>Ga0207706_10002479_pt1 | contig 17986 bp, 20 predicted proteins | sample KBSC53metaG_FD_184318 | JGI IMG/M metagenome (GOLD analysis project Ga0207706, IMG submission 184318) | Corn rhizosphere microbial communities from Kellogg Biological Station, Michigan, USA - KBS C5-3 metaG (SPAdes) (version 2) | ecosystem: Host-associated > Plants > Roots > Rhizosphere > Soil ... | reverse complement strand
GATCTCCATCCGGGTCCTCCTTGCTTGGGCGTCAGAACCACAAGCCTCTTGGAGGGCCCGGATGCCTCTCAGCTGTTCACAAGGTGCGTGGGCGGGACATCTAGCTCGATTCGCTGTGAAGTAGGCAATTGGTATAGAACGTGTGATCGGGGAGATGGAATCGATGCCGGGGATCATCGAGCAGGGTCTTAGGCGGCCTGCACCAAGCCTTTGGCAGGTTGCCGAGCGCCATGCCGAAATCGGCGGCTATTACCTGGCGCGCAACCATTCGCTCATACATAGGCACCAGGAGAGGGTCTCGATCGATACAGACCAAGGCGCACACTGGCGATTGACCATCGGTCTTTCTCTGCCAACGGCCCGGGAGGCGAGATGCGAAAGGCTCGGTCGGGGCGACTATCTCTTCTTTTTTCCACTTCTATTCCTAAAGAAGGCGGAAAGCCACACCGGGCTGACCGCGGAAGACGAGGGGGGTCGTCCGCTTCCGCTTCTAAACCGTCCAAGCTGCGCCTGGGTCACCGGCATAGCCGCAGCGGATGCGGCTAAGCGACTTGCGAACTTGAGGAGATCCCGCCGCATGCCCGATCACGGCGGAGATGGTGGACGTGACGCAGACCTTCGCTACGTCCTGCAGTGCATTGCCTCTCAGTGGCCCTACGACTCCTCGGTCATCCTCAACGAGCTGATCAATCGCTTGCCGACCCACACCGCCGAAAAGTGGGAGACGGAGGGGCTGACGGGTGATCTCAAGATGCTCGTCGAGCACTATCTCGTTTGGGTGCCTCTCAAAGGTCGTCCGGGTGAACGACGGGTCATCACCGTCAGTAGAGATTGGGAGCTACTGCCGAAGTCCCTACTGCACTGGAAGATTGGCCCGGTGGGTAAAGCGTCGAATGCTGATTCACCGGAGGGAGTTTCTCGACCTCGCCTCGCAACCGGGAAAACCAGCTACGGCCGACTGGCCCGCCGCATGAGTTTCGACGTTCTCGGCGAGCGTCTGGCACAGCCCCTTGCCTGGATGCCGATAGAGTTCGACTTTCCCACCATCTACACTCGTCGCTGCTCCTCCTATCACTTCGAAATGATTTGTCCTAATGGCCTAAGTCCCCATGACATCAAAGTCGCGATAGACAGGCCCGGTTCGGCGCAAAAGCGCACAGAGGTACAGGGCAGCGAAACGGTGGATACACGTGTTGCCGAGGTGTACCTGCCGGGTGGAAGGGAATGGGGAGATTTGCTGATCAGGGCGACCGTCGGACTCGGTCGGGGCGCCTTTCCCGTCCTTTGGTTCCTCATGGGTGCGATTACCTCCGTAATGCTCTGGACCTTCGTATTCGCGAATCCGATCGAGCTAATCGGGGCCAAAGACAGCAGCAACGAGATCGCAGCCGGAATTCTGCTTGTGGTGCCGGCACTGCTCGGCGCGCTTATTGCTGGCGCCGAGCAGGGTGCGACCACTACAAGGCTCATCAGCGGCAGTCGCCTACTGCTTCTAGCTTGCGGTTTGTCCTCGGCTCTCGCTGCCACGGTCCTCCTGGGACGAGAACCATTTGGCCTCAGTCCGCGAGCGCAATGGACGATATGCGCCTCCATCGCCACGGCCACAATGGTGCCGCTCGCGACGAGCTGGCTGCTCTCACTACGCATGGTTTGGACCCGCCTGAAAGGCCTCAGTCCCGCACGCAAGCAAAGACGTGTTCTGTATCTACTGATTGCGATCGCGTTCAGCTTTGTCCTGGCGCTTCAGCATGTGGGCGACCACGAAGTGCACAGGATCGTCCTCGCCGTACCCCTGGTAATCCTGACCGTCCCGATGATCCTCGTTGCGAGCAACCGGTCTGCGGTGCCAATGGATGAACGACGTGGTTTCGTGGGCTTGATCGCGTTTCTCGCCGGTTTGATCTGCCTTCTTTTGGGATGTGCTGAGCTGCGTGCCGCTGTCGATGAGAAGGCCGAATTTCACTCATTCGCGGAGTGGCTCGGGCTTGGAGGGCTTCTGCTGGTCCCGTTCGTTGCCCCCTTGGTCTCCTACTCGACATCTCTATTTCATGCCCGGCCCGGTGAGGTCCACGTCGCACCGGCGGTAGGAAGGTCTCTCCTGGCCGGAAAACGGATTCGTGAGTTGCACAAGTTGAGGCCCACCCTCCACGATGTGCGCCGTAGAGAGCTCTCGCAAGAGCACGAAAGCCCTGCGGGTAAGGACGAACCACGCGCATCGATTCCCATGGACAGGTCCGTCGTGGAGGAGCCGATCGGAGACTCAGTTGCCGACTGGTCGACGGGCCTTCGGTCAACTAGTGAGCTTCCCCAATACGAGCCTGGCGAGTTCGATTTTCTCGTCAACCGCACCCTCCGTAGTCGGCCAGATCCTGGACAGGAAGAGGAAGAAGCGGAGATCCGCGGACGATTGGCGCGACACATGCAGCAATTGCCCTTCAAGCGCTACTAACCGTTGGCCATTACTGGGCGCGGGCCACCACCAGCGCGGTGGCGAGGTCATCGGGGAGCTCGGAGACGAAGCGCAGCTCCTCCCCCGTCTCCGGATGGGCAAAGGCGAGGCGATGGGCGTGCAGGAACTGGCGCCGGAGGCCGTACTTGAGCTCGCCCCCGTAGGTCGCGTCGCCGACGAGCGGATGTCCGATCGCCGCGAAATGGGCGCGGATCTGGTGCGTGCGGCCCGTCTCTAGCTTCGCCTCCAGGTAGGTCGCGGCGGTCAGGAGCTCGAGCACCTCGAAGTGGGTGCGGGCCTCGCGCTGCGCGGCGCCGGAGACGGCCATCCGGTGGCGCTGGCGCGAGGCGCGGCCGATCGGCGCGTCGATCGTGCCGGTGCGCGAGGCGAGGCGACCGTGCGCAAGCGCCAGATAGACCCGTTCGACGTTCCGCCGGCGGACAAGCTCCTGCAGCGCCGCGTGAGCCTCGTCGGTGCGGGCAACAACGAGCAGGCCGCTGGTGTCCTTGTCGAGCCGGTGCACGATCCCCGGCCGCTCCGGTTCGGCGCCTCCGCCGAGCAGGTCGCCGAGCTCGTCGACCAGCGTCGGCCCCTGGTGCGAGGGCGCCGGGTGCACGACCAGCCCGGCCGGCTTGTCGACCACCGCCAGCGCCTCGTCCTGGTAGACGATCCTCAAGATCCTCCCTGGCGCAAGTAGGAGAGGGCGAGGAGGAGGACGCCGGCGGTGACGGCGACGTCGGCGAGGTTGAAGGCAGGCCAGGCGCCGATCTCGATGTAGTCGGTAACCGCGTCGGCGCGGATGCGGTCGGCGAGGTTGCCCAGCGCGCCACCGGCGAGCAGACCGGCGGCCACCCACATGCCCCAGCGGGTCGGATCGCGGGAGAAGAGGTAGGCGACGACGCCCAGTGCCAACGCCACGAGCACCACCAGGCCGCCACCGCCCCCGCTGGCGAGGCCGAAGGCGACGCCGCTGTTATGGGAGAGGACGATGTCGACCGGGCCGAGCACGTGCGCTTCCTCGCCGGGAAGAAGCTGGGATTCGACCAGTGCCTTCGCCGCCTGGTCGAAGACGACGACGAGGCCGCAGAGCGCGCCGGCCAGGCGCCAGGCGCGGGCCCTGGCGCCGTTCACCCGCGGATCAGGCTGGCGGCGACGGCGCGCAGGACGAAGAGGAGGATCACGCCTAGCATCGGGCTCAGGTCGAGCGCGAACCCGCCGCCGCCGATCGGGGGCAGGAAGCGACGCAGCAGGTTGAGGTAGGGGTCGGTCGTCTCTTTGACGAAGTCGAGGATCGCCCGCAGGGCGCGGTTGTAGGGCATGCGCGGCACCCAGGAGATCAGCACGTTGATCAGGATGAGGATGATGTAGACGAGGAAGAGGGCGCTGACGTATTCGGCGACGTCGTCGCGCGTGATCGCGGCGAGCAGCGTCACCGTCCCCGCATCCTCTCCAGCGAAGCCCGCACCGCGGCCGCGAACGCGTCTCGTGCTCCTTCGCGGTCGAGCGCCTCCAGACCGGCCTCGGTGCTGCCGCCGGGGGAGGCGACGGCGCGGCGCACGTCCGCCGGATCGCGGTCGCGGAGCAGTTCGGCGGTGCCGGCGGCGGTCTCCACCACCAGCTCTTGCGCCAGTTCGGGTGCGAGGCCGTCGGCCGCCCCCGCCTCGGCGATCGCCTCCATCGCCAGCGCCAGGTAGGCCGGCGCGCAGCCCATCACCGCCGTCGCCGCGTCGAACTGCGCGTCCGGCAGCTCGACCAGATGCCCAAGCCCCTCGAGCAGCGCACGCAGCTCGGCGTCCGCAATCCCAGCCATGCAAAGCACCCCGCGCCTCACCTCCACCCCCACGTTCGGCATCACCCGCACCACCTCTGACCCCGGAAACGCCTCCCGTACCCGCTCCAGCGAGGTCGCCCCGAGCAGTGAGACGACCGCCTTCGCCCCCCGCATCTCCGCCGCGGCCTCGTCGAGCCTCGCCGGCTTGACCGCGAGTACGACCACGTCAGCGCGCTCGGCCAGCTCCCGATTCGAGTCGACTGCCTCGCCCCCGAGCTCCGAGGCCAGCGCTTCTGCCCTACCGGACCCAGAATCCGTGAACAGCAACCCGTCCACGTCATCGCGCAACCCCCGCGCCATAGCCGCGGCCATATTTCCCGCTCCACAGAACCCAATGATCACGCTCCGAACCCTATCCGTGCTGTCGCCAGCGATCCTCGGGCGGGTGGCGCGGGGGCGGGGGTCCCTCATAGTGGAGGACGCCGCAGGCGTCCGAGCACATGGGGGAGGGCCGCCGCGACAGGACCCGCCCGCCGATCGCGCTACGACTGGTTGAAGAAGCCTTTGTCGAGGAGGCGCGCCTTCTCCTCGGCGGAGACCTCGACGTTGCGCGGCGTCAGCAGGAAGATCTTTTCGGCGATGCGCTGCATGCCGCCGTCGAGCGCGTAGGTGAGGCCCGAGCAGAAGTCGATCATCCGCTTGGAGAGATCGTGATCCGTGGTCTGCAGGTTGAGGATCACGGGCACCGCACGCTTGAACTGGTCGGCGACCTGCTGGGCGTCGTTGAAGTTGCGTGGGATAACGAGGTGGACCTGGACGTCGGAACCGCCGTTGCCAACGGGGCGCAGGGTGCGCGTCCGCGAAGCGGGTGCCGGCTCGTCGTCGGCGAAGATGTCGTCGATCTCGTCGCGACGGCGCCTGGAGGTCGGCAGGCGCCTGACCTGACCCTCGCGACGCCCCTCATGAGCGTCTTCGACTCCCGTCTCGGGCTCGAATTCCTCGTCGTACTCGGGTCCGTAGTCGTGATCCTCGGCGAGGCCGAAATAGACCAGCGCTCTGTGCCATGTGTCGCGTAGGGCCATGATTGGTGGCTGTTTCGGCCCCTTGGAGCCGATTCCTTTACAGATTATGGCTCAGATGTAGAGGGCAGTACCCAAGCGCACGATCGTCGCCCCCTCCTCGACCGCCACCCGCCAGTCCTGCGAGGTTCCCATCGAGAGGCGCCGAAGGCCGTGTTTGGCGGCGAGCTCGGCCAACCGGGCGAAGTGCGGTCGCGAGGCCTCGGGGTCCTGGCTGAACGGGGGCATCGTCATCAGGCCGCCGACGCGGACCGGGCAGCGCTCGAGGAAGGCGGCGATTTCGCCGGGCGCGATACCGCTCTTGCCCTCCTCGCCGGCGACGTTGACCTCGACCAGGACCTCGGTGTCAGGGCCGCCGCGGCGGCCGAGCCGCTCGAGAGTCGAGTCGGTGCAGACCGAGTGGATCAGGCGGCAGAGCGGCAGCAGCTGCCTGACCTTGCGGCTCTGCAGGTTGCCGATGAAGTCCCACTCGAAGGCGTCGCCCCAGCGCTCGTGCTTGGCGATCAGGTCCTGCTGGCGGTTCTCGCCGACCAAGGTCACCCCCGCCTCGGCCAGGGCACCCATCTCCTCGCGCGGCACGTACTTGGTCGCGGCGAGGATCTCGACGTCGGGCCCGGCGATTTCGCGGGCCCAGGCGAGGTTGGCGGCGATCCTCGCCGGGTCGAGACCGTGGATCAGGCCGGGCATCTCAGTCCTCCCCACCGTCAAGCCAGACGAGGCCAGCCTGCCGGCGCGGATCGCCGTCGCGGCGATGGGAGAAGAAGAGGTCGGCCTCACAGCAGGTACACAGAACGGCGGACTCGATCTCCTCGACCCCGGCCTCGCGCAGCTGCCGGCGCGCCTCCCCCCAGAGATCGACCTCATAACAGCAGGGCCCGATCCCGGGCCCAATAGCGGCAGCCGTGGCGCCTACCGCCTCGGCGCCGCGACCGGCTATCTCCTGTTCGAGGCCCCGGCGGCCGGCGTGGACGATCGCGGCGCCGCCCGGGCCGACCATCGCGATCGGCAGGCAGTCGGCGCCGAAGACGAGGCCAACTGTCCCCGGGGCGTCGACCACGTGTCCGTCGGCCTCGGCGGGAACGTGGGCGCCTCGGCCGTGGACGGCGAGGTTGGCGCCGTGCACCTGCCAGGCGCTGACGATCGCCTGGGGGTCGATCCCAAGCGCGGCGAGCGGCTCGAAGCTCTCCCTTGCCGAACCGAAGTCGCGACTGGTGAAGGCAGCGGTGGCTCCTGGCAGGCTCGCCTCGAGCCAGCGCATCCCGTCCGTCTCACGCCACCTCATCGTGCTCCCTCGCGGCCGCGAGCGCTACCGCGAGCTCCTGCTCGCGCCCCTCGATCTCGCCGTCGAGCTTGCGGCGCTTTGCCTCCGCCAGCCCGCGTCCGACCGCCTTCCCATCTTTGACGCCGGCGGCGATCAGGTCGTCGCCGTCGATCTCCAGCTTGACCCTGCTCCACGTCTCCAGGTAGTCGTCGAGCCAGGTCGCGCCGTGGGCGCGGGCAAGCGCCATCTCGGCCGCGCGATAAGCGGTCACCAGGGCGACCGCTTCGGATGGGCTGGTCGGATTCGCCGCGGCTAGCTCGACCTCCCGGCCCGGTTCTCCAGTGGCGGCGGCGTGCACGACCCGGTTGCGTTCCGTACGCGGTTGCCAAAGCGGCAGCTCCAGCAGCTCGCCGACGCGCCGGGCAAGCTCCACCCCCCCTTCGCGCAGCTCGACCAACCCCCACTCGCCCAGCAGGCGGTAAGCGTCCGGGGCGCTTGGTTCGGCCGCCAGGCGCAGAAACTCCGCTTCGCGGCGGTCGGCGGAGACCGTGCTCAGGTCGGCCTCGCGAAGCAGGCGCTCGGTCTCCGGCTCCAGCTCGAAGCCGAAGCGCGCCGCGTAGCGAGCAGCGCGGATCGCGCGAGTCGGATCGTCCTCGAAGGAGCGGGAATGGAGGACGCGCAGTCGCTTCGTCGCAAGGTCGGCCTGGCCACCGTAAGGGTCGATCAGGCGCGGCTCGCCGTGCAGGGGGATTGCCATCGCGTTGATCGTGAAGTCGCGGCGGCCGAGGTCCTCTTCTAGCGTGGCGGCCGGCTCGACCACCGGCAGGGCGCCGGGGTGCGGGTAGGCCTCCGAGCGGGCGCTGGCGATGTCGACCTCGTGCCCGTTCAGGGCGAGCTTGGCGGTGGCGAAGCGCTCATGCGCGCGGACCTCGGCGCCGAGCCGCTTGGCAAGAGCCACGGCGTCCCCCTCGACGACGAGGTCGATGTCCACCCGACCGCGCCCGAGCAGTAGGTCGCGCACGACGCCGCCGACTAGGTAAACGGGATCGCCGCCTGCCTCCCGCACCGCCTCCAGCTCTGGATGCATGTGCTGGAGCGCCTCGGCGATGCTCTCGCTGTGGTCCTTCGGGGCCGCCACGTTGCCTACCATGATCGCGTGCCCAGGAGACGAGCAGTCGCCATCTTCTCGGATCGACCGGGGTCAGCGGGCTAGTCGACGATCTTGGACGGCGAGGTGGTCCGGGGGGACCCTCCCCCGGAGACCGTTGCGCAGCCGGGTCGCTGGTGGAGCTTCGGGGCGTATTACCGGGAGCCTCCGGGAGAGGGTCCCCCGGATCGCCTCTTCGCTTCAGAGTCGGACGGGCAGGCCGGCGGATGCCATTTGCTCCTTGGCCTGGTGGATCGTGTACGTGCCGTAGTGGAAGATCGAAGCGCACAAGACCGCGTCGGCGTGGCCGTTTGAAATCGCCTCGCTGAGATGCTCCAAGGTGCCAGCTCCACCCGATGCGATTACAGGAACCGAGACTGCATCGGCGACCGCCTTCGTGAGCTCCAGGTCGTAGCCGTCCTCGGTGCCGTCGCGGTCCATGCTGGTGAGCAGCACCTCCCCCGCTCCCAACGCAATCGCCTCCTTCGCCCAAGCTACGGCCTCGCGGCCGTCTACCTTCTTGCGGCCCCCGTTGACGTAGACGCCCCAGCCGTCGTCCTCGCGTTTGGCGTCGATCGCGATTACCACGCACTGGGCGCCGAAGTGGTCGGCCAGCTCGGTGAGGAGCTCCGGGCGAGCCAGAGCCGAGGAGTTGACCGAGACCTTGTCGGCGCCGGCGTCGAGCACCGCCTGGGCGTCCTCGACGGAGCGGATGCCGCCGCCGATCGTGAAGGGGATGAAGACGTTGTCGGCGGTCCGGCGGGCGAGCTCGACGATCGTCTCGCGCTTTTCGTGCGACGCGGTGATGTCGAGGAAGACGAGCTCGTCGGCGCCCTCGGCGTCGTAGCGTTCGGCCAGCTCGACCGGGTCGCCGGCGTCGCGCAGGCCGACGAAGTTCGTGCCCTTGACGACGCGCCCCGCGTCGATGTCCAGGCAGGGGATGACCCGCTTCAGCACCATGCCGACAGCCTAGAGACGCGCCGGTAGTTGAGTACCCATAGTGACCGTTAACTACCGGCGCGTCAGCGGAGGGCGGCGATCGCCTCGGCGACCGCGAACTTGCGCTCGTACAGGGCGCGGCCGACGATCGCGCCCTCGACATTCGGAGCCGAGACCCGGGCCAGCTGCTCGAGATCGGCGAGTGTTCCAACGCCGCCGGAGGCGATTACGTGAGCCTCGGTGCGGGCGGCGATCCGGTTCAGCTCGTCGAGCGCCGGTCCCTCCAGCGTGCCGTCGACCTCGATCGCCGTGTAGAGGAAGCGGGCGACGCCGCGCCCGCTCAGCTCGGCGACCGCGTCGGCGACGTCGACGTCGCTCGTCTCCGTCCAGCCCGAGAGAGAGACCATGCCTTCGCGGGCGTCGACCGAGACGACGACTCGGTCGCCGTGAGTCTCGAGCACGGCGTCGAGGAACTCGGGGTCGCGCAGCGCCGCGGTGCCGATCACGACTCGCTCGGCGCCGGCGGCGAGGACGGCGCCGACGGAATCCGAGTCGCGCAGACCGCCGCCGACCTGGATCGGGCAGTCGACGGCAGCGGCGATGCGCTCGATCGCGTCGAGGTTGCGCGGCCGCCCAGCCCTCGCCCCGTCGAGGTCGACGACGTGGAGGAACTCCGCCCCTTCGCCGGCCCAGCGCCGAGCCGCGTCGACAGGGTCGGCGTCGTAGGGGGTCTCGCGCGCGTAGTCGCCCTGCGTGAGGCGCACGGCCTGGCCGCCGCGGATGTCGATGGCTGGGTAGAGGATCAAGCTGCCGCGGGGGCCTTGGCGCAGATCCCGGCGAAGTTCGAAAGCAGGCGCAGGCCCGCGGCGCTCGACTTCTCAGGGTGGAACTGGACGCCGTAGACGTTGTCGCGCTCGACGGCGCAGGCGAAGCGGTCGCCGTAGGCGGCGCTGCCGAGCAGGGCGCCGGGCTCGGGCGCCGGCGCGAAGGAGTGGACGAAGTAGAAGGGGGTCTCCGACGCGACCCCCTCGACCAGCGCCGAGTCCTTCTCCCAGCGCACCGGCGACCAGCCGATGTGCGGCACCTTGAGTCCCGGCGCCGCCAGCCGGTCGACGGGGCCGGCCAGCAGGCCGAGTCCCTGAGCCCCACTGAGCTCGGTGGACGAGTCGAAGAGCAGCTGCAGGCCGAGGCAGATGCCAAGGATCGGCACGCCGGCGTCGCGGCGCTCGGCGATCAGCTCGTCGAGGCCGATCTGGCGGACGTTCGCCATCGCCTTGGGAAAGGCCCCGACCCCGGGCAGGATCAGACCGTCGGCCGCCTCGACGGTCGCCGCGTCGCTGGCGATCGTCGCCTTCGCGCCGACGTGCTCGAGCGCCTTCTCGACCGAGCGCAGGTTGCCCATGCCGTAGCCCAGGATGCATATGCGAGCGTCACTCATTCAAGGTCCCCTTTGTGGAGGGTACGCCGCTCTCCTCGGGGTCGATCGAGACGGCGACCCGCAGGGCGCGGGCGAAGGCCTTGAAGCAGCCCTCGATCATGTGGTGGGCGTTGGTCCCGTAGCGGACCGAGACGTGCAGGGTCAGCTTGGCGCTGTTGGCGACGGCGCGGAAGAACTCCTCGGCGAGCTCGGTGTCGAAGCCGGCGATCGAGGTCGTCGGCAGCTCGGCGTCGAAGACGCAGAGCGGCCGGCCTGAGATATCGAGCGTGCACTCGGCGAGCGCCTCGTCCATCGGCACCACGGCCGAGCCGTAGCGACGGATGCCGGCGCGGTCGCCGAGCGCCTCGTCGAGCGCCTGGCCGAGCACGATGCCGACGTCCTCGACGGTGTGGTGGGCGCCGGTCTCGAGGTCGCCGCTCGCCTCGACCTTGAGGCCGAGGCGCCCGTGACGGGCGAGCAGGTCGAGCATGTGGTCGAGGAAGCCGACGCCCGTGGAGGCGCTCGCCTCCCCCCCGTCGAGGTCGAGCGAGAGCTTGATCCGCGTCTCGGCGGTGCTGCGCTCCCTTGTCGCTGTGCGGCTCATCTCAGCTTCCTTTCTCGACCCTGATCATCGCCGACTCGCCGTGAACCGGGAATCCCTCGGCCCGGGCGATGCGATCGACGTGCGGTGCCAGCTTCGCCGCCGCCTCGGCGGATACCTCCACGGTCGAGATCTTGCGACGGAAGACATGTGGGCCGAGCGGGCCGGAGAAGCGCCCGGCGCCGGAGGTCGGCAAGACGTGATTGGAGCCAGCGACGTAGTCGCCGAAGGCGGTGGCGCTGTGATTGCCGGTCAAGATGCAGCCCGCGGTCATGGTCGCTTCGGCAAGAGGCCGAGGGTCCTCCACCAAAAGCTCCAGATGCTCGGGAGAGAAGACGTTGGCGAAGTCGATCGCCTCACTGAGGCTCGGCGCCTGAACGAGGGCAAGCTGCGCGTTTGCCACGCCAGAGCGGCTGGCCGCGGTGCGCTCTGTTTCTTCGGCCACGCGATCCAATACGCCCTCCTCCACGGAGGCGACGACCAGCGAGCTCTCCTCCCCATGCTCGGCTTGAGCACAGAGATCGAGCGCCGCCCACATCGGATCGGCATCACCATCGAGCACCACCATCAGCTCGGACGGCCCGGCCAGGGAATCGATGGCGACCACGGAGGACACTTTCGACTTCGCTTCCCGCACCCAGGAGTTCCCAGGTCCGGCGACGGCGTCGACGCGTTCAATCGTCTGGGTGCCGAACGCCATGGCGAAGATGGCCTGGGCGCCTCCCATGGCGTAGACCTCGTCAACGCCGCAGAGGGCGGCCGCGGCAAGCACGGTCGGGTTTACTTTGCCGTCTTTCTTGGGCGGCGTGGCCAAGACGGTTCGCTCGACCCCCGCGACCTTTGCCGGAATGGCGCACATCAACACGCTCGACGGATAAGCGGCTCGACCTCCAGGGGCGTATATGCCGGCAGCGGCCAGCGGCACTTCGTGAGTTGTGACCATTTGCCCCTGGGGCAGCTTGACGCTCGTCTCCGCGGTGATCTGGGCCTCCGCGACGGAGCGAATATTCGTCGCGGCAAGCTCCATTGACTCTCGAAGGCCTCCATCGACCTTCGAGAGGGCCTCCCCCAGCTCCGAATCGTCGACTCGGAGGGAACGCAGCGGTGGATCCGCGGCGTCGAAACGCGCGGTGAGGCTCAGAAGGGTCGCATCTCTGTCATCGCTAGACAGGAAGGCTTGTTCGATCTCCGTGACGTCCGCGCGTGGCCAGGCGCCAAACGCCCAGCGACGCACTGCTCCGGCGGTGGGCCCCGCCCCCTCCCACTCGAAGCGCCGCACCCTCATGACGACGTCGTCTCCCGCAGCTTCTTCGTCAGCTCGTCGACCTCGGCGGCGCGCAGCTTGTGGGCGACGCGGTTGGCGACGAACCGTGCGGTGCACTCGACGATCTCCTCGCGCACCTCGAGGTCGTTCTCCTCCAGGGTGCGGCCGGTGGCGACGAGGTCGACGATGCCGTCGGCGAGGCCGATCAGAGGCGCGAGCTCGACCGAGCCCTTGACCTCGATCACCTCGACCTGGCGACCGGTGGCCTCGAAGTGGCGTTCGGCGGTGCGCGGGTACTTGGTCGCGATCCGCATCATGCCCAGCCGGCGCTGGGACTCGCCCAGCTTCTCGTCGCCCCGGCGGCCGGCGAGCACCATGCGGCAGCGGCCGAAGCCGAGGTCGAGCAGCTCGTAGACGACGCGGTCGGCCTGCTCGAGCAGCACGTCCTTGCCGGTGATGCCGACGTCCGCGGCCCCCGCCTCGACGTAGGTGGGGACGTCGGAGGGCCGCATCGTGACGAGGACGATGCCGTCGCCCTCGAAGATCAAGGAGCGCGACTCGCCGCGGACCTCGGCGGTCTCGATCCCGATCGCGTCGAGCGCGTCAAGGGTCTCGTCGAGCAGGGCGCCGCGGGGCACCGCCAGCTTCAGCGGCCCCTCGGCCTTGGCGCGCACCGCGCCGGCGACCTCGACGCTCACGTCGGATCGCCCCCTCTGGCTTCCTTCTCCATCTGGGCGACGTGGACGCGCTCCAGGTAGAGGGCGAAGCCCGCCGCCGGCAGGTCGAGGCCGAAGCGCTTCAGCAGGCCGTCGTAGCGCCCGCCGCCGCCGAGCACGTGCCCCAGCGCCGGGTCGTAGACCTCGAGGATGGCGCCGCTGTAGTAGCCGAGGTGGCGCAGGAGGCCGAGGTCGACCTGGACGCGATCGGCGACGCCGCGGGCTTCCAGGGCTCCGAACGTCTCGTCCAGCCGCGCCGTGGCTCGCTCGACGGCGGCGCCGCCCAGCGAGCGCGCCTCCTCCAGGACCTCGCGGCCGCCGCGCAGCTGCGAGAGGGCGATGCAGGTCTCGATCTGCTTGTCGTCGACGCCCTCGAGCTCGGAGAGCTCGACCTCGAGCCCGACCAGGTCGTGGCCGGCGAGGCGCTCGAGCAGCGAATCGCGCGCCGGGCCCTCGATGCCGAGCTCGGTGAGCAGCTGGCGGTAGAGGTCGGCGTCGCCGAGCCCGATCACCGCGCGGTTGAGGCCCGCCGCGTCGAGCGTCGCCTCCAGCACCTCGACCACCTCGACCGTCCCCTCCGGCGCCGGGGCGCCGATCAGCTCCACCCCGGCCTGGGCGAACTCGCGCATCTGGCCGCGCTGGGGGCGCACCGCGCGGAAGGCGTTGGCGAGGTAGCAGAGGCGCAGGGGCGGCTCGACCCCGGCGTAGCGGCTGGCGGCCAGGCGCGCGATCGGCACGGTCATGTCGGAGCGCAGGGCGAGCAGGTCGCCGCGCTCGTCGAAGAAGCGGTAGGCGGAGTCGGCGGTGCGGCCGTCGCCGCGGGCGAGCACCTCGTCGTACTCGATCGCCGGCGTCGCCACCTCGCCGTAGCCGTGGCGCTCGAAGACGTCGACCATCGCCAGGTGCAGGCGGCGCAGCTCCCGCATCTCGTCGGGCAGGATGTCCCGGGTTCCTGGGGGTATCGGGTGAATCATCCGCCGGACCTTACGAGAGTGGGCGGAAAAGACCTGCTAGGCCGGGACCTCTGACGAGACCCGTTCGATCCGCGCGCCCAGGCCTTGCAGGCGCTCGTCGATCCGCTCGTAGCCGCGGTCGATCTGGCGGATGTTGCCGATCTCCGAGGTCCCCTCGGCCGCCAGGGCGGCGATGAGCATCGCCATCCCGGCGCGGATGTCGGGGCTCTCGACGCGTTCGCCGTGAAGACGGCTCGGACCGCTGACGATCGCCCTGTGGGGATCGCAGAGCGTGATCCGAGCGCCCATGGCGACGAGCTTGTCGACGAAGAAGAGACGGTTCTCGAACATCTTCTCGAAGATCAGGACCTCGCCGTCCGCCTGCGTGGCGAGGGCGAGGGCGATCGAGGTGAGGTCGGCGGGGAAGGCCGGCCACGGCCCGTCCTCGACCTTCGGGATCGCGTCGCCGACGTCGGACTTGACCCGCAGCGGCTGTTCGGGCGGCACGATCACATCGCGGTCCTCGATCTCCGAGCGCAGGCCAAGGCGGCGGAACTGGCGGCGGACCATGATCAGGTCGAGCGGCTCGACGTCGCGGATGCGCAGCTCGCCGCCGGTCGCCGCCGCGAGCGCCATGAAGCTGCCGACCTCGATGTGGTCGGCGGAGATCGTGTGCTCGGCCCCGCCCAGCCTGTCGCGGCCGTGCACGGTCATCACGTTGGAGCCGATCCCGTCGACCACGGCGCCCATCGCGCTCAGCAGCCTGGCCAGATCCTGCACGTGCGGCTCGCAGGCGGCATTGGAGATCGTCGTCGGGCCCGGCGTCAGGGCGGCGGCCATCAGCGCGTTCTCGGTGCCCATCACCGAGGGCTCGTCCATGAAGATCGCGCACGGCGAGAGCCCGCCCGGCGGCGAGCTGAGCTCGATCCAGCGGTCCCCCTCGATGCGGGCGCCGAGGTCAGCGAACGCGTCGAGGTGGGCATCGAGACGGCGGCGGCCGATGAAGTCGCCGCCGGGCGGCGGCATCCGCGCCTCGCCGAAGCGCGCCAGCAACGGGCCGGCGAGGAGGAACGACGCCCGGATCTGCTTCGAGAGCTCCTCGTCGACGGCGACGTCCGGCACGCCCGCGGCCCGCAGCCGGACGCTGTTGTCGGCCACCCACTCGACCTCCACTCCGAGTCGCTCGAGGAGGGCGATCTGGGCCTCGGTGTCGCGGATCCGGGGGACGCGGTGCAGCAGCAGCTCCTCCTCGGTGAGCAGGCAGGCGGCGAGGATCGGCAGCGCCGCGTTCTTGTTGCCGGCCACGGTCAGCTCGCCGCAGAGCGGCGCCCCGCCCTGGATGACGAATTTCTCCATCAGCGTTCCTCGCCGCTCATCGTCCGGCTAGGGTAACGGCCGGCATGGGGAGAGGCTGGAAGATCCTGATCGCGGTGCTCGTCGCGCTCGGCGCGCTGCTGGCGATCAACACCGTGGTCGTCAGCCACGAAACGAAGCCGGCCGGCGTGACCGAACCCGGCGGCAGGATCCTCGACCTGCGGGGCGGCAAGCTCGAGGTCGTCGAACATGGCCCCCGAGACGGCAGCCCGATCGTCCTCGTCCACTGCTTCAGCTGCGCGATCAACTGGTGGGATCGGATGATGCCCTACCTCGGCCGCGAGCACCGCGTCGTGGCGGTCGACCTGCTCGGCCACGGCGGCTCGGAAAAGCCCGCCTCGGGCTACACGATCCCCAATCAGGCCGACCTGGTCGCCGAAGCGATGAACAGGCTCGGCGTGCGGAACGCGGTGGTCGTCGGCCACTCGCTGGGCGGCGCGGTTGTCACCGGCCTCGCCGAACGGTCGCCGCGGCTGGTCAGGAAGGTGATGATCATCGACACCCCGCCGAGCCACAAGGGCGACAGCCTGGGCTTCGTGGCCAAGCTCGGTTTCGCGCCGGTGATCGGCGAGTTCTTCTGGCGCGTGAAGCCCGACTTCGCGGTCAAGAAGGGCCTCGAGGTCGCCTTCGCGCCGGGCTTCGACGTGCCCGATGAGTTCGTCGAAGACGTCAACCGGATGACCTACAGCTCCTATCACGGCTCGCCGCAAGGCTCCGAGGACTACACCGACGAAGAGCCGCTCGACCAGCGGATGAAAGAAAGCGGCAAGCCGCTGATGGTGCTGATGGGAGCGGAGGAGCAGATCGTCCACGACCCGGCCGAACGGCTGGCCGAATACCGCCGCACCGTTCCCGGCGCGCGGACGAAGTTGATCGCCGGCTCCGGCCACTCCCCGAACGTCGAGAAGCCCGCCGAGACCGCCGCCCTGCTCCTCGAATTCGCCGAACCGTCGCTGCCGAAAAACCGCACTGGAAAGCGGAAATAGCCGGTGTTCTGCAAGAGATCCTGCAGTTCGGCGGTTCCATCCGGAGGGCTCCGTACATTCGAACCTATGTTCGATACGACGAAGACTCCAATCACGCATCAGGTGGCCGACGCCATCGACCTCGCGATCGACTTCGCCACCCTCGGCGAGTACGGCCTCGAGCCGGTGAAGGCGGCGCCCCGGCGCCCCTGCGAGGGCCGTCGTCCGCTGACGCCGCGCAGCACGGGCGCCTGGCGTTCGGCGATCGACCACTTCGCGGCACACTGACGCGCCGGCGGCGGGCCTGCCATTAGGCTCGACCGCCGTGCGGGAGTGGCTGAACAAGGGGCGTCGCAAGAAGTGGTTCGTCGCGGTCGGAGCGACGATCGCCGCCCTTTTCGCGCTCGGCGCTCTCGCAAGCTGGCATTTCGCCTCGCTGGTCGTCGTCCCCGATCACTCGCCATGGGCGGAAGGAGTCGACATCGAGGCGGTCGCCCCAAGCCGTATCAAGTTGAAGCGGGTGGAAGCGACGGAACGGCCCGGCTATTACGGGCTCGTCTGGCAGGGCGGCCACGCGATCGCCGGCCCGATCGTCGCCGAGAACGCCGACACCGTGACACGGCGGCTTGGCAGCGTGCGCGGCTACCTTGAGCCAGGTACCCGGGCCGGCTTCGACAGCAGCGTCTATTCCGGCAACCCAGGCGAAGCGCGAGGCCTCCCCTATCGCTCGATTGCGATTCCCGATCCGCTCGGCCCGATGCCGGCCTGGCTCATTCCGGGAGCTGGCCGCACCTGGGCGATCGTCGTCCACGGGATCAACGACGATCGCGAGGTGGGCTTGCGGATCGCCCCGACCCTGCGCCGGGCGGGTCTGCCGCAGCTGCTGATCTCCTACCGCGACGACCTCGGCGCGCCCGCCAGCCCCGACGGACTGCACCACATGGGGGAAACCGAGTGGCGCGACGTCGCCGCCGCGATGCGCTATGCGCTCGCCCGCGGCGCCAGGCGAGTCGTCCTCGTCGGCTACTCGATGGGAGGCGCCCTGGTCGCCCAGTTGATGGAGCGCTCTCCCTTCTCCAATCGCGTGATCGCGCTGGTCCTCGACGCGCCGGCGCTGAACTGGAAGGCGATCCTCGAATTCAACTCCGAACGGATGGGCTTTCCAGGGCATCTGGCCATCCCGGTCGAGTGGGCGATCGACGCCCGCATCGATCCGGACTGGGACAGCCTCGACGCCGTCTCCCATCCCGAGGACTTCCACCTCCCCGTCCTCCTCTTCCACGGCGAGGAAGACAAGGTCGTCCCGATCTCCACCAGCGAAGAATTCGCCGCCGAGCTCTCCCGCTTCGTGACCTTTTACCCCGTCCCCAAAGCCGGCCACACCCAAAGCTGGAACGTGGACCCTCGCCTCTACGACCGGCGCCTGGGTCGTTTCCTCGAGGAAACGAAAGGCGGCCCGTGACCGGATGATCACGGGCCGCTGAAAAGAGAAGAACCGGCGGCGACCTACTCTCCCAGGAGGTTGCCCTCCAAGTACCATCGGCGCTGAGAGGCTTAACTGCTCTGTTCGGAATGGGAAGAGGTGTTTCCCTCTCGCTATGCACCACCGGAAAATTCGCGAGACCGCCCCGGTGGAGCTTGAAAACCGCACAAGACCAGGTAAAAAAATATCCGTCAAGCCCTCGAACCATTAGTACCGGTCGGCTGAGCGTGTCACCACGCTTGCACCGCCGGCCTATCAACCTGGTGGTCTACCAGGGGTCTTACTCCCTCAAGGGGATGGGAGAGCTCATCTCGAGGACGGCTTCCCGCTTAGATGCTTTCAGCGGTTATCCGTTCCGTGCGTAGCTAACCTGCGATGCCCTTGGCAGGACAACAGATACACCAGAGGCACGTTCATCCCGGTCCTCTCGTACTAGGGATGACTCCTCTCAACTCTCCAACGCCCACAGCAGATAGGGACCGAACTGTCTCACGACGTTCTGAACCCAGCTCGCGTACCGCTTTAATGGGCGAACAGCCCAACCCTTGGGACCTACTCCAGCCCCAG
>Ga0207706_10002478_pt1 | contig 17990 bp, 13 predicted proteins | sample KBSC53metaG_FD_184318 | JGI IMG/M metagenome (GOLD analysis project Ga0207706, IMG submission 184318) | Corn rhizosphere microbial communities from Kellogg Biological Station, Michigan, USA - KBS C5-3 metaG (SPAdes) (version 2) | ecosystem: Host-associated > Plants > Roots > Rhizosphere > Soil ... | reverse complement strand
TGCTGGGCGCCTCGCCGGGCTACCTGCGCAAGCACGGCGTGCCGCAATCGCCGGCCGATCTGCCGCAGCACCGCGTGCTGGGACTGCGCTTCGCCTCGGGCGAGATCGCGCCGTGGCGCTTTCGGCGGCCCTCGGGCCGCGGCTTCACCGAGTGGGAGCCCGCCGCGCAGATCTGGACCTCCGACCCAGACGCCTACCTCGAGCTGGCCGCCGCCGGCGAAGGCATCTGCCAGGCCGGGCTGCCGCATGCGGCGCCGCTGCTGCGCTCGGGCCGGCTCAAGCTGGTGCTGCACGGCCACTACGACGCCGGCCAGCGGCAGATGGTGCTGTGCTACCCGCACCGGCAGCTGCTGAGCAAGCGCGTGCGGGTGGTGGCCGACGCGCTATGGCAGGAGCTCAGCGCCCAGCCCGACCTCACGCTCGGCGCCGAGGCACTGCCGGCCGCCTGGCGCGCCGAAGCGCGGCATTAGGGCACCCCCTCCAGAAACAGCGCTCAAGCGCGCCCGGCGGCCGCCGATATGCGCGCATGACCTCCTCTGCCGCACCCTCGCTCCACCCTTCCGATCCCATGGCCCAGGCCACCCATGCCATCGTGCGGCTGGGCGACAGATTCATGCTGATCCTGCTGGCCGCGATCGGGCTGGCGACCATCGGCGTCGGCGCGGCCTACGGCAGCGCGCTGCAGGCCGCGGGCCTCACGCTCGGGCTGCTGGCGGCGCCCTTCCTCAGCTACCACCTGCTGACCCACAGCCTGATGGCGACGCGCCTCCTCGCGGCCGCGGCGGGCGTCGGCCTCGTGGCCGCGCAGATCCACCTGTCGCACGGCGCGCCGGCCTATCACTTCGGCGTGTTCGTGTTCATGGCGCTGGTGCTGCTGTTCCGCGACTGGCGCGTGGTGGCGCTGACCGCGGCATTGTTCACGGCCCACCACCTCGTCTTCCATGCGCTGCAGGCCGGCGGCGCCGGCGTGTACCTGCTGCCCAAGCCCGACCTCGGCGAGGTGATGCTGCACCTGGCCTTCATCGCCGCGCAAGCGCTCTACGAGATCCGCTTCGCGCGCCAGGGCCGCGACCAGATCACCGCGGCGGTGGAGATCCAGCTGCTCGTGTCGGCGCTCGGCAAGGAAGACGACATCCAGCTCAACGTCGGGCACCTGCAGTTCCAGTCGAACACCGCGCTGCGGCTGCAGCGCGCGCTGATGCGCGCGCACGAGGCGCTGCAGCAGACGCAGCGCACCGTGGGCGACATCAAGATCGCATCCACCGAGATCGCCAGCGGCAACAACGATCTTTCGGTGCGCACCGAGCACACCGCGGCCAACCTGCAGCAAACCGCCAGCTCCATGGAGCAGCTCACGCGCAGCGTGCAGCAAACCGCCGAATCGGCCCGCAGCGCCAACCAGCTCGCCGCCGGCGCCTGCGAATCCGCCACCCAGGGCGGCGCGGTGGTGTCGCAGGTGGTGTCAACGATGGAAGCGATCAGCACCTCGTCGAAGAAGGTGGTCGACATCATCGGCGTGATCGACAGCATCGCCTTCCAGACCAACATCCTCGCGCTCAACGCCGCGGTGGAATCGGCGCGCGCCGGCGAGCACGGCCGCGGCTTCGCGGTGGTGGCCGGCGAGGTGCGCAGCCTGGCGCAGCGCTGCGCCCAGGCCGCGCGCGAGATCAAGACGCTGATCGGCGCCTCGGTGGAAAACGTGGAGAGCGGCTCCACGCTGGTGGCGCAGGCGGGCCAGGCGATGAACGAGATCATGACGTCGGTCAAGCGCGTGACCGACACCATCAGCGAGATCGCGGCCGCCGCGGCCGAGCAGAACCAGGGCCTCGCGCAGGTGAACGCCTCGATCGTTCAGCTCGACCAGGTGACGCAGCAGAACGCCGCGCTCGTCGAGCAATCGGCCGCCGCGGCCGACTCGCTGCGCGAGCAGGCCAGCCGCCTGGCCGGCGTGGTCTCGGTCTTCAAGCTCGACGATGCGGTGCAGCTGCAAGGCTCCAGCGCCAGTGAGCTGCTCAGCGGCATGGCCAGCGCGTCGCAGCGCTAGTCGACCTCGCCTGCCGCGGTGGGCTCGTGGCAGGCCACGCAGAGCTTGTTGCCATCGGGGTCGCGGAAGTAGGCGCCGTAGTAATGCGCGTGGTACTGCGGCCTCAACCCCGGCTCGCCCTCGCTGCGGCCGCCATGCCGCAGCGCCACCTCGTGCGCCGCCCGCACCGCGGCCCGATCCTTCGCGAGCAGGGCCACCATCTGCCCATTGCCCGGATCGTGCGGCTCGCCATTGAAAGGCCGGCAGATCACGAACAGCGGCCGCGCCTTGCCCGCGCTGTGCCAGCCCGCCCAGGGCTTGGCCGCATCATGAAACCGCAGCTCGATGCCGAGCGTGTCCATCAGCGCGCTGTAGAAGCGGAAGGCGCGGTCGAAGTCGGTGACGCTGGTGAAGATGTGGGAGAACATGCGGTGAGTATCCGACGCCGTGGTCCGCGTCTTCTTCGTCAAGGTGGTGCACACCGGGCGCCAAAGCCCGGATAGTGGCGCGCGATCGCCGCATGCAGGTCGCGCAGCGGCGCCGCCAGCGCCTCGTCGACCCCCACGGCCGACAAGAAATCCCCGGCCGGGTTCGCGGTGTCGAGCTGGGGGCCATCGCCTGCGGCAGGGTCGGGCGGAAGCGCCGCCAGCGCATCGCCGATCCACCAGCTGAGGCCCGCCTCCAGCCGAGCCGCCACTGCAGCGAGGTTGACCGGCCGGGGCGGCCGGCGCACGGCACGGCACTCATCGTCGGACGCCACGAACTCCGCCCAGGAAGGCATGGTCGACGGCCTGGGGCCGTCCGGCCTGACGCGAGCGGCGAGGTTGAAAGCCGCATGGCCCGCGGCCCGGTCAACGAAGCGCTGGCCGCAGAGCCCCGGCGCCGCCGCTGAGGCAGCCACCACCTGCTCGGCCAGCGCCAGCCAGCCATCGCTCACGCCGACCTGCAGGCCGGTGAGCCGGCGCGTCACGCTGACGCATACCTGCGCGCTGGGCTCGTACACCACCGTCATGCGCCGCTTGGGCGGCAGCCGCGAACGCAACCACCGGCCTTTCTGCGGCCCGTCGGCCACGGCCGAGAAGGGCGGCGACTCCAGAGCGGCGTGCAGCGCCTTGTCGTACTCGGCGAGCCACAGCCTCGCACGCACGATGTCTTCCATGCGGCGCTCATCGGCGTGGCCCGTCGCCGCCTGCAGCCCCAACACGAGTGCCAGCGCGGCAGCCCTGCTTGCAGCGCGCGGGGTCATGCCTGCTTCCCGCCGCAAGGAACCGCGAGCCACTCGCGCACCATGTCGGGCGACATGATGTTGGGGAACTCGATCGACTGGCTGAAGCGGGCGCCCTTGCATTCGAGGACCAGGCTGACAGGCAGGCGGCATGTCGCGCCACCCGGATCGCCGTCGGTTTGTACCGTGCGTTCGTGCAGTTGCCCGGGCAGCAGCTCCAGGACTTCGTCCTTGCGCAGCTGTTGCACGCCATCGAGAAGAACCGAGGTCAGGCGCACGGCATGCGATCCGTGATGCAGCAGCCAGAGCTTGGTATCGCGAGCGCCTGACGGCTCCGACAACCGGGCTTCGCCCGGCGTCCAGCTCGCCTCGAACGGCGGGCACTTCATGCCGGCACAACCGCTCAGGCACATGAGCGAAGCAAGCGCCATGCAGAGGGCCGGCCACGGGGATGTGTTCATTGCGTGACCTCCTTACCGGCCCGGCACGACGGGACGGTTCTGTGCCTTCAGCGTCCGGTTCAACTGCTGCAGCTCCTGGAGGACGGCGCCGCTGGCCGCCGGCTGCCCCCGAATGGCGGCGTGCAGATCTTCCGCCGCGGAAGCGCCCCGGTCGACCGACGCTGCGATGCGATCGGCCGCCGAGGCGATGCGATCGAGCGATTGCAGCCCCCTGCGCTCCAGCGGGGCCGTCCCGGTGGGACCGCTCGCCTTGCTGAAGGCACGCGCGGCACGCTCGACCGATGAAGCCGCGCTCTCCATATGCCTGGCCGCTTCGTTCAAGGAGCCGGCATCGATGGGGGCCACCAACACCGACACAGGCACGCTCGCCGCGCCGTCCCATACCAACGCAACATTCCCGGGCGCCTGCATCCGCACCCCGGAGCGCAGCAGCGCCCTGTCCTCCTTAGACAGCGACACTTCCGCCGGGGCGAGGCTGACGGTACCGACCACCCCGAGCGTGCCGCCGACGGTGAGGGCTGCGGCCATGGCCGCTCCGGTTCCCAGGCCCCGCACCATGCCGGCGAAACCCGAACCGTGCGACGCCTCCTGATGAGCCTCGGGCGCGCCGCCGGCCTCGCCGGTCGCCGGAACGACACCGCGCAACGACTTCGTGAGCCGTCGTGGAGCCGCCCTCGCGGCAGAACAGCCCGCCGGCGCGCGCCAGGCCGGCCAGGTGGCGCGGTCCGGCAGGCAGGCGCGCCCGGTGAAGTAGCCGAGCATGCGGTAGCTCTCGAACTGCGTCTCGTGAAAGAACTGGTCGGCCGTGCTTTCGTGCGGGAACCCGGGGCCGCGGCCCTTGCAGGACGCGGCGTACTCGGCGATGTCGGGTGGCTCGTGCCCGTCGAGCAGCGGCTTCAGGATCACCAGGGTGCCGTCGACGGCCGGCTCGTTGGTCAGAGTGAGGTCCTGGTCGGAATACCGGATCCGCGCCACCGCCATCCGCTGGCACGGCGCGGCGCCCGCCTGGCCGGGCAGCGCTTGAGGCAGCTCGATGCGGATGCCGAGATCCACCCGGATCTTGCGCACCGCGTTGTGCAGGTCTGGGTACTTGAATTCGGGGTCGCAGCTGGCATCGACGAGCAGGATGCGGTGGCACCGGCGCCGCACCATCTCGTAGAGGCCAAGATTCTCGAAGTGGCCGCCATCGGAAAGGTAGAGCGATTTGCGGTCATCCGTCGTCCGGCCGAACGCTTCGTTCAGCAAGGTCAGGAGCCCTTTCGGCGGCTCCGCCTTCTGCCACTCCGCCGGGCTCGAACGCCGCGGGTTGGCACACCACCAGCCCAGCCGCACGTTGAACAACGTCATGACCGCCGTGACGAGCATCGAGCTGTGGTAGCCCATGTTGGGGGAGGCGGCCGCCCCCGAGATCGTCATGGCCCGCCCGAGCGACATGCCCGGGCCGCGGCCGAAGGCGCCTGATCCCCCGTAGCTGCCGGTATCGACATAGCCGGTTCTCGGGTTGCCGCACATCAGCGGGGTGGCCGTGAACGAAGCCGCCTTGCGCTGCTGCCAATCGAGGCGGCGGCCCGATGGCAGTACGAGGTTGAGCGTCAGGTTGATGACCGGAAACAGCACCAGCGCCCCGGACTGCGCCTGCGCCCTGGGCTTCAGCGCGGCGAGGTCGATGTTGTCGCCGGGGTCGAAGCCCGTCATCCAGTGAGGGCGCCGGGCCGATCGGCCGGCGCCGAGGTAGGCACGCACCAGCCGGTTGCCATACATGCCATGCAACGAGAACGTGTTAGCGCCGATCGCGTTGCCCAGGAGGACGGCTCCCGCCGCCAAGACAACGAACCAAAGACAAGCCGTGGTCAGCGGCGTGTGCAGCAGCACGTGGGTGTAGGCCGCCGCATCGCCGAGGTTGCGGCTGGTCACGGGCGGCGCACCTTCCACCACGTCGGGCGACTGGGACAACCGGGCCTGCAGCCGCGCGAATTCAGTTTCTCCGTTCAGCTGGGCGCGGCACAGCGCGGACTCCGCCGCCCACTGTGGGCAGAACTGCATCAGCCGCGACAGCCCGAGCGAAACGGTGAGCACGATGACCAGCAGCACCATGCCGGCCACCAGGCTCAACAGGCGATTGCCGAGCCGGGCATACGCCGACTCGGCACGCTGCCGCCACGCCGCGCCGCTCTTGCTCCAGTAGCCGATCGCGCTGGTCAGCGCGCCCAGCACCGCGCCCCCCGCGCCGAGCTGCGCGGGCGCCGGCAACGCCAGGCCGATCGCGGAGAGCACCAGGGGTGCGAGGTACACCACCAGCCCGAAGCATGCGAGCCACCCCACGGCGGCGATCAACCACCAACCGCTCGCCCTCGCCCACCATTCGCGCTCCTCCTCGCTGCTGAAGCGCCGCAGCACACCGGCATAGAGCGTGGTGGCCAGCCAGAACAGGCCCAGCAACGCCGGCACCGACACCACGGCATAAAGCAGCGCAGCGGCATCGGGATGCCCCGCATGGCGCTCCCCGGAAGACACCAGCAGCCAAAGCATCCAGCCTTCGGCTGCACCGAACAGCAACGCCATCGCGACCAACAGCGCCCGTTCATTGGCCAGCGGCGACACGCCCCGCCGGGCTCTCCACGACAAGCCGATCATCAGGCCCACCAGGTTGGCGCCGGCGCCGAGCCCCACGACCCACCGCATCAGCGCCTTGCTCGGCGCGCCGATCCATGCGCCCACCATCGCCAGCACGATCGCGGCGAACACCGTTGGCAGGAAGTACCACCGCATGAACCCGTCGGGCGGTGCCTGCTCGCCGACGAGCAGCGGATCGCTCGGAAGATCAGCGGCCACGAACGCGATGCCCACCACGATCGCGGCAAGAGCAACGAGGGCCAGCGCGAGAGGCCAACCCACCGGATCGGCCGGCTCCAGCAGGATCAGCTGCACATAGGCCCGCGGCAGCAGCAGCGCGGCCGCGATGAGCGGCAGCCAGACACACCAGTTCAACAGCAGGTTGCGCAGAAAGGTGCCGAGCAGCCCGACGAAATCGCCCGAGATGCCGCTCACCGGGCTGAGATAGTTGCTGTAGGCGCGCAGGCTGCTCACCGGATCGGCCGACGGCGGATCACGCGGATCCTGCGCCGGCAGGGCGGGCGCCCCGGGCGCCCTGCCGCGCACCGAGCCCGCGAGGACCCGCATGGCCTGCGGCATCGCCCACCCGGTGAGCCTGAGCCAATTGCCGAGGAAGGCACCGATGTAGCCGCCACCGGACACCGTGGACAGGTAGCGAAAATCCCCCAGCCGCTCGCTTTCGGCGAGCGACTGCAGAACCCCGAGGGAAAAGGTGGCACTGCGGATGCCCCCGCCCGAGAGGCACAGGGCCGACAAGCGCTTGTCGGGCGGCTGCGAATGGAGATGCTGCCGAAGCGCCTGGAGGGCCTGCGTCTGCCAAGCCGCGAAGGCCTCGGATTCATCGCCGCCGGCGGGTCGCTCAGGCAGCCCCAGGGCCTCCCTCTTTGTGCCGGTGACGAGCAGATACTCCTCGATCAGCATGTCGGCTTCGGATCGAAGCGGCGTCTCGCCTGGCGCGAACAGGGCCTTCAGCCGGTTCCAAGCATGCATGCTTCCTGCCCTCCCCTGCTTCTCGTGGGCTTCGGCACACGACGCTGGCAGTCTAGGTCGACGGTCTCCAGGGGCATCCTCCATCGAGAGGATGCCAAGGGCCTGGAGCCACCCGCGCGGTCACCGGTACGATCACGCGATGCCGTTCCTCAGGATTGGCTGGGCACCATTGCCGACCCGAACGCCCGCCGAGCGGCGCGCGTGCAAAGCCACCGGGCCTGGCTGATGCATCTGCACGAAATGCTCGGCCCGCGCTTCTGGCTGTATGAGACCGACGATGCGTTCGTGCTGTCTTCGCTCGAGGAGCGGGTCGCCCGCGCTACCGCGAGGTGCATCGCCAATGCCCGCAAGAAAGTGGCCCACGTGCTCGGCGGATTGGCCCATTTTCCCGAGGGCGAGAAGAGCGTGCTGCTGGTGATGGACGACGAGGAGTGGTACTACCACAGCGCCCTCGCCCACCCGGCGCTATGGCTCGACGAGGGCATTGCCGTCAACACCGAACACAAGATCGCGCCCACCGGCCGTGGCCTCTACACCCCGCAGGAGATCCAGGAGTTCTGGTCGGGCCAGTCCTTCGCGAGGACGGACGACGGCAACATGCTGTCGTATGAACTCGCCCGCGTGATCGTCGAGCAACTGGCAAAGTCGTGGGAATCGTTCGAACGCTTCGTGAGCCATGCGCGGCGTGAAGACGCGGGCGCCGCAGCAGCGGCAGAACATCTCGGCGTGGACCCTGGCGACATCCACCCCTAAGGGGGATTGCCTTTAGCAACCCCAGCATCGAATCTCTCCCACGAGGAACGAGGCCTTGCACAGGCCCGAGGAATCGAGGAGGGTTCGATTGACCACCACAGCAGGCCTGCTGCTGGCGCCGCTGCTGCTATTGCTGACGGCCGGCTGCACCACCGTTCGCATCTACAACGCGAGCGTCACCGAGGAAAGGTATCCCGGGCTGCTGGTGCTCAAGGTCTCGGCGCTGCCGGGCGCGTCGCTCACCGTGACACAAGGCGTGGGCCTCACGCTCGCCCAACGCTCCGCCACCCTCGGCTACCTCAACGAATCGGTGTTCACCGCGCCCGACGCATCGGGCTGCCGCGTGTTCATCCTCACGAAAGATGCCGCCCAGATCGAGTCGGCATTGAAAGCCCTGGGGCGCCTCGACTTGCTGCGAGACGCGCATTGCATGGTCCTGATGGGAGAGTCCCGATGAAACGCTGGATGCGATGGCCGATGGCTTCGATGGTGGCCTTGTGCGTGGCGTGTGCGCCGCTGCAACAGGCACCGCTCGTCTACTCATCGAAGCTGATCGTTGGCGTCGACGTATCAGCCAACGCGAGCGAGAGCCCCGGTGCCTCCGTGAACATCGGCGTCAAGTCGGTCGACGCGGCCTATGTGCCGATTGCGGTATCCAAGGCGTTGGACCCGCGCGGCAAGCGAACCGACGAAGCAACGATGGCGTTCGAGCGCATCTTCGCCGAATACGGCGAGGGCGATTCCGGCAAATCATCGCAAGCGCTGACAGAAGCCAACAAGGCAAAGATCGTCGCCTACCTCGACGCATGGAAGAGCCAGAACGAAGCCCAGGCCAGGGTACAGGCGACACAAGTCCCCTATGAGCAGACAAAGGCCAAACTGGAGCAGATGCAATCGCTGCACGATGCCATCATCGCCGCCCAGCAGGCACCGAGCCCGGTGGTCGCGGCGAGCGGGGCTGCCAGCAACGACGGGAGCGCCATCGTCGATTCGCTGAACAAGCGCGCCAACGCCCTCGAAGTGGGCCTGCCGAAGCTGGCGCAAACGGACGGAACCATCAACTTCGACGATGTGTTGAAGAAGCTGAAGGTGCTGATCACCGAAACCAAAACATACGTCGATAGCCAGAAGCAAGCCTTCGAGGCCGCGCAGAAGACGCTGACCGCTGCCAAGCAACTCGCCGACGAGCGCTTCGTGGCCGCAGCGCAAGCGGCAAGCCTTGTCAGCACGAAGAAGAGCGACGCACTCTCGGTGTACGGACGATTCGATTCCAACGGATCAGCCTCTGCCACCACAGGCACGACAACGGCACCCGCCACGAATGGATCGGTTCTCGTCGGCAAGGTTTTTTCGACAGGCCTCGCTTCTCAGAACCTGACAGAAGCCGTGATGATTGAGGCACGGTCAAAGTGTGTGATCAACGCACTACAGGTCGCGGGCGCCTTGACTGATGCGGAGCAGAAAAAGCAGTTCCTGGAAAAGCTGGATGGGTTGTGCCTCACACAAGGGCGGGAAGCCGGGCGGCGGTAGCTGGGCTGCTTGGAGACTACGGCCAGGATGGAAGTGAGGGGCGGAGGGTTGCTCTCGCTCACGATCGCTATCGTGGGACCGGTAGGCAGCGGTTGCTGTCAGTCGTTGCTGCGAGATCAACTGACGGTGACTGCCACAAAGCGGCCGTTCCAGGCTGGCTTGGGCAGAACACCATCCGCGCCTCTTTATGATGACCACCACACCATAAAACGAAGGCTTACGCCAATACGGGAGAAGACATGAAGGTTGTCCGGCTGACCATCTCGAACTTTCGGGGCATCAAGTCGGCGGAGCTCCTGTTCGACGGGCACACCCTGATGGTGGGCTCCAACAATGTCGGCAAGAGTACGCTCTGCGAAGCCCTCGACTTGGTCTTGGGCCCCGACCGGCTCAACCGCTTCCCTCCGGTCGATGAGTTCGACTTCTACAACGCTGAATACCTGGCCCCCGCCACCGAAGAAAGCGCGGAGCGGGCGCCGATTCCGCTTCGGATCGAGGCCGTCCTCATCGAGCCCGGCGCCGAGATCGGAGCCAAGTGCGGCGGCAACATCGAGTTCTGGCATGTGGCTGAGCAAAGGCTGCTCGGGCCGGGAGAAGCCGACGCCGCCAATCCGCCCGATGCTGTCCCCTGCCTTCGGATCGAGACCATCGGCCAATACAACCCCGAGGAAGACGAGTTCGAGGCCCGGACCTACTTCTCGCACAGCCCCGATGCCCCTCCCGGTGAGCTGACCAAGGTCCCCAAGGGGATCAAGAGGCTGTTTGGTTTCCTCTACCTGCGCGCGCTTCGGACCGGCTCGCGGGCGCTGAGCTTGGAGCGTGGGTCGCTTCTCGACATCATCCTGCGGACCAAGGGCGTGCGCACCAGCCTGTGGGAGAAGACCATCGAGCGCCTGCGCGGCCTCGACATCGAAGCCGACGCGGCCGAGATCGCGCCGGTTCTGCGATCCGTGGAGAGGCGGCTGGCCCGCTACATCGCATTGGAGTCGCCCGGCAACGCCACCAAGCTGCATGTCTCGGAGCTCACGCGTGAGCATCTGCGCAAGACGATGACGTTTTTCTTGGCGCTGTCGGCGGACCAAGGGCACGTCCCATTCCCCCACGCCGGCACGGGCACCATCAACACGCTGGTGCTAGCGCTGCTCTCCTTCATCGCCGACCTCAAGCCCGACACGGTCATCTTCGCCATGGAGGAGCCCGAGATCGCGGTGCCGCCGCACACCCAGCGACGCATCGCCCAATACCTGCTGACCAAGACGACGCAGGCCTTCATGACCTCCCACTCGCCATTCGTAATCGAGAAGTTCGAGCCATCCAAGACACTGCTGCTGGCTCGCAATGCCGGCGTGGTCACGGCGCGAAAGGTCTCCGAAGCCACCGGCCTCAAAGACAACGACTACAAGCGCTTCTCTCGCTCCGGCCTGTCTGAATGCATGCTGGGACGAGCAGCCATCGTCGTCGAAGGCGTTACCGAGTTGCATGCGATGCCCGTCGTCGCGCGGCGCATGGAAGAGAGCGATCCCAACTTGCAGCCGCTGGACATCGCGGGTGTGGCCTTCTTCGACGCTGATGGCGAGTCGAACATGCCCAAGTTCGGAAAGTTCTTCAAGACGCTGGGGTTACGCACCTTCGCCTTCTACGACCTTGACTACAAAAAGAAGCGCAAGGCCGAGCAGGCGCAGGCTCTGGCGGACAACTTCGAAATCAATGTCGAGCACGCCTACAAGGGCTTCGAAGACCTCGTCGTTGCGGAAGTGCCCGTGGATCGGCTGTGGTCCTTCCTGTCGGGCCTAAAAGCCAATGATGAGAACGGCAACGTCGCCATCCCCGATGCGCGCCCGAACGACGACGCGGTCAAGGCCATCGCCAAAGAAGCCCTCGGCGGCAATAAGGGCGCCGGCTGGTCGGCGCGCCTGTTCGAAGAGTGCGAGCTCCACGAGCTGCCGGCCACGGTGACGAAGTTTCTGGCGTCAGTGTTCGCACTGTTCCCACCTCCACCCCCGATCGACGACGGCGATGGAGCACCACCCGAACCGGCCGCCGCTGCTGCCGCTCCATGAACGAGCCTTGCAAGCTGCGCGAAAGCGTCATGGCTTGCGAGGGCCATGCCTTGGTCATCGGCGGCCCCGGCAGCGGCAAGACGACGCTCGCGCTGCGCAAGGCGGTCAAGCGGATTCGCGACGGCATGCTTCCGGGTCAGTCGGCCTTGTTCCTGAGCTTCTCGCGGGCGGCAGTGGCGCGCATCTTGGATGCCGCCAAGCTCGAGTCCACCAAAGCCGAACAGGAGCAGCTCTCCATCCAGACGTTCCATTCGTTCTTCTGGGACATCCTCAAAGCCCACGCCTACCTGCTTGGGGCACCGCACAGGCTCTCGATCTTGCTGCCACACGACGAGAAAGCCCTGTCGGGCGGCCTCGGCGACGAAGACGAAGGCTGGGCCGAGTGGCTCGTCGAGCGTGAGCGGCTGTTTCGCGAAGAGGGGCGGATCGCGTTCGATCTGTTCGCGCCCAATGCGACAGCTCTGTTGGCTCGCAGCTCGCATCTTTTGGCGTCGATCGCCCATCGGCATCCCATCATCATCGTCGACGAGGCCCAGGACACCGGCCAACACGCGTGGCAGTGCATCCAGATGCTCGCGCCACACACGCAGGTGCTGTGCCTGGCAGACCTCGAGCAGCAAATCTTCGACTACCTGCCAGGCGTCGGCCCGGAGCACGTGATCGCCATCCGGAAGGCGTTGAAGCCGCACGAGATTGACCTTGGGACGCAGAACCACCGCAGCCCGGACTCCGAAATCTTGGCGTTCGGCAATGACATCCTGACGGCCAAGCCACGCGGCGCACCCTACAAGGGCGTATCCGCCCTTGCCTACCGCCCCGAGAAGCCACCGCCGAACTGGAATCATCTGCTGCGCCGAGCCCTCGGGGAGCTCTTGAAATCAATTCGGGCTCAGAGCGACAAGAAGGTGGAGACGATCGCGATACTGGTCACCAACAACCGCAGTGCGTTGAAGATGTCCAACGCCCTTAACGCGTTGGGGGCCAATGTCGGGAAGCCGGTTCGGCACAAGCTGCTGTTCGACGAGGCCGAAGCGATGCTGTCAGCCCGTTTCGCGGCCTTTCTGCTGGAACCCAAGGACCTCGCCCAACTGGAGGCCGATGTCGCCACCAGCATGGAAATGATCGCCGCCGCCAGGCGCGCGACGGGACAGGGCCGGAAGGAAGTCGCCAAACTCTTGGAGCAGGCCAACAAAATCAAGGGTGGCATGGCCCTGAACATCAACATTGCCAACGCGCTGCGCGGTCTGATTTCAGGCTTGGCAGTCAACGATTTCAGCGGCGATCCCGCTGAGGACTGGCTCGCGGTCAAGCATCAGCTGAGGGCGGCCAATCAAGACGAGCTCACGCGGGTCGCTGCGCAGTTGGACTTCTTGGTGGCGTTCCGTCGAGGACATCGCATCTCGGCCGCCCTCTCTGATGAATGGGTTCGCGACGGTGCCTACACCAATGCCCGCGCCGCCCTTGACTTAGCTCTCGCACAGGAGCAAATCCTCGATGGCGTAGAGCCGCCGATGGGCTTGCAAGTCATGAATTTCCACAAGGCCAAGGGCAAGCAGTTCGACGGAGTCATCCTCGTCCGCGAAGCTCGTCGGACCGGCCCCGCTGTCGAATCATCTTTCGTTTGGCGCGGCGACACTGCCCCGTATCCCAAAAGCCGACGTGTGCTTCGAGTCGGCATCACGCGAGCAAAAGTCCACACGCTCATCCTCGATCCGGTTTGGCCGCGATGCCCTCTGCTCCAAGGGCACAAGCTCTAAGGAAAACTCCCAGTCAGTCGAACTGGCGCGTAGCGTTATGACGTAGGACGATTGGTGACGGAGTTTTGCACGAAGACCAAGGTCATTCCCTCTTGAGCAGACCTGGCTGGCTACAGATTCCGACTGAGAGTTGTCGGCGGCGAGGGGAATTGCTTCGCACGAGGAAGGTCAATGACGGGTTCCGGCAGCCGCTGATATTCACTTTAGAACGGCGAACGACCGTACCCAGTCTCGAGCGACCCTCCCTCTCCTGCGAAAGCGACGTCCAGCGCTCAGAAGCTTGGTCCACTCGTCCCAAGCGACCCTTCGGGTGGCTAGCTATAAAGCTATGGTGACTAGCTATTCATCCAGTTTCCCCCCTCTCCCTCCGTTGGCTCGGTTCGCAATGCCAAGTCGGTAAACACACCCTTTTCCTTTCCAAGTCAACGACTTAGCACATCTGCTGCCGTACGAGCGCAGCGTTGGCACAACCGTTGCGAAGAAGGGGCACGAACAAAACTTGGACTGGCGGGATGCCCGCTCGAATGACGGAGAGGACAGGATGAACTACAGCACCGAACAACCCGAAGGCGGCGTACCCATCAAGATGTGGACGCGAGGCGTCCCGGTGGAGCCGGAGGCCAAACAACAGCTCGCCAATGCCGCTAAGCTCCCCGTCGTCTTCAAGCACATCGCGGCCATGCCGGATGTGCACCTGGGCATCGGCGCGACCGTCGGTTCTGTGATCCCGACGCTGAAAGCCATCATCCCCGCTGCGGTGGGTGTGGACATCGGCTGCGGCATGATGGCCGCCAAGACCACGCTGCGCGCCGAAGACCTGCCGGACAACCTCGGCCCGCTGCGCTCGGCCATCGAGAAGGCAGTGCCGCACGGCTCGGCTCCCAAGCACCGCGGCCGTGACCCCGGCAGCTGGGAGAACCCACCGGAGACGGTCGACCAGGTCTGGGCCACGCTGGTCGACGAGTTCGACGCGCTGTGCGAGCTGCATCCGCGCCTGAAGAACACGAACAACCGCAAGCACCTGGGAACGCTCGGCACGGGCAACCACTTCATCGAGGTCTGCCTCGACGAGACGGGCTTCGTCTGGTTCATGCTGCACTCGGGCTCGCGTGGCGTAGGTAACGCGATTGGTACGCACTTCATCGAGCTGGCCAAGAAGGACGCGGAGCGCCACCAGCGCAACCTGCCTGACAAGGATCTGGCCTACTTCGAGGAAGGTGCGCAGTATTTCGGTGACTATGTGCGCGGCGTGTCCTGGGCGCAGAAGTTTGCGATGAAGAACCGTGAGGTGATGATGGCCAATCTGATCGCTACCGTGCGCTCGGTCATCGCCAAGCCCTTCGAGGCGCACGTCGAGGCGGTGAACTGCCACCACAACTATGTGCAGCAGGAGCGCCACTTCGGCGAGGATGTGTTTGTGACCCGCAAGGGCGCTGTAAGCGCCAAGCGCGGCGAGATGGGCATCATCCCGGGCAGCATGGGCGCACGCAGCTACATCGTTCGCGGCCTGGGCAACCCCGAGAGCTTCGAGAGCTGCAGCCACGGCGCAGGCCGCGTCATGAGCCGCACCAAGGCCAAGAAGATGTTCACCGTCGAGGACCACGCCAAGGCGACCGAGGGCGTGGAGTGCCGCAAGGACGCCGACGTGATCGACGAGATTCCGATGGCGTACAAAGACATCGATGCCGTCATGGCCGCGCAGAGCGACTTGGTGGAGGTTGCGCACACGCTGAAGCAGGTGGTGTGCGTGAAGGGGTGATCAATGAATCAAGGAGGAGAAATGCAACACCACCACGATGACACCGGGTACCGCGCGTTCCGGGCTCGCATCCAGACTCGATTTCTTCAGTGCACCGAGGATGGCGCCCGGCCGGTGTTCCTGACCGATGCCGAAGACCTTTGGGCCGTCTATTCCGACAGCTTCAGCGACCCGGTGCGTCGGCAGTATCACAACTGCTCGACGTGCCGAAAGTTCATCGAACGCTTCGGCAGCCTAGCCATTGTTGAGGAAGACGGCTCGGTTCGATCGGCCCTCTGGGATGAGAAGGACGCGCCTGACGAGTACGCGCCAGCTGTAGCAGCCCTGGGTAAGGCAGTGCGCCGCGCCAGGATCACCGGCCCGTTCCTGAGCAGTGCTGAAGTGTGGGGCTCGCCCGAGGCCGGCGGCTGGCTGCACTTTGCCGTGACGCCACCTGCGGGCATGCGCTACAGCGGTGCCGTCCTGACGCCGGGGCAAGCCATGGCGCAGAAGCGCGAGGACTTCAAGACGGTCATGCACGCCCTGAGCGAGTTCACGCAGCCGATGCTCGAAACGGCCGTGGCGCTGCTGAAGTCCGACCACCTCTACAGCAGCGAGCGTGTTCTGGGCCAAGCGGAGTGGCTCCACAAGCTGCAGACGGCCTACACCTCGGCGAACGGTGACGGCAAGGCTGCGGTCGTATGGTTGGCGACTGCGAAGGCCCCGGCAGGTTTCTGCCATCCGCGCAGCTCGATGATCGGCACCCTCCTGGAGGACATTGCCGCCGGCCTGGAGTTCGACGACATCGCGAAGCGCTTCGCCGACAAGATGCACCCGCTGCGCTACCAGCGCCCGCAGGCTCCCCCGAGCGCCGGCAACATCGTCCAGGCTGAGAAGCTCTTCGCTCAACTGGGCCTTGCACCTGCGTTAGAGCGTCGAATTGCACGCCTCGACGAGATCCCGCTCATCTGGTCGCCGAAAGGCGAGGAGCCGCGCCCGCCGGCCAGCGGTGGCTTGTTTGCGCATCTGGCACCGAAGAAGAAGTCCGTGCAGGCGCCCAGTGTGGACATCCCCGCCATCACTATGACGCTGGAGAAGTTCCTACGGGAAGTGGCACCGACCGCTGACACCATGGAAATCAACCTGGGCAGCGGCAACCATGGCTTCATTGCTCTGACGACGGCCGTGAATGTCGATGCTCCCAAGCTTTTCCAGTGGGATCACCCGTTCTCCTGGTACGTCTGGCATGGCGGCGCGCCAGTCAGCCAGTACGGGTTGGCGCCCGGGTGGCTGAAGGTTGCGGGCATGACTCGCTTGCCAGCCCGATGGAACGACGACGGTCAGCGCTTCAAGCATCACGGTGACGGCATCATCATGCTTCTGGCCGGTGCGCGGGAGACTCGGCAGGCGGGCGCGGCGCTGTTCCCTTCATTGCTGCGCTCGGAACTCCACGGCGTGCGGTCGACCATTGAGGCGCACTCGAAGAGCGCGCAGATGCATGGACTGGCGGAGGGCTGCGCGATCGGCTATGACCTACGGGACAGCAGCGGCTCCTATCCGGCAACGGTTCGCATCACCTCGGCAGGTCGCGTGCAAACCTACAAGATCGACCGGTGGGACTGATCAGATGTAGGACATCATCGTCCTGATAGGCGACTGCGCGATACGGGAGAGCGGCAGCCGAGCATTTCGCTGCAGCTCTAAACGCCAGGGCTGGACGGCAGCATCGCAGCGGTTGCGGCCATTCACGACGTCAGTATCGAGAACCCGCTGTCAGCCAGAAGCGGACGGAGGCGGGCGACAGCTTTCGAGTAGGCTTCAACAATGATCGAACCTCGTCCCGAAGTGGCGTTGCGGCTCGCGGAGCTGAAGCGACGTGGCGCCTTCCCAGCTCTCGCGATCAAGACCATTTGTGAAGAGTTTGGTCTTTCGCTGCGCGAGGCCAAGGTCCGATTTGCGCAGGCGCCTGAATGGGCTGCTGAGCAAGCCGCTGCCAAAGCCCTCCATCAGGAGATAGTCGACACCTTGCGAACAAGGAACCCCGGCTGAGCGAAGTTTGCACTCGGCCATTTGCCGCCCTCCGCCAGCGAGAGCTCTGCGTCATCACCTCGTGTTTAGAATTTCTGGCTCATGAGCTCGTATAGCTGCGTCATTCCCATCGATTGGCACGTGTTGTGGAATCAAGTGCTTCCGGCGTGGTTGTCCGTGCGCTCCGGCGTGATGCTAGCAAGGGAGTTCTATGAGAGGTTCGTACCGGCAGGCGACCAGTACGGTGACCTGCTGGAAGACGACTTTCGTATGCCAGTTGACCAGTTTGTAGCGTTCAGCGCGCCTCTACATCCCCCCTACTCGCGAATTGATACGCGAGGCTCGGGCTGGCGCTCTGGATTTTGCAAGGGCGCTGACTCGGGCGTTTATCTTCTAGACGCTGCCATCAAGCAGACAGCGGCCGTCAGTCTGCCGGGGAGTGATCCGTTCGCCGCATATATGTTCGCCAATCTGGATGATCTTTCCGGGCTGAAGCAGGTAGCAGGAACGAAAAATCTCTACCGTTTTCTGGAGGCTGCATTCGACGTGCGTTGGCTACCTCAGCAGAGGTACTACGCCTACTCGCGACGAGAGGAATCGTCGGCACGTCTACAGGAACTGCTGGAATCGCTGTTTCTCTATGAGCGCGCGCTCCCAGGGTGCTGGATTGCAGATCAATCACCCGCATGGCCTGGCTTCGACGATCTTTCGTTTGCGGGATACCTGTCTCCTGGCGAGGTGAAGGTACTCCGCGATGAGCTCACCTCGTGGGGAAGGGACGTCTCGAGCGACGATCCGCAGTTTCTGATTTT
>Ga0207706_10002476_pt1 | contig 17998 bp, 14 predicted proteins | sample KBSC53metaG_FD_184318 | JGI IMG/M metagenome (GOLD analysis project Ga0207706, IMG submission 184318) | Corn rhizosphere microbial communities from Kellogg Biological Station, Michigan, USA - KBS C5-3 metaG (SPAdes) (version 2) | ecosystem: Host-associated > Plants > Roots > Rhizosphere > Soil ... | reverse complement strand
CGGTCAAGTCGAGTCAGGACATCATCGTCACCGGTTCGCGCATTCCGCAGCCGAACCTTGAGTCGGCCAGCCCCGTCACTGTCGTGTCGAGCCAGGAAGTGAAGCTTTCCGGTACGTCGCGTACGGAAGACCTCATCAACTCGCTGCCGCAGGTCTTCGCTGCCCAGGGTTCGAACGTTTCCAACGGTTCGAGCGGAACGGCGACGATCTCGCTTCGCGGCCTCGGCTCGAAGCGCAGCTTGGTCCTCGTCAACGGCAAGCGCCTGCAGGCCGGCGACACCGCTAACCCGGTCGCCGACATCAACTTCATCCCATCGGTGATGATCAAGCGCGTCGACGTCCTCACGGGCGGCGCCTCGTCGGTGTACGGTGCCGACGCCGTCGCGGGCGTTGTCAACTTCATCATGGACACGGACTTCACCGGCTTCCGCATCGACGGCCAGGCCAGCGTGTTCAACCACAAGAACAATGCCGGCAGCGACATCATCGACGCCAACACGGCTCGCGGGTTCCTTCCGCCGACCGGCTGGAGCACCAACGGCGGCGCGCAGGATATCGCCGGCGTGTTCGGCGCAGCGTTCGACGACGGCCGCGGCCACGTCACCGCTTACGCCACCTATCGCGCGCAGGACCCGGTTCTTCAGTCGACCCGCGATTATTCTTTCTGCGCCCTTTCCGGACGCACCGAGAGCGCAATCGCGGCCGGACCGAGCCGGCGGTTCAGCTGCTCGGGCTCGCTGACTTCGGCAACGGGTACCTTCCTTCAATACGACCCGAACAATAATTTCGCACTGATCGACGTCTTCCAGGTCCAGGGCAACGAGTTCGTCAATTACTATACGGCGTTCAACTTCAACCCGTACAACTACTTCCAGCGCCCTGACGAACGCTACACCTTCGGCGCGTTCGCCGATTATGAAATCAGCCCGGCGTTCAAGCCCTACGTCGACCTGATGTTCATGGACGACCGCTCGGATGCGCAGATCGCGCCGTCGGGTGACTTCGGCAACACGAACGCTCTGGCGTGCGATAACGCACTTCTGACGGACGCCCAGCGGACGCGTCTCTGCGATACGGCGACGGAGCTTGTGGACACGGACGGCGATCCAACCACTCCGCCCGTTCCGGTCGCCGGCCTGGATCCGACCTTTACCGGGTCGCTCAACGGCATGGCGAACGTCCAGCAGACCTTCACCTACATCCTTCGCCGTAACGTCGAAGGCGGTGGCCGCGACGACGATATCCGTCACACCGACTACCGGTTCGTCGGCGGTCTTCGCGGCGATGCGGCTCGCGGGATCTCCTACGACGCCTATTACCAGATGGGCCGGACCCTCCGGAACGAGACGTATCTGAACGACTTCTCGGTCACTCGTCTCGGCCGTGCGATCGACGCGATCGCAGTTGACGCCAATGGCAACCAGGTTGCACCCGGTACCGCGGGCTCGACCATCGTCTGCCGCGCTGCGTTCACCGGAATCGACCCGAACTGCGTCCCGTACAACATCTTCCAGGCTGGCGCTGTCACTCCGGAAGCTCTGGCGTACCTGCAGACTCCGGGCTTCCAGCGTGGCGAGATTCACGAGAATATCGCTCACGTCGACGTCACGCTCAGCGGCAGCGAATATGGCTGGCAGCTGCCGTGGGCGGAGAACGGAATCGGCATCAACGTCGGTGCGGAATACCGCAAGGAATCTCTCGACTTCCGGGTCGACGAGCAGTTCCGCAGCGGCGATCTGGCCGGCCAGGGAGGTCCGACCCCCCCGGTCAACGGTGAGTTCGACGTCCGCGAGCTCTTCGCCGAGGTCCAGCTGCCGATCGTACAGCACAACTTCATCGACGAGTTCACGATCACCGGCGGCTATCGCTACTCGAACTACCATGTGGCTGATAACAGCTTCAATACGGACACGTACAAGCTACAGGCTGAGCTCGCGCCGATCCCGGATATCCGGCTTCGCGCAAGCTACAACCGGGCGGTCCGTGCGCCGAACATCGTCGAGCTGTTCTTCCCGACGTCACTCGGTCTTTCGGGCGCGGTCGATCCGTGCGCGACGGCAACTCCCAGCGCGACCCTGGCTCAGTGTCAGCGGACGGGCGTAGCCGCATCTCAGTACGGGCTCATCTCGGCCAACCCGGCGAACCAGTATAGCGGCCTGTTCGGCGGCAACCCGAACCTGCTTCCGGAAAAGGCGGATACGTGGACCTTGGGTGCAATCCTGCAGCCGCGGTTCGTCCCGGGCCTGGCGTTCACCGTCGACTACTTCAGCATCAAGGTGAAGAACGTCGTCGGCGCACCGACCTTCACGGATACGATCAACGCCTGCATTGAAGGCGATGACGCACAGTGCCTGCTGATCCACCGGAACACGAACACCGGTTCGTTGTGGCAGGGTTCGGATCTCGCTACCGCGGGCTACATCATCCTGACGAACCGCAACTTCGAAGGCACCAGCCTGTTGACGAAGGGCTTCGACTTTAACGGAAGCTATTCGCGGCGCCTTGGCGGATGGGGCACGCTCAACGCGTCCTTTGTCGGTACGCTTCTGACCGACGAATCGGGTGCGGGCGTGGGCGACGTTGGAAGCTTCGCGGGCCTTCAGCCGGCTCCGAAGTGGAGGCACACGGCTCGCCTCGGCCTGACGATGCCGAACGGCCTCGGGATCTCGGGCCGCTGGCGGCACTTCTCCGGCGTGGAATGCGAACCGCAGTCTCCGTCGATAGGGTGCGGAACCGAAGCCAATCCGATCCCGGCAAACGAGCGTCTGAGTGCGGCCGACTTCTTCGACCTCACGCTCACGGCTCGCCTGGCTCAGCGCCTCAACCTGCGTCTCGGTGCGAACAACATCTTCGACACCGATCCGCCGATCGCTGGTGCTCAGGTCGTTCCGGCCGGCTTCGGCAACGGCAACACCTTCCCGCAGGTTTACGACTCGCTGGGTCGCTACCTGTTCGCGGGTTTCACGGTCGACTTCTAAGTCACCGCGAAGGGCCAAAGATTGCGGCGGGTCCCTCGGGGCCCGCCGTTTTCTTATGCGGGCATTGCTTTTCGACGGCGCCTCGGCAGACATTGAAGCGTGACGCAGGTTTCCGACCTTGAAAGGCAGGCCGATCGCGCCGCCGCTGCCGGCGACCTGGCCGCGGCACGCCAATCGCTCGAACAGGCCGTTGGAACCGGGCGGGGGACGCTCGAGCTCTGGACAAAGCTGAGCGCGATCCGTCGTGCGCTCGGCGATCTCGAGGGCGCTCTTGCTGCGATCGAGCGCGCTCTGGCCTTGTCGCCTCTCGATTTCTCCGCTCTCCTGGCACGGGCCATGCTGCTCGAACGGACGGACAGTCGGCGCGCGGCGGAGGCTTATGCGAACGCGGTCGCGCAACTTCCTCCCGCTCGCGACCTGCCGCCGGCCATGGCGGAAGCGGTGGAGCATGCAAAGAGACGGGCGGAGGAGCACCAGCTGACGGTCGAGCGCCGACTGCTCGATGCGGTTCCTTCCGGGCTCGATGACGAGCACCGGGCGCGGATGGGGCGTTTCGCCTCAAACACGGCGCGGCGGACGCGCCATTTCCATCAGGAACCGACGGATTTCCACTTCCCCGGCCTTCCGGAAATCGAGTTCCACGATCCTCGCCAGTTTGCGGGAATGGAGGCGATCCAGGAGGCCACCGACTCGATCCGCGCCGAATATGAGGCCTTGATCGCGCTCAAGACGGCCGAGCTGGTCCCCTACAGCCAGTATCCGGAGCACGTCCCGCTCGGGCAGTGGAAGGAGCTCAACAACAGTCTCGACTGGACCGCGATCCACCTGCTCCAGAACGGAAAGCGGGTCGAAGCGAATGCCGAGCATTGCCCTAAAACATTGGAACTGCTGTCCAGGCTGCCGCAGCCGGCCATCAGCGGAGCGGGCCCGAACGCGATGTTTTCTTTGCTTGCCCCGCGGACGCATATCCCGCCGCACACTGGCGTAGCGAACGTCCGGCTGGTCGCCCATCTTCCCCTTATCGTACCGCCAGGCTGCGGATTCAGATGCGGTGCGACAACGCGCGAATGGCGCGTCGGCGAGGCCTTCGTGTTCGATGACACGATCGAGCACGAAGCCTGGAACGACAGCGACGAACTACGCGTGGTCCTGATCTTCGACCTCTGGGCGCCGGCGCTCGACGAGTCCGACCGCGAGGGCGCCGCGAAGCTTATTTCGGCCAAGGGAGTCAGTTTCAAAGGCGCCTGACCGGCGAGCGCCCCTTGTCCGGTTCACTTGATTTGGATGCAGAGTCGGGCGATGTGTTGCCGACGGGCGGGCGCGATCCCGTCGCTAGGCAATTGGCACGACATCGGACATGGAATTTTCAAAGCCGCTCTTGCGGCTCCCGATCAAATTCTCTGCTGACCAGCTCGCGGCTGAGGTGAAGGCGCTTCCAGCCTCCGCCTGGACTGCTCACCCGCAGCATTTTCCGGGCAATAGCGCGGTCCGGCTGATCACCGCCGGCGGACAGCCCACTGACGCGATCGAAGGCGTGATGGGCCCGACGCCGCAGCTGTTCGCCTGTCCTTATGTCATGCAGATCATGGAGACGATCGGCTCGGTCTGGGGAAGAAGCCGGCTCATGGGCCTCGCTCCGGGAGCCGAAGTCCCGGTCCACGTCGACAGCCACTATTACTGGCGGACCCACATCCGAATCCATATTCCTGTGATCACCAACCCGGGCGTGTCGTTCACCTGCGGCGGCGAAACCGTGCATATGGCGCCGGGCGAATGCTGGGTGTTCAATTCCTTCCTGAAGCACGAGGTTCATAATCGCGGCGACGAAACCCGGGTTCACCTGGTCCTGGACACCGTTGGCGGAGGGCGGCTGACGGACTTGATCGACGCTGCGGAGGCCGGGAGCCAGGAAACCGAGCTCCTCGAGCCTTCAGGCGCCGAGAGACCCCGGCTTGCCTATGAGCGAGTGAACGTTCCTGTGGTGATGTCGCCGTGGGAAATCCGCTGCCACGTCGATTTCATCCTCAGCAAGGCGACCGATCACCCGAAGCTCGCTGCCGTCAGGAAGCGGATCGGGCGGTTCATCGAAGATTGGGCGGCGCTCTGGGCGCAATTCGGCGCCGACGAGCGTGCGGTCGGCCAATACGGGCAGCTATTGATGGGCGTCCGGCGCGACCTCGTCGGAGAGGGCAGCGAGGAGATCCGCCTCACCAACGAAGTGGTACTGCAGCATATTTTCGATCGCTTGATAATCGAAGTCGCCCTCCAGGCGGCGAGACGCCCGCGCCCGCAGGCTGCCGGCGCAACCTTGCGAAGGGCGTCCTAGGACGGCCCTGCTGCCCGCTCCAAGGGCCGAAATCGCGAACCAGCAATGATCATCTCCGAAAGCCGCAAGTTCATTTTCGTTGCCATCCCCAAGACGGGGACTCACTCGGTTCGCCGAGCGCTCCGTCCCCACATGAGCGAGGACGACATCGAGCAGGTTCGCCTGTTCGAGGAGAAGAAGTTCCCGATCCCGGAGCTTGCGAACCTGCGTCACGGCCACATAAGCCTCGCCCAGCTCCGACCCTTCCTCGACCCGGCGAAGTTCGAAAGCTTCTTCAAGTTCGCCTTCGTCCGAAACCCGTTCGACCGGTTCGTCTCCTATTGCGCGTTCATGACTCGCAAGGGCGGGGAGTTCGAGAAGGACCCGAGGGGGATCATGAGGCATATCCTTGCGGCTCCCGGGCCACGATCCCACATCCTGTTCCAGCCTCAATCCAGCTTCGTCACTGGGTCTGACGGCAAGCTGCTGACCGATTACATCGGCAGCGTGGAACAGATGCAGGGATCGTACGACGAGATTTGCGACAGGATCGGAATTCCGCGCTCGGAGCTGGAGAGGACCAACGAATCCAGCCGCGCCGACTATCGGCAATATTATGACGACAGCCTCAAAGAGGGGGTCGCCAAACTCTATGCCCGGGATTTAGAATTGTTCGGCTATGAATTCTAAGCCGCAATTCCCGCCCAATCCGCGCAAGACGCAATCCGTCCGGCGGCTCGGGTCGGTCGACATTTCAGCGCTTGGAGAGGCGGTGCGGCGCCTTCCCGAGGAAATGTGGGACCAGGAGAATGCCTCCAAGCCGAACCGCTTTGCGGCGCTTGATGCGACGCGGCACATCGTCTTCCGCTTCGTTTCAAGCCTCTACGACTGGCGGACCTCACATGACCGGCCCTTGTGGAACGAATGGCGCGAGCTGCTGCTGCCGGTCCTGACGGAGGCGACGAAACCTTATGGTTACACCCGCGGCGAATTTCCGCGGGTCATGCTTGCGCGAATGGCTCCTGGAGGGGTCATTCACCCGCACAAGGACGCGAGTCCGTCGGCAAAGTGGCCGCACAAGATCCACGTACCGCTGCAGACGAACGAAGGAGTCACCTTTTTCGTCGACGACAAGCCGTTTCATCTCGCCGAGGGCGAAGCGGTCGAAGTGAACAATATGGGCAAGCACGCCGTCGAGAATCGCGGATCGACCGACCGCATCCATCTCATCTTCGAATATTTCGACCTCGACCAGCCGGAGCCGGATTGGGCGAAGGCGCTTTGGGAAAATCCGCCGGTCGCAGCCAGCCGCTAGGCCTCAGCCGCTATAGCCAAGCGCTTCGATCCACGGGTTCAGGATTGGAATGATCGGCCGAATCTCGCTCGAATAGTTCCTCCACCTCTCGACTGCGCGGCGGTAGATCGGCTCGGCAACCTGCGAATAGCTCGGGGTCTTGATGAACCCGCGCCGCTCTGCCGCGGGCCGGTTGTCGACGAGCTCGTCGGACCAGCCGATCCCAAGAAAGCCCGCAACACGCCGCATCTGCACCTTCGGATCTTCGACGAGCGCCTCGTAGCGCATCTCGAGGACGGTCAGCGGGAGCAGTTCGCGGCTCCGAGTCCACAGCTGCATCATGCCGTCGTAAAGGCGAGCCGTGCCTTCGAGCGTCAGGAAGGAGCTTCCGATCTCCGTCGGCTGGAAGCGGTTCATGAAGCAACTGAGCACGACGTCGCATGGATGGCGCGACAGGAAGATGATCCGCGCCGTCGGGAACAGACGATAGATCAGCGGTCCCGCGCCAAGGGCGAAGGGAAACTTGTCGAGCAGCAGCTTGCCGCCGGAGTCCGGAAGATAGCCTGCCGCTTCCTCGAAATAGGCCCTCCGCAGATCCGTGATTTCCGAGGGGCCAAGATCCGCGATCCGCTCGAAGGCGCCGATCCTGCGCGACAGGTTCGTCAGCATTGGATTTTCTTCCGAAACCGCGATGCCGGGATCGTTCATCAACAAGGTGTCGAGCAAGGTCGTCCCCGAGCGCGGGAAGCCGACGAGGAAAGCGGGCTCGCGCTCCGGCGGCGGTGCGTCGGGCCAGCCAACCGCCCAGTCGGGGGTGAGAACGTCGGTCCGCCGTTCCTTAAGGGTGACGAGATAATCCGCAGCCTTTCTCGCCGGCTCGATGGCCGCGAGCGAATCGATCCTGTTCATCTCCGCGAACGCGTCGAAAGCGACCGCATAATTGCCCAGCCGGTCGTTGACCTGGCCGAGGACCAGTGCCCTCGTCGCCGCGTCGACATCCGCCGGCGCCTGCTTCAAAAGCTCCAGCGCTCGCTCCATTTCCCCGCGCCGGTACGCCGCCCGTGCCCGAAGCAGCGGCAGCTTCTGCGAAGCCGGCGCATGCTTCTCCAGTTCGGCAATCGCGGATTCAAGGCCGTTGACACGATTGGCGCGCTCCTCGAGGTCGGCGAGCGAGACCAGAGCAGCCTCATTGCCGGGCTCGCTCTCGAGCAGCCGCCGCAAGGCCTCGACCGCGCGATCGGGCCGCCCCTCCAGATCCTCCAGTCGAGCGGCCGTCAGCAGCGCGCCTGGATCGCTTGTAGCCGCGCCGTAGAGTTTCGGCAGCTCTTGGTCTGCGATCCCGGCTTGCGAGACCGCCTCGGCCCATTTGTCGCGAAAGCTCGAATGATTCGGCTTTAGCTGAACAGCCTCCCCGAGAGCGGAAGCCGCGCCCGCCGAATCGCCCGCGGCAAGCAGCGAAACGCCCAGATTGCCCCAGCTTTCGAAGTCTCGCGGCTCGGCGCGCACGGCTTCGCGCAAAAGGCCGATTGCGCGCGCGTGATCGCCCCGCCGCGCGGCGACGATCGCGGAAAGCCGTCCGCGGTCGCGCTGTCGAACTCCCGGGTGCGAGAGAAGCCTTTCCGCCTCGTCGAGCTCCCCCAGAGCAGCCAGCACCCGCACGAGCTCGGCGCGGACCATCCCGTCACGCGGTTCCAGCTCGAGCGCCTTGCGCAAATGCTCCGCCGCTTGCGGGAGGTTTGAGCGGCGCACATTCAGCATACCCGCAAAGAACCGCAGCCCGCCGTCCGAAGGATTCGCCGAAATGCCCTCGTTGGCGGCTTCTAGCGCACCGTCGAAGTCGCCGCGACGTGCCAACTCGATTGCCTTTTGGCCTATTGGAGAAACGCCGGACATTCGGACGCACCTTATTGACCGGGCATCGCAAGCCAAGGGCCGAGGTCAAAATTCACGGATGCGCCGCGTTTCGCCAGCGGCTAGGTTTTCGAGATGGTCGACGCCGCCAACAAATCAATGAACGAAAGCGAAGCCTTCGATGCCGGTGCGGAAGCCCTGGCCAGTGGCGATTGCGAGCGCGGGCTTTCGCTGCTCTCGCCGTTCATAGCAGGCGGCACTCGCAACCACGGCCTGTGGCACCTCCACGGACTGCTTCTGAGGCAAATGGAGAGGCGTGACGAAGCGATTGGATCGCTTCGGGCAGCGGCTAAGCTGGCTCCCGCTTCTCCGAAAATCGCGCATGCGCTCGCCCGGACCTTGTTCGAGGCCGGCCTGCCGAGCCTCGAAGCCTATGGCAATGCGATAAGACTGGCCCCCGCCGACACCGAAGTGCTTGCGGGGATGACCTCCGCCTTCACCGCCGAAGGCGAGGCGAATTCAGCCATCTCGGGCCTCGAGCGAATCCTTTCGCGCTCTCCGCATTGGGTCCAGGGTCACGCACTTCTCGCGAAGCTTCGGTGGGCGCAGGGAGAGCGGCAGGGATTTGCACGAAGTTTCGCGCCCGCGGCCGCTGCGATGCCGAGAAACATTGGCTTGTGGAGGGAGTGGCTGGTTACGCTCATCCACGCCGAGCAATGGGACGAGGCTCGCCGCGTGATCGCCGAGGGGCGCTCGGCCGCGGGAGACGATTTGGTCTTTGCGGTGAACGAGGCTGTCGTCAGCGCCGAGACCGGCGACTTCGAGAGCGCCGAAGCACTGTTCGAGCCCTTGGCCGAACTGGAGGATGCGACACTGCAGGTGCGCCGCGTGCGGCACTATCTGCGCTGGGGAAAGCCTGCCGAGGCGGACTCGATCATCTCGAAGTGGGGCGCTCGGCCGGAGGCGTTCATGTTCTGGCCCTACGCCTCAATTGCGTGGCGGATGCTCGACGATCCTCGATGGAACTGGCTCGAGGGTAACGAGGCATTCGTCGGCGTTTACGACATCGCCGACCGCCTTCCGCCGCTGGATCTTCTCGCGGACAAGCTCCGCGGGTTGCACACGCTGAACGGACAGCCTCTTGAGCAGTCGCTTCGCGGCGGTACCCAGACCGAAGGCGACATCTTCATGCATGTCGATCCCGTGCTCGTGCAGCTGAGGGAGGCAATCCGGGCAACCGTTGCCGACCATGTCGCGAAATTTCCGGAGCACGATCGGAGACATCCCCTGCTCGGGCCGCCGCGAGAGCCGATCAGCTTTTCGGGCGCGTGGTCGGTGTGGCTGAAGAGCGGCGGTTTTCACGCCAATCATGTCCATCCTGCCGGATGGATTAGCTCCGCTCTTTATATCGTACTTCCCGAGGATCTTGGCCGCGAGCAATCCGGGTACCTGACGCTAGGCGATCCGACGTCGCCGACATTTCAACTCGACCTTCCGCCATTCCGCACGATCGAGCCGAAGCCGGGACGCCTCGCGCTCTTCCCTTCTTACATGTGGCACGGCACCCGACCGTTCGGCGAAGGCGAGCGGATCACGGTCGCGTTCGACGTCGCTGTTCCGCAGAAGCGGTAATCCGCCGGTTTTCAGCCGATCAGCAATATGTGTTATGATCTTGCGAGGAGGTCGCCATGCTCAAGAGCCTCTCCGTCATCGCATTGCTTTTCTCTACCGCCGCGCCGGCACAGATCGTCACATCCTACCGGACGGCCAATCCTTCCCACATCAAGGGCAATCCCAACAGGATCGTCTGCCAGAAGGAAGAAACTATCGGCACTCGCTTGGGCGCCAAGAAAGTGTGCCTGACGGTTGCCGAGTGGGAGGCGCGCAAGACTGACGACCGGGACCAGACGGAGCGCGTTCAAAGCGGCGCGCGGGTGTGCTCCAATCCGCCCTGTCCGAGCGGCGGCTAGAGTGACGAAAGGAATCTGCAAGTGATTCTCAGGAAATTGGCACTTGCCGCATCGCTTCTCGCGACCAGCGCGTATGCGCAGCCTACGACTCCCTATCGGGCAGACTCATCCGCTGACTCCAAGAATGATCCCAACAAGATCGTCTGCCAAAAGGAGGAAAGGATCGGCTCTCGCCTTGGGGCCAAGAAGATTTGCCTGACCGTTGCCGAGTGGGCGGCCCGCGCGAGGGAAGGGCGGGATCAAACGGAAGACGTTCAGTCAGGCACGACCGTGTGCGGTAATCCGGATGTGGGTTGTCCCACGGGTACGGTCTGGGACGGCCCGCCCCATTGATCGGCGAGTGAGGCGAGGCCCGCTTGCTTTGACCCTGCTGATTTGCCCGACTCGTCGATTCGACTTAAACTGGTTCGCGAAAGTGAGGTGGAAATGTTGAAGTTTGCTTGTGTTGCGAGCGTGCTGCTGATCGCCGCAGCGCCCGCGGCCGCCCAGGATCCGGTGACTCCGGCACAGTCGCAGCCGATCGTCGTGTCGACTGACAAGGCTGAAGTGAACAGGATCGTCTGCAAGAAGCAGGAGCAAATCGGCTCTCGCCTCGGCGCCAAGAAGGTCTGCCTGACGGTCAAGGAATGGCAGGACCGGGCGGCCGAAGACCGGGTCGAAACCGAGCGCGTCCAGCAGGGCGCTAGAGCGCCGAGCTCCGGGGGCTGATCAGCCTCCCGCCCCAAGCGGCCCGAACGCGGCTTTGAGTTGAGATTCGTAATTCCGCCATCGTCCGCTCGACCGGGCGTGGAGCGGTTCGCGCACCTGCCAGACGCTTGCGGTTTTAACCGCGCCCCTGCGGCTGTTGAATTCGAGGACGGAATCCTCCCAATCGAGTCGCAGGAAGCTCAGAAGCTCGCGGACGCGCGGCTCCGGGTCGCGGACCAGCGTGTCGTAATCGACCTCGAAAATATCGTCGGGATAGAGACGTTTCCAGTGCGCCATCAGCCGCTCATACTCGCCATGCCAGTGGGCGGCGTCGGCGAGGTCTAGCGCGTAGGGCATCCCCGACCCCAGGTGCAGGAAATATAGCGACAGCAAATTGTCGAGCCGGTTGCGCCGGGTGTGGACGATCTTCGCGTTTGGGAAAAGCGTCTTGATGAAGCCGATGTGGAGGAAATTGTCGGGCCTTTTGTCGGTGACCAGCGCGCCCTTGCGAGTGAACGGCCGAAGGCCTTCCAGATAGAAGTCCCGCCACGAATCGATCGTCCCCTGGTCCGCCGAAGTGACCGCCTCGGGATAGGATTCAACGGTCGAAAGCAGCGCCGGGATCAGGTCGAGCTCGCCGCCGGACGCGATCCGGCTGTGACCGGCCAGGATCTGCTCGACCAGCGTCGAGCCTGAACGGAACAAGCCGGCGATGAAAATGGCCGGGGATACGCGGTTGGAAGGGGCCGCGCGTTCCCGGAACGAATCGATCAGCCGATCGACGAAGCGCTCATGCGCGGCGCGGTCGTATCCGCGGAATGCCGGGCCGAAGCTTTCGCGGCTGGCCCGGTTCGCTGCCTCATAAGCGGCGAACGCCTCACCATATTTCCCCTCGCCGTCGAGCAACCGCCCGAGAGCGAAACCAAGGTCCGCACGCTCATCAGGAGCGGGGTTGCGGGAGAGCGCATCGCGAAGTTCGCCGGCGAAAGCGCCTGAGGCCTCCGAACCGGCTGCGATCACGCCTGCCAGCCTGCTGAGCGCAAGGGCGTTTCCGGGGGCGACGGCAAGGGCCCGCCGGTATGCCTCTTCGGCCGCCGCGCGGTCGCCGAGGTCCTCCTTGAGGTTGCCGAGGTTGAGCAGTGCCGGAAGGTAGCCGGAATTGAGCCTCAAGGCCGCATTCAGTTCAGCCTCGGCCTCGTCCGGCCGCGCGAGGTGGTCCGAGAAAATCACCGCCCGGTTGAGATGCACTTCCTCGGGCTCGCGAACCCCGCGCTTCAGCGCTTCGCCATATGACCGGATTGCGTCGGGATATCGCCGCGTCTGTTTCTGCAGCCAGCCTAGATTGTACCAGCTGTCCGGAAGGTCCGGCTCGCGCTCGAGCAGGGCCTCATAAGCGGCGATGGCGTCTTCGACTCGCCCGGCCCGGCGGAGCGCTGAAGCGTGTTCCAGCAATGCCGAGCCTTGCGCGTCCATCTTCGCTGCCTAGCCGCCGCCGGGACTCGCCGGAAGGGTCTTACTCCGCCGCCTCGCGCAGCTCGCCTGCAGGCTCAATCACCAGCTCGCCCTCGCCCTCATCGACCCGAACCGTATCACCGTCCTTGACCTTTCCCGACAGGATCGCGTCGGCCAGCGGGTCCTGCAGATATTTCTGCACGGCGCGCTTCAGCGGCCGCGCGCCATAGACGGGATCGTAGCCGACCCGGCCCAGCCACTCGCGCGCCTTGCCGGTGAGGTCGAGCGTGATCTTGCGGTCCTCCAGCAGCTTCTGGAGCCGGGCCACCTGGATGTCGACGATCGGACCCATGTGCGCCGTGCCCAGCCGGTGGAACAGGATGATCTCATCGAGGCGGTTGAGGAATTCCGGGCGGAAATGGGCGCGGACGACCTCCATCACCTGAGGCTCGACCTTCTCGACAGCCTCGTCCTCGCCGAGGCTTGCCAGGAATTGCGAGCCGAGGTTCGAGGTGAGGATGATGATCGTGTTCGTGAAATCGACCGTGCGGCCCTGGCCGTCGGTCAGGCGGCCGTCATCGAGCACTTGCAATAGAACGTTGAAGACGTCGGCGTGCGCCTTTTCGACCTCGTCGAAGAGGACAACCTGGTAGGGCCGGCGCCGGACCGCTTCAGTCAGCACTCCGCCTTCCTCATAGCCGACATAGCCGGGAGGGGCGCCGATCAGCCGGGCGACGGCGTGCTTCTCCATGAATTCGCTCATGTCGATACGAACCATCGCGCCCGCATCGTCGAACAGGAATTCGGCGAGCGCCTTGGTCAGCTCGGTCTTGCCGACGCCGGTCGGTCCTAGGAACAGAAAGGAGCCCAGCGGCCGATTCGGATCCTGCAGGCCGGCGCGGGCTCGGCGGACTGCCGCCGAGACGGCCTTAACGGCCTCCTCCTGGCCGATGACCCGGGCGCCGATCGCGCTCTCCATCTGCATCAGCTTTTCGCGCTCGCCTTCCATCATCCGCTCGACCGGGATTCCGGTCCAGCGGCTGACGACCGCGGCGATGTCCTGGTCGGTGACCTCCTCGCGCAGCATCGCGCCCTGAGAAGCCGCCTGCGCCTCCGACAGCTGCTTTTCGAGCGCCGGGATGCGCCCGTATTGAAGCTCGCCGGCCTTGGCGAGGTCGCCGCCCCGCTGCGCCTGCTCCAGCTCGATCCGGGCCGCGTCGAGCTGCTCCTTGATCCTGGCTTCGCCGGCAATCTTCTCTTTTTCCGCCTGCCAGCGCTGGGTCAGCTCGGCCGATTGCTGCTCGAGGTTCGCAAGCTCGTTCTCGAGCTTGTCGAGCCGCTCCTTCGACGCCTTGTCATTCTCCTTCTTCAGCGCCTCGCGCTCGATCTTCAGCTGGATGATCCGCCGGTCGAGATTCTCGATCTCCTCCGGCTTGGATTCGACCTCCATGCGGAGCCGGCTTGCCGCCTCGTCCATCAGGTCGATCGCCTTGTCCGGAAGGAATCGCTCGGTGATGTAGCGGTTGGAGAGCGTAGCCGCCGCGACGATCGCCGCGTCAGTGATCCTCACGCCGTGGTGAAGCTCATACTTCTCCTTCAGCCCGCGAAGGATCGAGATGGTGTCGGGCACGGTCGGCTCGCCGACGAAGACGGGCTGGAAGCGCCGCTCCAGCGCCGCGTCCTTCTCGACATGCTTGCGATATTCGTCGAGCGTGGTCGCCCCGATGCAGTGCAGCTCGCCGCGGGCAAGAGCGGGCTTCAAGAGGTTCGACGCGTCCATCGCGCCTTCGGATTTCCCGGCGCCGACGAGCGTATGCATCTCGTCGATGAACAGGATGATCTCGCCCTCGCCCTGCTTCACCTCGTCGAGGACTCCTTTCAGCCGCTCCTCGAACTCGCCGCGGTATTTCGCGCCGGCGATGAGCGCGCCCATATCGAGAGCGAGAAGGCGCCGGTCCTTGAGGCCGTCCGGGACGTCGCCGTTGGCGATTCGGATCGCGAGTCCCTCTACGATCGCCGTCTTGCCGACTCCGGGCTCGCCGATCAGCACCGGGTTGTTCTTGGTTCGCCGGGCAAGCACCTGGACGGTCCGCCGTATTTCCTCGTCGCGGCCGATGACCGGGTCGAGCTTGCCCTCGCGCGCAGCCTCCGTGAGGTCGCGGGTATAGCGCTTTAGGGCGTCGTAACGGTCCTCCGAGCTCTGCGTGTCCGCCGTCCGGCCGCCGCGCAGCTTCTCGATCGCCGAATTCAGGTTCTGCGGCCGCACTCCCGCCGCCTCGAGCGCCTTGGCGACGTCGGTCCCCTTGGCGAGCGCCATCGCCAGCAGGATTCTTTCGACCGTTACATATTGGTCGCCGGCTTTCTTCGCGACTGCCTCAGCCTGGTCCATGATCCGGATCGTGTTGCCGTTCAGAGCGGGAGCCGAGCTGGCGCCGCTCCCGGTCACGGTCGGGATCTTGGAAACCAGCGCGTCCACTTCGCGCCGCGCCGCCTGGGCGTCGCCGCCGGCTGCCTGAATCAGCCCCGCGGCCATCCCCTGCTCGTCGTCCAGCAGCGCCTTGAGGAGGTGCGCGGGCGCGATCTGCTGGTGATGCTCGCGAGCCGCGATCGTCTGCGCGGCCTGAAGGAAGCCACGGGCGCGTTCGGTCAGTTTCTCAAAGTCCATTCAGAGGCCCCTATTTGGTCCGAGGCGATATGGTGTTGCACTTGAGCAACACAAGGGCAGGCATACGCCTAATTGTTCGGCACCGTCGCCGGGGGATCCGGTTGAGCGGCAGGTGCCGCTGCGCCCGGCAGCGGCTGGCCTACGGAGGCGACGTCGGCAGAATGGACGATGGGCGGGCAAAGCGCGAGCACCTCAGGGTCCATGTTCCAGCGGCGGAACTTCGTGCTGTCGACGTGGAATCGAAGGAAGGCATAAAAGCCGAGGCCCGCGCCATACGGCTCCCCATGCGCCGTGTGGACGTCGCACAAAGTCTTGATCAGCGCTCCGCGGGTGATCGGCTTCAACGGCACCATGTCGATCGCGCTGTCGAGCTTGTGGGCGCTTTCGGGCGCTCCGCCGGCGCATTCGTTGAGGCTCGGGTTGCGATAGACGGACACCGGCTCGACCGGCCCGACGGCGGGAATCACATAATCGCGGATGTAGCGAAGGGTCTGGATGATATGCGGCCATTCGGTTGTGGGCGGCACTTCGAACGGCTGGCCCCCGCACTCGCGCCATGAGGTCGCGGTCCGGAACAGCTGCCAGGTCGGAACGATCCCGGCGACTCCGGCGGATTCCAGATATTCGTTGAACGCCTTGACCTGGCCTTCCCGCCATGGAGCGGCGAGGAACCAGGAGCGGTAGCCCGGCTCGTCCTGTCCGGCGGTGATATATTCGGCCGCCGGATCGAACACGGTCGGAACGGCTGCCGGAGGCGCGGCAGTGACGGTGGGCATCCCCACGGGCGGCTGAAGCAAGGGCTGCGCGGTTTGGGCGACAACCGGCGGAGCGATCAGGGCGAGCAGGAAAAGGGGAATTCGCATCGGCCGCAATGATAGTCCCGCGCTGCGGCTTGAAAAGCGCTTCCGCGCCCGCCACACCACGCAAATGGGCCAGCCTATCGACGTCGACCTTCCGCACAGGCTTGGCAAGGATGAGGCCAGGCGGCGCATCGCCAACAATATCCACAAGCTCCACGAGCATCTGCCTGGCGGCGGCAAGGTCAGCTCGCGCTGGGAAGGCGACACGATGAAGCTAAGCGTCGCGGCGATGGGGGAAGCGATCGTCGCCGACCTCACCGTCCACGAATCGAGCGTCCATTGCCACTTCGACCTGCCCGGCATGCTCGGCATGTTCGCCCAGCCGATCGCCGCCATGCTGAAGGCCAGGGGCGGCGACATCCTGCTCGAGGATCATCGCGGCTGATGCGGCATTTCGCCGTCGTGGGATCGGGGCCGGGGGGCTTTTACACCGCGGAGGCGCTCAACAAGGCCTATGGGGAAGGCGCGCGGGTCGACATCATCGACCGCTACCCGGTGCCCTACGGCCTCGTGCGTTTCGGCGTGGCGCCCGACCACCAGTCGCTGAAGGCGGTTTCGAAGCGCTATGACACGACCGCGGACACGGCGGGCGTCGACTTCATCGGCAACGTCACCGTTGGCCGCGACGTCTCGATTGCCGAATTGCTCGATTTCTACGACGCGGTCATTCTTGCGATCGGCGCCCCCCACGACCGCAAGCTCGGAATTGCCGGCGAGGATTTGCCAGGCGTCATCGGTTCTGCAGCCTTCGTGGGCTGGTACAATGGCCATCCGGAGTTCGCCGACCTTAACCCGCCGCTCGGCGGCACTCACGCCGCCGTGATCGGCAACGGCAATGTCGCGCTCGACTGCGCGCGGATCCTTTCGAAAACGCGCGGCGAGCTCGAGGGCGGCGACATCGCCAATCATGCGCTTGAGGCGCTGGAGGCATCGCCGATCCGCACAATTACCATTCTCGGCAGGCGCGGCCCGCTGCAGATTTCGATGACTCCGAAGGAATTGGGCGAACTGGGCCATATCGAAGCGGCGACTCCCGTCGTCGAAGCCGCAGATTTCCCCGGCGTCGAAGCCGATGGAGCGCTCGAGCCCGGGCAGCGCAAGTCCGTCTCCATCCTTCGCGACTATGCGGCGAGCGGGCCTGACTCGTCGAAGCCGACGCGGATGGTTTTCGATTTTTACGCCAAGCCGCTCGCCATCGAAGGCGAGGGAGAGGCCGAGAAGATCGTCGTCGAGCGCACGACGCTGGACGAGGGTGGACGCGCGGTCGGCACCGGCGAAACCTATGAGGTCGCAGCCTCGCTGGTGATCTCGTCCATCGGCTATTCGACGCCGCCTATGGAGGGTGTTCCCTATGATGAACGCGGCGGGAAATTCCTCAATGAAAACGGAAAGATAGCCGACCGCCTCTATTGCGTGGGCTGGGCGCGGCGCGGTCCGACTGGAACCATCGGGACCAATCGTCCCGACGGCTACGAGGTCGCCGCGCAAATCGAAGCAGCTATGGCTCCGGGAAGCGCCGGCGAACGCGGTGGAGCGGCTGGACTGAAGGCGCTGCTGGCTAGCCGCAACGTCATGCCGACCGATTATGACGACTGGCGCAAGATCGAGCAGACCGAGACGCGCAATGCGCGACCGGGCAGCCCCCGCGAGAAATTCGTCCGCGTCGAAGACTGGTTGAAGGCCCTTCGCTAAGCCGTCATGCTAAACCTGTTTCAGCATTCATTCCTGACACGGCGCCGGGCTTCATCGCTATGGACCTGAATCGAGTTCAGGATGACGATTAGAGCCTTGCCCCCGAGCGAACCCCCCTCTATCTAGCCGCGGCCTTGGCTCCCGCCGCGACCCTAAAGTCGCACGCACGCGGGTTCCGGTCGGGGAGTAGCTCAGCCTGGTAGAGCACTGTCTTCGGGAGGCAGGGGCCGGAGGTTCGAATCCT
>Ga0207706_10002473_pt1 | contig 18010 bp, 13 predicted proteins | sample KBSC53metaG_FD_184318 | JGI IMG/M metagenome (GOLD analysis project Ga0207706, IMG submission 184318) | Corn rhizosphere microbial communities from Kellogg Biological Station, Michigan, USA - KBS C5-3 metaG (SPAdes) (version 2) | ecosystem: Host-associated > Plants > Roots > Rhizosphere > Soil ... | reverse complement strand
AACGCCGCCGTCAGCGTCGTCTTGCCGTGATCCACGTGCCCAATCGTCCCTACGTTCACGTGCGGCTTCGTACGCTGAAATTTTTCCTTAGCCACGACCAGAACCTCGAAAGAATGTTGTCGGTACAGGATTCGCCCGGCGCCCGTGCACCGGGTTCAGATCAGCTCGCCTTCTTCATCACCGCTTCGGCGACGTTGTTGGGCACTTCCAGGTACTTGGCGAATTCCATCGTGTAGGTCGCGCGGCCCTGGCTCATGGAACGCATGGACGTCGAATACTGGAACATCTCGGCGAGCGGCACCTCGGCGGTCACGACCTTGCCCGACACGGAGTCTTCCATGCCGATGATCTGACCGCGACGCCGGTTCAGATCGCCGACGATGTCGCCGTAGTAATCTTCCGGCGTGACCACCTCGACCTTCATGATCGGCTCGAGCAGCACCGGCTTCGCCCTGCGCACGCCTTCCTTGACCGCCATGGAGCCCGCGATCTTGAATGCCATCTCGTTCGAGTCGACGTCGTGGTACGAGCCGTCGAAAATCGTGACCTTGATGTCGACGACCGGGTAGCCCGCGATCACTCCGCCCTCGAGCGCTTCCTTGACGCCCTTGTCGACGGCCGGGACGTACTCGCGCGGCACGGAGCCGCCGACGACACCATTGACGAACTCGTAGCCCTTGCCTTCTTCCTGCGGCTCGATCTTGAGCCATACGTGGCCGTACTGGCCGCGGCCGCCCGACTGGCGGACGAACTTGCCTTCCTGCTCGACCTTGGCGCGGATGGTCTCGCGGTACGCGACCTGCGGCTTGCCGACATTGGCCTCGACCTTGAACTCGCGCTTCATGCGGTCGACGATGATCTCGAGATGCAACTCGCCCATCCCGGCGATGATCGTCTGGCCGGATTCCTGGTCGGTGCTCACGCGGAAGGACGGATCCTCCTTTGCGAGCCGCTGCAGCGCCAGACCCATCTTCTCCTGGTCGCTCTTGGTCTTCGGCTCCACCGCGACCGAGATGACGGGCTCGGGGAACTCCATCTTCTCGAGCGTGATGACGTCGTCGGGGTCGGTAAGCGTATCGCCGGTCGTTACGTCCTTGAGACCCACGGCCGCGGCGATGTCGCCGGCGCGGACCTCCTTGATCTCCTCGCGGTCACTGGCATGCATCTGCAGCAGCCGACCGATGCGCTCCTTGCGGCTCTTGGCCGGCACGAACACCTGGTCGCCGGAATTGAGCACGCCCGAGTACACACGGAAGAAGGTCAGGTTGCCGACAAACGGGTCGTTCAGGATCTTGAACGCGAGCGCCGAGAACTTGGCGTCGTCGCTCGCCTCGCGGGTCGCCTCGTGGCCGCGCTCGTCGACGCCCTTGACCGGCGGCATCTCGACCGGCGACGGCATGTACTCGACCACCGCGTCGAGCATCGCCTGCACACCCTTGTTCTTGAAGGCCGAGCCGCAGAGCGTGATGCAGATCTCGTTGCGGACCGCGCGCGCGCGCAGGCCGCGGCGGATCTCGTCTTCCGACAGCTCGGTGTGTTCGAGGTACTTGTGCAGCAGCTCCTCGTCGCCCTCGGCCGCCGCCTCGATCATCTTGTCGCGGTACTCCTTGCACTGCTCGAGCATGTCCGCCGGGATGTCGCGGTACTCGAAGCGCATGCCCTCCGTCGAGTCGTCCCAGTAGATCGACTTCATACGGATCAGGTCTACGACGCCCTCGAAATTGTCCTCGGCGCCGATCGGGAGCTGCACCGGCACGGGGTTGCCGCGCAGGCGGGTCTTGATCTGCTCGACGCAGCGCAGGAAGTTGGCGCCCGCGCGGTCCATCTTGTTGACGAACGCGATGCGCGGCACACCGTACTTGTTCATCTGCCGCCAGACCGTCTCCGACTGCGGCTGCACGCCGGATACCGCGCAGAACACGGCACAGGCGCTGTCGAGCACGCGGAGGCTCCGTTCGACTTCGATCGTGAAGTCGACGTGGCCGGGCGTGTCGATGATGTTGATGCGATGCTCGGGGAAGTGGTTGTCCATTCCCTTCCAGAAGCAGGTAGTGGCCGCGGCGGTGATCGTGATCCCGCGCTCCTGCTCCTGCTCCATGTAATCCATGACGGCGGCGCCGTCGTGCACCTCGCCGATCTTGTGCGAGACACCGGTGTAGAAAAGGATGCGCTCGGTCGTCGTCGTCTTACCGGCGTCGATATGTGCCGAGATACCGATGTTCCGGTAGCGCTCGATCGGGGTGGTGCGTGCCACGATTGAATCCTCGAGATCTGATGCGGCCTAAGTGGCCGTCACCAGCGATAGTGGGCGAAGGCCTTGTTGGCCTCGGCCATGCGGTGCGTGTCTTCGCGCTTGCGCACCGCGGCGCCACGGTTCTCGGACGCCTCGAGGAGCTCGGCGGCGAGCCGCTGCGACATCGACTTTTCGTTACGGGCCTGCGCGGCCTCGATGACCCAGCGCATGGCGAGCGTCTGCCGCCGCGTCGAGCGCACCTCGACCGGCACCTGGTAGGTTGCGCCGCCGACGCGGCGCGACTTGACCTCGACCGCGGGCTTGACGTTGTCGAGCGCCAGCGTGAGGACTTCGATCGCCTGGTCAGCCGGGCGACCGGTCTTGTCTGCGATCCGGTCGATCGCACCGTAGACGATGCCCTCGGCCACCGACTTCTTGCCGCGCTCCATCACCATGTTCATGAACTTCGCCAGCATGATGCTGTTGAATTTCGGGTCTGGCAGGATGCTGCGGGTGGGGGCTGCTGCGCGACGGGACATGGCGATTACCTGGTAAAGAGCGTGTGCAAAGTTGAACGGGCGTCAGCCCTTGGGGCGCTTGGCGCCGTACTTGGAGCGGCCCTGCTTGCGTTCGCCGACGCCGGCGCAGTCGAGCGTGCCGCGCACGGTGTGATAGCGCACACCCGGCAGGTCCTTGACGCGGCCGCCGCGGATCAGCACCACAGAGTGCTCCTGGAGGTTGTGACCCTCGCCGCCGATGTAGCTGATGACCTCGTGGCCGTTCGTGAGGCGCACCTTGGCGACCTTGCGCAGCGCCGAGTTGGGCTTCTTGGGCGTCGTCGTATAGACGCGGGTGCAGACACCGCGCTTCTGCGGCGAGCTGCCGAGCGCCGGAACCTTGCTCTTCGCATCGGCGATCCGGCGCGGGCCGCGGATCAGTTGGTTGACGGTTGACATGCGGTCTTGGACTCCAGATCCCGGACGCGAGAAGCACCGGGCCGCCCTGCGGCGGCCCGTTGCGGTATTTGTAACGGCGGCCTGTTGGGATTCAGCCGGCGGCCGGTCGACGAAAGGGGCGAAATTGTAGGTAGGGGGGCGGCGGGTGTCAACTTGCCGCAGCGCAGCAAGCCGGCCCTGATGGGCGCCTAGGGCGCGGCCGCCGCGGCGCTGTAGACCAGCTTCCCGCCCAGATAGGTCTGCAGGACACGGGTTTCGGAGATCTGCTCGGTCGGGACCTCGAACAGGTTCTGGCTGAGGACCGCCAGATCGGCGTACTTGCCGACCTCGATCGAGCCCACGTCGCGCTCCATGTGCATCTGCCAGGCGCTGTTGATCGTGTGCATCCGGATCACGGCCAGCAGGTCCGGCACGACCTCGCGGGGGCTCAGGGCGCCGGGGTAGACCCCAGGCACGGACTCACCGGTGTGGTCGATCGCCGTCTCGATCTGCACCATCGGCAGCAGCGGGTCGACGGGGTAGTCGCTGCCGCCGGCGACGATCGCGCCGGCGCGCCACAGCTCGGCGGCCGGGTACATCCGCTGGTAGAGCTCGTCGGTGACGTAGCCCTCGGTGTTGTCGACCGAGTAGCCATCGCGCCGCGCCCACTGCAGCGACATGCTCGCGACGACGCCGAGCGCAGGAAAGCGCGCAATGTCGGCCGCGTCGATCGCCTGCAGGTGCGTGATCGTGTGGCGCAAGTCGTGCGCGCCGTTCGCCTCGCGTGCGGCTTGGAAGTTGTCGAGCGCCTCGCGCGTCGCGCGGTCGCCGATCGCGTGCACGTGGATCTGCCAGCCCGCCTTGTCGAGTGCGACGAAGCCGGGCTTCGCGTCGCGGCACGCCGGGTCGGGGCCGCGCACCGTACCGGGTCTCCAGTCGGGACGCCCATGCGTTCCCGCGTTGACACGGTAAGGCGCGAGCATTGCTGCGGTCTGCGCGGGGTACTCCATGACCCCGTCGCAGTACACCTTGACGCTGGTCACCGAGATCAGGCCGCCGGCGTTGCGGCGGTACGCGTCGAGCGCGTCGATGCGTTTCGCAAGCTCGGCGGACTCCCGGGTGTCGTGCACGAAATCCGCGCTGAGCGCCAGGTTGGTGCGCAGCGTGAGCCCGCCTTCCTGCTGCACCTGCGCCCACCGTGGCAGCCGGTCTTCGACCGCGCCAGGAATGAACACGGTCGTTATTCCCATGCGGTTGGCGTCGGCATTCGTGATCCGCACGAGCTCGACCTGTGCCGCCTCAGGCACCGGCGCAACATCGCCACACTCCTCCACCTCCATGTCGGCGAAGAATCCGTTCGGCCGGCCCTGCGCGTCGCGACCGATCTGGCCGCCGGACGGCACCGGAGTGCGCTCGTCGATTCCCAAGTTCTCGATCGCACGGCTGTTGAGCCAGAATTTGTGACCATCGGCGTTGCGAAGCAGAACCGGCCGGGTGGTATCGAGACGGTCGAGGTCCACGCGCGTGAGCTGCGTACCGCGCGGCGTGAGCGCCTCGGCGAAGAAATTGCGTGCGTAGAGCCGGACGTTGCTGCCCTTGTACTCGGCCTGGTCGGGACGGTCGAGGCAAGCTTTTAGCCTCGCGAGAACCTGCGCGATCGTCCCGCCCTCGTAGCCCAGGTCGCAGTCGGTGTACCGCGTGCCGTGAAAGTGCCCGTCGACGATGCCCGGCATGACCATGCGTCCCTGGAGGTCGGTCACCCGGGTCGCGGGTCCCGCACGTTTCCGAGCCTCGTCACTGGTGCCGACGAAGGCGATGCGTCCATCGCGGATCGCAATCGCCTGCTCGAATCTCGGCGGGCTCGCACGCTCGTGACGCTCGGGCCCACTGAAGACCAGGATCCGCCCATTGAGAAGGATCGAGTCCGCCGGCCCCGCGGCTGACGACTCGACTGCCAGCGCCACGTGTGCCGCAAGGAGCGCAAGAGCCGATATCGAACGAAGCATCGCTTGTCCCCCCAAGGGCCGGCATCATCCTTTGGGGACCTGAATTGCGCAATTGGCGAAGAGCAGCCACGGGCGCGTGTGCCCGTGACCGCTCCGTCGTGTTCAGCCGATCTGCCGTCCAGTCACTTCCAGAGACTAGCGAGCGTGCTCTCTGCTGGGGAGCCGCCGACCTTGGCCACGTAGTCGCGCACCTCTCCAAGCATGCGGGATGTCTTGTCAGGCGTGATGCCCAACTTGCGCATCGCGGAGTTGAAATGCTCGACATCGGTGATCGGATCGGTGAGCACGCCGGCGTTCTTCGCAGCCGCTAGGTACTTGTCTGCGTTCGGCAACGCCTTGCCGAGCGCTGCGTAGTCGGCCGCCGGCAGCTTGCTGCCCGCCAGGGACATGACCGAGCCGAGCCCGCCGGCCGCCTGGGTTTCGCTAAGGCCGAGTCCACCACCTGTCGAATTAGTCAACACGCTCATCAGTGGGTCGCCCTTGAGGCCATTCGCGGCCTGGGAAGCCGTTTCGGTCGTCGAGCAGCCGGCCAGGATGAGCGCGGCACTGATGATTGCGCTCGCCAAGAGTTTCGCAGCCATGTCGACCTCCGTGTAGTCATGGTCACCGCCAACGAAACGGCGGCGACGCAGCATAGCCGCGCCGCCGCCGAGCTGGCGTTACCTTGCGCTGAGCGGAGTCTTCCGTGCGTTCAGCCGGCTGGCGCCTCGGCCTCGTCGGACTGGGCCGAGAAATCCGCGACCGCTGCGGCGGGCGTGACCTCGCCGAAGCCGAGACCCGCACCTTCCTCTGCCGTCTTGCGCCGCGCCTGGTGATAGAACGAGCCCGTGCCCGCCGGGATCAGACGCCCGACGATCACGTTCTCCTTCAGTCCGCGCAGGTCGTCCTTCATGCCGCGCACCGCCGCCTCGGTCAGCACGCGCGTCGTCTCCTGGAAGGAGGCCGCCGAGATGAACGACTCGGTCGCAAGCGAGGCCTTGGTGATGCCGAGCAGGATCGGATCGATGATTGCCGGCAGCTTCCCTTCGCGGGTCAGCCGCTCGTTGGCGTCGAGCACCCGCGCACGGTCGATCTGCTCGCCACGCAGGAAGCCGGCGTCACCGGATTCGGCGATCTCGATCTTGCGCAGCATCTGCCGGATGATCACCTCGATGTGCTTGTCGTTGATCTTCACGCCCTGCAGCCGGTAGACGTCCTGGATCTCGCGGACGAGATAGTTCGCCAGCGGCTCCACGCCCTGCAGGCGCAGGATGTCGTGCGGGTTCGGCTCACCGTCGGCGATGACCTCGCCGCGTTCCACGTGCTCGCCCTCGAACACCGTCAGGTGACGCCACTTCGGAATCAGCTCCTCGTGCTTCTCGCCCTGCTCGTCCGTGATGATGAGCCGACGCTTGCCCTTGGTCTCCTTGCCGAAGCTCACGGTACCCGAGTACTCGGCGAGGATCGCCGAATCCTTCGGTTTCCGCGCCTCGAACAGGTCCGCGACACGCGGCAGACCACCGGTGATGTCGCGCGTCTTGGAGCTTTCCTGCGGGATGCGCGCGATAACGTCGCCGACCGACACCTGAACACCGTCCTCGAGGTTCACGAGTGCGCCCGCAGGCAGCGCATACACGGCGGGAATGTCGGTGTTGGCGAAGCAGACCTCCTTGCCCTTGGCGTTCACGAGCTTGATCACCGGTCGCAGATCCTTGCCACCGGCGCCGCGCTGCTTCGGGTCCATGACCACGGTGCTCGAGAGCCCCGTGATCTCGTCGACCTGGCTCGACACCGTGATGCCGTCGATGAAGTCCTGGAAGCGGAGGAATCCCGCGACCTCGGTCACGACCGGATGGGTGTGCGGGTCCCAGGTCGCGATGATCTGGCCCGGCTGCATCGTGTCACCCTCGTTCGCGGTGATGACCGCGCCGTACGGGATGCGATAACGCTCGCGCTCGCGGCCGTACTCGTCGATCACGCCGACCTCACCAGAGCGCGATACCGCGACAAAGTGGCCCTTCTCGTGATGCACGGCCTTGAGGTTGTGCCAGCGCACGGTGCCCTTGCTCTTGATCTCGACGGAGTTGACCGCCGCCGCACGTGACGCCGCACCGCCGATGTGGAAGGTGCGCATCGTGAGCTGCGTGCCGGGCTCGCCGATCGACTGGGCCGCGATCACGCCGACCGCCTCGCCCATATTGATGCGATGCCCGCGCGCGAGGTCGCGCCCGTAGCACTGCGCGCAGACGCCGTAGCGCGTCGCACAGGTGATCGGCGAGCGGACCATCACCTGGTCGACGCCCGCCTGCTCGAGGCTGCGTACCAGCTTCTCGTCGAGCAGCTGGCCCGCCTCGACCACGACCTCGTCGGAGCCCGGACGGAACACCTCGCTCGCCGTGACCCGGCCGAGCACGCGCTCACCCAGACCCTCGACGACGTCGCCGCCCTCGACGATCGGCATCATCGCGAGCCCGTTGGTCGTGCCGCAGTCGGGCTGAGTGACCACGAGATCCTGCGCGACGTCGACCAGCCGGCGGGTCAGGTAGCCGGAGTTGGCGGTCTTGAGCGCCGTGTCCGCGAGGCCCTTGCGCGCGCCGTGCGTCGAGATGAAGTACTGCAGGACGTTCAGGCCCTCGCGGAAGTTCGCGGTGATCGGCGTCTCGATGATCGAGCCGTCGGGCTTGGCCATCAGGCCGCGCATGCCGGCCAGCTGGCGAATCTGCGCCGGCGAACCGCGTGCGCCCGAGTCCGACATCATGTAGATCGAGTTGAAAGACTTCTGGCGCACTTTCACGCCCTGCGCGCTCTCGACCTCCTCGCTGCCGAGCTTCTCCATCATCGCCTTGGCGACCTGGTCGTTGGTGCGGGACCAGATGTCGACGACCTTGTTGTACCGCTCGCCGTTGGTGACCAGACCGGAGGCGTACTGCTCCTGGATCTCCTTCACCTCGTGCTCGGCCGCGCCGAGGATCTTCTGCTTCTGCTCGGGGACGACCATGTCGTCCACACCGATCGACACGCCGGCACGGGTCGCGTAGTGGAAGCCCGTGTACATGAGCTGATCGGCGAAGACCACGGTCTCTTTCAGACCGAGCGTGCGGTAGCAGGCGTTGATCACGCCCGAGATCGCCTTCTTGGTCATGTCCTGGTTGATCAGGTCGAAGGAGAGCCCCTTCGGCAGGATCTCGAACAGGAGCGCACGACCGACCGTGGTGTCGACGACGCGCCGGCGCTCGACGAGCGTGCCCTCGGCGTCACGGACGTGCTCGAATATGCGCACGCGGCAGCGCGCCTGGAGCCCCGCGACGCGGGTCTCGTACGCGCGGTGCACTTCCGCCACGTCGGTAAAGAGCGTGCCCTCGCCCGGGGCGTTCACCCGCTCGCGCGTCATGAAGTAGAGCCCGAGCACGACGTCCTGCGAGGGAACGATGATCGGGTCGCCGTTGGCAGGCGAAAGGATGTTGTTCGAGGACAGCATCAGGGCGCGCGCCTCGAGTTGCGCCTCGAGCGACAGCGGCACGTGCACCGCCATCTGGTCGCCGTCGAAGTCAGCGTTGAACGCGGTGCAGACCAGCGGATGGAGCTGGATCGCCTTGCCCTCGATCAGCACCGGCTCGAAGGCCTGGATGCCCAGACGATGCAGAGTCGGCGCACGGTTCAGCAGCACCGGGTGCTCGCGGATGACTTCCTCGAGGATGTCCCAGACCTCCGGGCCCTCGCGCTCGACCAGGCGCTTGGCGGCCTTGATCGTCGTTGCCTCGCCCCGAAGCTGGAGCTTGTGGAAGATGAACGGCTTGAAAAGCTCGAGCGCCATCTTCTTCGGCAGACCGCACTGGTGCAGCCGCAGCGTCGGGCCGACCACGATCACCGAGCGGCCGGAATAGTCGACGCGCTTGCCGAGCAGGTTCTGTCGGAACCGGCCCTGCTTGCCCTTGATCATGTCGGCCAGCGACTTGAGCGGTCGCTTGTTGGTGCCCGTGATCGCACGGCCGCGGCGGCCGTTGTCGAGCAGCGCGTCGACCGACTCCTGCAGCATGCGCTTCTCGTTGCGCACGATGATGTCGGGCGCATTGAGCTCGAGCAGCCGGCGCAGGCGGTTGTTGCGGTTGATGACCCGGCGATAGAGATCGTTCAGATCCGAGGTCGCGAACCGACCGCCGTCCAAGGGCACCAGCGGGCGCAGGTCCGGCGGCAGCACCGGCAGCACGGTAAGCACCATCCACTCGGGGTGGTTGCCCGAGTCGATGAACGACTCGATCAGCTTCAGGCGCTTCGACAGCCGCTTGATCTTGGTCTCTGAGCTGGTGTTGGAAATGTCCTCGCGGACCTTGACGACTTCGGCCTTGAGATCCATCGTCTTCAGCAGCTCATGGACTGCCTCGGCGCCCATGCGGGCGTCGAACTCGTCGCCGTGCTTCTCGATCGCCTCGAGGTACGTCTCGTCCGAGAGCAGCTGGCCGCGCTGCATCGAGGTCATGCCCGGCTCGATGACCACGAAGGCCTCGAAGTACAGCACGCGCTCGATCTCGCGCAGCGTCATGTCGAGCATCAGACCGATGCGCGACGGCAGCGACTTCAGGAACCAGATGTGCGCGGTCGGGCTCGCGAGCTCGATGTGGCCCATGCGCTCGCGGCGCACTTTGGCCTGAGTCACCTCGACGCCGCACTTCTCGCACACGACACCGCGGTGCTTCAGGCGCTTGTACTTGCCGCACAGGCACTCGTAGTCCTTCACGGGCCCGAAGATCTTGGCGCAGAAGAGCCCGTCCCGCTCCGGCTTGAAGGTCCGGTAGTTGATGGTCTCCGGCTTCTTGACTTCGCCGAACGACCAGGACCGGATCATTTCCGGGGAGGCGAGCTGGATCCGGATCGAGTCGAAGTCCTCGACCACGGTCTGCTGCTTGAACAACTTGAGTAAGTCTTTCATTCGATCACCTCAGCGCCAATGCGGCTCAGCGCCCAGTGTTTCAACGCCGTTCCTGCTCGAGCTCGATGTTGATGCCGAGCGAGCGGATTTCCTTGACGAGCACGTTGAAGGACTCGGGCATACCCGCATCCATCATGTGGTTGCCGTCCACGATGTTCTTGTACATCTTGGTGCGACCCGTCACGTCGTCCGACTTGACCGTCAGCATTTCCTGCAGCGTGTAGGAAGCCCCATAGGCCTCGAGCGCCCAGACTTCCATCTCGCCGAAGCGCTGCCCGCCGAACTGTGCCTTGCCGCCGAGCGGCTGCTGTGTCACGAGGCTGTAGGGCCCCGTCGAGCGCGCATGCATCTTGTCGTCGACCAGGTGATTCAGCTTCAGCATGTACATGTAGCCCACGGTCACGGGCCGGTCGAAACGCTCGCCGGTGCGCCCGTCGAAGAGCCAGGTCTGACCGCTCTCGGGCAGATCGGCGAGACGCAGCATGTACTTGATCTCCTTCTCGGTCGCACCGTCGAACACCGGGGTGGCCGTCGGCACGCCGTTGCGGAGATTGCCGGCGAGCGCCAGCACATCCTCATCCCCAAGCGAATCGAGCTTCTCCGCCCGACCACCGCTCTTGTTGTAGATCTGGTCGAGGAACTCACGAACCTCCCCAACCTTGCGGCTCTCGTCGAGCATGCGCCCGATCTTGAGTCCAAGTCCCTTCGCGGCCCAGCCGAGATGGGTCTCGAGGATTTGCCCTATGTTCATGCGCGAGGGCACGCCGAGCGGATTCAGGACGATGTCGACCGGCGTTCCGTCCGCCATGAACGGCATGTCCTCGACCGGAACGATCGTCGAAATGACGCCCTTGTTGCCGTGCCGGCCGGCCATCTTGTCGCCCGGCTGCACGCGGCGCTTCACCGCGAGATACACCTTGACCATCTTGAGCACGCCGGGGGCGAGATCGTCGCCCGCGGTGATCTTCGAGCGCTTCTCCTCGAGACGTCGCTCGAACTCGCGCCGCTGCCCGCGCATACGCTCGGCCGTGAGCTCGAGGTCCGCGTTCGCTTCCTCGTCCTCGAGGCGCACCTCGAGCCAGTGCTCGCGCGGGATGTCGGCAAGGTAGCTTGCGCTCACCTTGCTGCCGGCCGCGAGCTTGCGCGGGCCGCCGGCCGCGACCTTGCCTACCAGCATCGACTGCACGCGCGAGAAGAGATCCTCCTCGAGGATGCGCTGCTGATCAGCCAGGTCCTTGCGGACCTTGTCGATCTCGGACTTCTCGATCGAGAGCGCACGAGAGTCCTTCTCGACGCCATCGCGCGTGAAGACACGCACGTCGATCACGGTGCCGTCCATACCGGGCGGTACGCGCAGCGAAGTGTCCTTCACGTCCGAGGCCTTCTCGCCGAAGATCGCCCGCAGCAGCTTCTCCTCGGGGGTGAGCTGCGTCTCGCCCTTCGGCGTGACCTTGCCCACGAGGATGTCACCCGCCTTGACCTCGGCGCCAATGAAGGCGATGCCCGCCTCGTCGAGCTTGGCGAGCGCGGACTCACCCACGTTCGGGATGTCGGCAGTGATCTCCTCCGGCCCGAGCTTGGTGTCGCGCGCGACGCAGGTCAGTTCCTCGATATGGATCGTCGTGAAGCGATCCTCCTGGACCACCCGCTCCGAGATCAGGATCGAGTCCTCGAAGTTGTAGCCGTTCCACGGCATGAATGCCACCAGCAGGTTCTGGCCGAGCGCCAGGTCGCCGAGATCGGTCGACGGGCCGTCGGCCAGCACGTCGTCGTGCGCGATCGCATCGCCCGCATGCACCAGCGGACGCTGGTTGATGCAGGTGTTCTGGTTCGAGCGCGTGTACTTGGTCAGGTTGTAGATGTCGACACCCGCCTCACCGGCGGTCGTTTCCGCGTCGTTGACCCGCACCACGATGCGCGAGGCGTCGACCGAGTCGACCACGCCTCCGCGACGCGCGACGACAGTGACGCCCGAGTCGATCGCCACCGGCCGTTCCATGCCCGTACCCACGAGCGGAGTCTCCGACCGCAGGGTCGGCACCGCCTGGCGCTGCATGTTCGAGCCCATCAGCGCGCGGTTCGCGTCGTCGTGCTCGAGGAACGGGATCAGCGAAGCCGCCACTGACACGATCTGCCGCGGCGAGACGTCCATGTACTGCAGCCGATCGGTCGTCGAGAGCGCGAACTCGTTCTGGTAGCGGCTCGAGACCAGCTCGTCGGTGAACCGGCCCTGGGCATCGAGCGAGGCATTCGCCTGCGCGATCACGTACTGAGCCTCGTCGATCGCCGAGAGGTACTCGATCTGGTCGGTCACCCGGTTGTCGATCACCTTGCGGTAAGGCGTCTCGAGAAAGCCGTACTCGTTGGTGCGTGCATAGACCGCGAGCGAGTTGATGAGCCCGATGTTCGGGCCTTCCGGCGTCTCGATCGGGCACACCCGGCCGTAGTGCGTCGGATGCACGTCGCGGACCTCGAAGCCTGCGCGCTCGCGGGTGAGACCGCCCGGACCCAGCGCCGAGACACGCCGCTTGTGCGTGACCTCCGACAGCGGGTTGTTCTGGTCCATGAACTGCGAGAGCTGCGAGGAGCCGAAGAACTCCTTGACCGCGGCCGCGACCGGCTTGGCGTTGATCATGTCCTGGGGCATGAGGCCCTCGGACTCGGCGATCGTGAGCCGCTCCTTGACCGCGCGCTCGACGCGCACCAGACCGACGCGGAAGGCGTTCTCCGCCATCTCGCCGACGCTGCGCACCCGGCGGTTGCCCAGGTGGTCGATGTCGTCGACCGTGCCGTTGCCGTTGCGGATGTCGATCAGCGTGCGCAGCACGTCGATGATGTCCGAGGTCGCCGCGTACTGCGAGACCAGCGCCTTTGCCGCGTCGTCGGTGCGGCGGCCGAAGTGCAGCTGGTCGTACAGGATCCCCGCGCCCTTGGTCTCGACGCGGCCGACGCGCCGGTTGAACTTCATGCGGCCGACAGCCGAGAGGTCGTAGCGCTCGGGGTTGAAGAACAGGTTCTGGAACAGGTTTTCCGCCGCATCGCGCGTCGGCGGCTCGCCCGGACGCATCATGCGGTAGATCTCGACCAGCGCTTCCATGCGGTTCTTGGTCGGGTCGATGCGCAGCGTGTCCGAGATGAAGGGACCCCGGTCGAGGTCGTTCACGTACAGCACGCGGATCTCGGTGATCCCGGCCTGCACCAGCTTCGCGATCGTGGCCGCGGCGAGGATCTCGTTCGCCTTGGCCAGGATCTCGCCCGTCTCGGTGTTGACGACGTCGTGCGCGAGCACCTTGCCGACGAGGTAGTCGGTAGGCACGGGCAGGCGACTCACGCCGGCCTCCTCGAGCTGGCGGACGTGCCGCGCCGTGATGCGCCGGCCTTCCTCGACGATCACTTTCGTTCCCGCGCGGATCTCGAAGCTCGCGGTCTCGCCGCGCAGCCGCTGCGGAACGAGCGTGAGCTCCACGCCCTCCGGGGAGAGGTGGAAGGTGTTCTTCTCGAAGAAGATGTCGAGCATCTGCTCGTCGCTGTAGCCGAGCGCGCGCAGCAGGATCGTGACCGGGAGCTTGCGCCGGCGGTCGATGCGCGCGAACACGCAGTCCTTGGCGTCGAATTCGAAGTCGAGCCAGGAGCCGCGGTAGGGAATGACGCGCGCGGAGAAGAGGAGCTTCCCGGAGCTGTGGGTCTTGCCGCGGTCGTGGTCGAAGAACACGCCCGGGCTGCGGTGCAGCTGCGAGACGATGACGCGCTCGGTGCCATTGACGACGAAGGTCCCGTTCTCGGTCATGAGCGGCAGCTCACCGAGATAGACCTCCTGCTCGCGGATGTCCTTGACCGGCTTCTTGGCGCCCGGAGCTTCCTTGTCGAGGACGACGAGGCGCACCTTGACGCGCAGCGGCGCGGCGAAGGTGAGGCCACGGAGCTGGCACTCCTTGACGTCGAATACCGGCTCGCCCAGCCGGTAGCTTACGTACTCGAGGCTCGCGTTGCCGGAGTAGCTGACGATCGGGAAGACGCTGCGGAACGCCGCGTGCAGCCCGCCTTCCTCACGCCGGTCCTCGGCGGTGTCCGCCTGGAGGAACTTGCGGTAGGAATCGAGCTGGATGGCGAGCAGATAGGGCACCTCGAGGATGCTCGACCGCTTGCCGAAGTCCTTGCGGATGCGCTTCTTCTCGGTAAAGGAATATGCCATTGCGATCAACCTCTCAGCGTCAGCGAGGCGTCCCCGAAGAATGGCTCGAAGCCAATTTCGGGGGCTGCGTGGCAGACGATAATTGGCTCCGAGCCAATTTCCGGGCCAGTTCCAAACGAACGAAAACGCGACGGGCGGCCGCCGGATGCGATCCGGCAGCCGTCCGTCTCGGGGCTACGGGCCGGGGCCCGCGCATCACGGTTACTTGATCTCCGCGGCAGCGCCGGCCTCGTCGAGCTTCTTCTTGATCGCCTCGGCGTCGGCCTTCGGGATGCTCTCCTTGACCACCGAGGGCACGCCCTCGACGAGGTCCTTGGCTTCCTTGAGCCCGAGGCCGGTGATCTCGCGGATGACCTTGATCACGCCGACCTTGTTCGCGCCGAAGCTGGTCATGTGGACCGTGAACTCGGTCTGTTCCTCGGCCGCCGGGGCCGCAGCTGCAGCCGCGCCACCGCCCACCGCCGCCACCGCAACCGGGGCCGCGGCTGTCACGCCGAACTTCTCTTCCATCATCTTCACGAGATCGACGACCTCCATCACGGACATGTTGGAGATCGCGTCGAGGATGTCTTCCTTGCTGGCAGCCATTTGAGTGACTCCTGATTAAATAGTGTTTGATCCGATACCCGATGATTCGAACAGCGACTGCCTCAGGCGGCCGCCTGCTTCTGGTCCTTGACCGCGGCGATGGTGCGCACCAGCTTCGCGTGGGGCTCGGCGAGCGTCCGCACGAACTTGACCACAGGGGCCTTGATGACCCCGAGCAGCTGCGCCAGAGCCTCGGCCCGCGTGGGCAGGCTCGCCACCCGATCGAGATCCTTGCCCGGCAGCACCGACCCACCCAGGGACACGAGCGTCGGCACGAGCTTGTCGTGGTCCTTCGCAAATCCCTTGATGAGACGCGCCGCCGCGCCCGGGTCGTCCTGCGAGAAGGCGAGAATCAGCGGGCCCTTGAGCTTCTCGCCGACGCACTCGAAGGGAGTGCCGGCGACCGCGCGTCGAGCCAGCGTATTCTTCACCACCCGCATGTAGACCTTGGACGCACGGGCCTTGGCGCGCAGCTCAGTGAGCTTCGCGACGGACAGCCCGCGGTACTCCGCGGCAACGACCGACTGCGCCTTCTGCGCAATCTCGTTCACCTCGGTGACCAGCGTCTTCTTGTCTTCCAGTCTCAGTGCCATACGTTTCCTCCGGCGGCGACCGTCACCAGTGCGACACTGAGTCGGGTACCACCATCTGCGCAGGCGACCATTAAGGGGAGCGCCTCCCCGCCTGCGGTCTTCGATGATGACCGTCCGGATCTGCGTGCCGCCTTGCTGGCTGCGCGCGGGCCCGAACGGCCCTGCATCAATCCTTCAATCGGCCCCGCGTCACGACGCGAGGCTGGTCTGATCCACCGCGACACCCGGTCCCATCGTCGAGGACACGGTGACGCGCTTCAGGTAAATGCCCTTCGAGGCCGCCGGCTTGGCCTTCTGCAGGTCCGCCATCAGCGCATGAAGATTCTCGTTGAGCGCCTTCACCTCGAAGCTCGCCTTGCCGATCGTGCAGTGGACGACGCCCGCTTTGTCGGCACGGAATCGCACCTGGCCCGCTTTCGCGTTGCGCACCGCGCCCGCGACGTCCGGCGTCACCGTGCCGACCTTCGGGTTCGGCATCAGGCCGCGCGGACCCAGGATCTGGCCCAACTGGCCGACGATCCGCATCGCGTCGGGGCTCGCCACCACGACGTCGAAGTCGAGCTGGCCGGCCTTGACCTTCTCGGCGAGGTCCTCGAGGCCGACGATGTCGGCACCCGCCTCACGCGCGGCGTCGGCGTTCTTGCCCGAGGTGAACACCGCGACGCGCACCTTCCTGCCGGTGCCGTTCGGCAGCACGGTCGAGCCGCGCACCTGCTGGTCCGACTTCGAGGCGTCGATGCCGAGATTGATCGCGACATCGACCGTCTCGTCGAACTTCGCGGTGGCGAGCTGCTTGACGAGCGCGAGCGCATCCTCGATCGGGAACTGCTTGCCCGGCGGGAGCTTCTCCGCCCAGGGCTTCATGCGCTTTGCGACGGCGACCATGTCAGGCTCCCTCCACGTCGACGCCCATGCTGCGGGCGGAGCCGGCGATCGTGCGCACGGCGGCATCGAGATCGGCGGCCGTCAGATCCGGCTGCTTGGTCTTGGCGACCTCCTCGAGCTGCTTGCGGTTGATCTTTCCGACCTTGGTCGTATTCGGTGTGCCGCTGCCCTTCTCGATCCCGAGCTGCTTGCGGATCAGCACCGACGCCGGCGGTGTCTTCATGATGAAGGTGAAGCTGCGATCGGCGTACACCGTGATCACCACGGGGATCGGCAGACCCTTCTCAAGCTGCTGGGTCTGCGCATTGAACTGCTTGCAGAACTCCATGATGTTGACGCCCTGCTGGCCGAGCGCCGGCCCGATCGGCGGGCTCGGGTTCGCCTGGCCCGCGGGCACCTGCAGCTTCACGTAACCCTGTACTTTCTTCGCCATCTGTCACCTCGTTGGGTACAAGCGCCCTTGCGGGCTCCCCGCTGCACTCAGGCCTTTTCGACCTGGCTGAAATCGAGCTCCACGGGCGTCGAGCGCCCGAGGATCTGAACCGCCACATTCAGACGGTTCTTCTCGTAGTTCACCGACTCGACGACGCCGTTGAAATCGTTGAACGGCCCATCGGTCACCCGCACCACCTCGCCCGGCTCGAACAGCACCTTCGGCCGCGGCTTCTCTGCGCCCTCCTCGACACGTCGCAGGATCGAGTTCGCCTCGCGATCGGTGATCGGCGCCGGCTTCTCCGGCGTGCCGCCGATGAAGCCGAGCACCTTGGGCGTCTCGCGCACCAGGTGCCAGGTGTCCTCGTCCATCTCCATCTGAACGAGGACATAGCCGGGGAAGAACTTGCGCTCGCTCTTGCGGCGCTGCCCGTCCCGCATCTCCACGACTTCCTCGGTCGGCACGAGTATCTCGCCGAAACGTTCCGCGAGGTCCTTGAGCCTGATCCGCTCCCTGAGCGACTCCGACACCTTGTGCTCGAAGTTCGAGTAGGCGTGCACGACATACCAGCGCAAGGCCACGTTCAACCTCCCTGCCCCGTGAGCGCGCGGGTCAGCGCGCCCAGCACCCAGTCGAGGAACCAGAAAAAGATCCCCATCGCGGTGATGGCGATGAACACCACCAGCGCGGTCTGCAGCGTCTCCTGGCGCGTCGGCCATACGACCTTCCGGAGCTCGACGCGCGAGCCCTGCACGAACTGCCAGAACACGCGACCCTGAGCGGACTGCAGCGCGACGAACGCGCCGAGTCCGAAGGACGCGAGCACGATCGCCCAGCGCACCGCGAGCGGGTACGTGCCGAGCAAGTAAAACGCCGCGATCCCGCCCACCAGGATCGCCGCGGCTGCGACGAGCTTGACGGTGTCCAGCGCGCTGGCACCGGTCTCGGTCTGTTCGGTCATGTTTCCTACGCCGAGTACGCGTAAGCCCGCACCTGCATTCATCTACCGCTCCGACTGGCAGGCCAGGAGGGAATCGAACCCCCAACCTGCGGTTTTGGAGACCGCCGCTCTGCCAATTGAGCTACTGGCCTGCGCTGCAAACGGAACCGGTATGAACGACTGCGGACCCGTGCACCATTACTTCAGAATCTTCGACACCACGCCTGCGCCGACGGTGCGGCCACCCTCGCGGATGGCAAAGCGCAGACCCTCTTCCATCGCGATCGGGCTGATGAGCT
>Ga0207706_10002472_pt1 | contig 18012 bp, 16 predicted proteins | sample KBSC53metaG_FD_184318 | JGI IMG/M metagenome (GOLD analysis project Ga0207706, IMG submission 184318) | Corn rhizosphere microbial communities from Kellogg Biological Station, Michigan, USA - KBS C5-3 metaG (SPAdes) (version 2) | ecosystem: Host-associated > Plants > Roots > Rhizosphere > Soil ... | reverse complement strand
GCGAGTCGAGGTCGTGGCCGTCGATCGGGCCGACGTAGTTGAAGCCGAACTCCTCGAAGATCGTCCCCGGAACGACCATGCCCTTGGCGTGCTCCTCGAGCCGCCGAGCGAGCTCGAACAGGGGCGGCGCGTTCTTCAGCACCGTCTTGGCGGTGTCGCGCGCGGCGGCGTAGAACTTGCCGCTCATCAGCCGCGCGAGGTAGCGGTTGAGGGCGCCGACCGGCGGCGAGATCGACATGTCGTTGTCGTTGAGGACGACGAGCAGATCGTTCGACTGGCCATCCTTGCTGTAGCCGGCGTTGTTGAGCGCCTCGAACGCCATGCCGGCGCTCATCGCGCCGTCGCCGATCACGGCGACGCACTTCCTGCTCTCGCCCTTCATCCGCGCCGCGACCGCCATCCCGAGCGCGGCCGAGATCGAGGTCGACGAATGTGCGGTGCCGAAGGTGTCGTACTCGCTCTCCTCGCGGCGCGGAAACCCCGAGATGCCGCCGAGCTGGCGCAGCGTCTTCATCCGGTCCTTGCGACCGGTGATCGTCTTGTGCGGGTAGGTCTGGTGGCCGACGTCCCAGACGATCCGGTCATGCGGCGTGTTGAAGACGTGGTGCAACGCGATCGTCAGCTCGACGGTGCCGAGGTTCGACGAGAAGTGGCCGCCGGTCTGCGAGACCGTCTCGACGACGAAGTCGCGCAGCTCGGTCGCGAGCACCTTCAGCTCGAGGCGCGAAAGGCGCCGCACGTCGGCCGGCGAATGGATGGTGTCGAGAAGCTTCATCGGAAGCGCCCGCCGGGCCGCCCCAAGGGCGCTGCAGCCCCCGCGGGGGGCAGCGAACGAAGAGAGCGTGGGGGCTTCATTTTCAGGAGTCGCGCTCGACGACGCGGTCGGCGAGCTCGCGCAGCTGCTCGGTGTCGGCGATGCCGCTGGTGTCGAGCGCCGCATGCGCCGCGCGGCGCAGCGTCTCGGCGTGGGCGCGCGCGGCGTCGAGGCCGAGCACGGTGACGTAGGTCGGCTTGTTGTGGACGTGGTCCTTGCCCGCGGTCTTGCCGAGCGTCGCCGACGGCTGGGTGACGTCAAGGATGTCGTCGACGACCTGGAACGCGAGCCCGACCGCGCTGCCGTAGTCGCTGAGCGCGCGCCAGCCGCGCTCATCGGTCGTGCCGCACGCCGCGCCCATCAGGACGCTCGCGCGCAGCAGCGCGCCGGTCTTCCTGCGATGCATGTCGGAGAGCGCGTGCTCGTCGAGCGGATGGCCGACGCTCGCGAGATCGATCGCCTGCCCTCCCGCCATGCCGGCGCCGCCGGCGGCGCGCGCGAGCAGCGCGCACAGCCGCGCCTGCAAGGCAGGATCGACACTGCCGTCGTCGGGGGTCAGCACCTCGAACGCGAGCGCCTGCATGGCATCGCCGGCGAGCATCGCCTGGGCGACGCCGAAGCGGACGTGCACGGTCGGCTTGCCGCGGCGCAGGACGTCGTCGTCCATGCACGGCAGGTCGTCGTGGACGAGCGAATAGGCGTGGATCAACTCGACCGCGCAGGCGGCGCGCAGCGCCGCGGCGCGACGGCCGCCGACGGCGTTGGAAGCGGCGAGAACGAGCAGCGGCCGCAGGCGCTTGCCGCCGTCGAGGACGCCGTAGCGCATCGCCTCGCCGAGGCCGGCGGGTGCATCGACCGGAACGAAGGCGTCGAGCGTCGATTCGACAGCGTCGAGCTCGGCGAGCGACCAGGTGTCGAAGGCATCCCGCTTCACGACTGGGACCACGGCCGCAGCTGGCCATCCTCGAGAATCTTCACCTGTTGCTCGACGGCTTCGAGCCGCGAACGGCAGTACTGCAGCAGCTCGGTGCCGCGCCGATAGCCCGCGAGCAGACCTTCGAGAGGAAGCTGGCCGCCCTCCATCGAGGCGACCAGCGTCTCGAGCTCACGCAACGCCACTTCGTAGCTGGCGGGCTCTGCCGCAGCGGAGGGGCTGGAATCGGTCGCCATTCATTTTCTGAAAAGAACGGATTGTAGTCAGCCGACCCAGCCCCACCTGACCGGGTCCGGCGCCCCGCGTCGCACCGCCGAATCGTGCCAGGGTGCTGGGTACAATCCGCACCCCTTTCCAGGCGCGGCGGCGATGCCGTCGCGAGCCTCGGACCCGCCTTCTGCCAACGCCCAAGGAGGTCCTTCCCCGTATGTCCGACCTGCGCGTCACCCGCGAAGTGCTCGCACCGGCCCAGTCGCCGCTTCCTGTCTCCAGCTATTTCGACCGCACGCTCTTCGAACGCGAGCGCGAACGCCTGTTCGCCAGGAGTCCGCGCTACATCGGCCACGAGCTGAGCATTCCCGAGGTCGGCGACTACCACGCCCTCACGCACGAAAGCGAAGGCCGCGCGCTCGTCCGCACGGCACAGGGGCTGAAGCTCGTCTCCAATGTCTGCCGGCACCGCCAGGCGGTCATGCTGCGCGGCCGCGGCAACACCGGCAGCAACATCGTCTGTCCGCTGCACCGCTGGACGTACGACCTCGGCGGCCAGCTGATCGGCGCACCGCATTTCGCCGACGATCCGTGCCGCGACCTCGCGAGCTACCCGGTGCAGACCTGGAACGGCATGGTCTTCGACGTCGCCGGGACCGATCCCGAGCGCGACATCGCGGCCGAGCTGGCGCGCATCGGCCCTGCGAAGGAGCTCGATTTCAGCGGCTACGCGTTCGACAGCGTTCACCTGCACGAGTGCGAGTACAACTGGAAGACGTTCATCGAGGTCTACCTCGAGGACTACCACGTCGCGCCGTTCCATCCCGGGCTCGGCCAGTTCGTCACCTGCGAGGACCTCCGCTGGGAGTTCGGTCCGCACCACTCGGTGCAGACGGTCGGCCCGAAGAACGAGCTCGCCAAGCCGGGCTCGCCGGCATACCGCAAGTGGCACGACGCCGTCCTCGCCTACCGCGAGGGCCGCTTCGACGACCCGGTGCCGCGCCACGGGGCGATCTGGCTCACCTCGTACCCGGCGACGATGGTCGAGTGGTACCCGCACGTCCTCGTCGTCTCGACGCTGGTGCCGAAGGGTCCGCAGAAGACGCTCAACGTCGTCGAGTTCTTCTACCCCGAGGACATCCACGCCTTCGAGCGCGAGTTCGTCGAGGCCGAGCAGGCGGCGTACTGGGAGACCTGCGCAGAGGACGACGAGATCGCGCTGCGCATGGACGCCGGCCGGCGGGCGCTCGTCGAGCGCGGCGACGACGACGCCGGCCCGTACCAGAGCCCGATGGAAGACGGCATGCAGCAGTTCCACGAGTGGTATCAGAAGGCGATGGGCTGACGCCCGCGATGCGCTGTTGGGCACTCCCGAGCACCGCATGACTGCAACCGACATCCGCACCCTGGTCACCGTCGACGAGCTGGCGGCGCTGCTCGCGCGCACGCCGCAGCCGGTCGTCATCGACACCTCCTTCGACCTCGCCGACACCGCCGTCGGCGAGCGGCGCTACCGTGAATCGCATCTGCCCGGCGCGCAGTACCTCCATCTCGACCGCGACCTGAGCGGAACGAAGACCGGGCGCAACGGCCGCCATCCGCTGCCCGAGCGCGCCGCATTCCAGCGCACCGTCGGCGCCCTCGGCATCGCACCAGAAACACTGGTCATCTGCTACGACGCGCAGGGCGGCGTCTACGCGGCGCGGCTGTGGTGGATGCTGCGCTGGCTCGGCCACGCCGACGTCGCGGTCCTCGACGGCGGCATCCAGGGCTGGCAGAGCGCGGGCAAGCCGGTGACGGGGGCAACGACCTCCTTGCCCGGCGGTCCGCCGTATCCGGAGCGGCCCTCGATCGTCGCGACCGTCGATGCCGCCGGCGTCGCCGCGCGTCCGCCCACGCGGATGCTGATCGATGCCCGCTCGGGCGAGCGCTTCCGCGGCGAGAGCGAGCCGATCGATCCGGTCGCCGGCCACATCCCCGGTGCGTTCCAGCGCTTCCATCGCGCCAACCTCGACCCCAGCGGCGCGTTCAAGTCGAAGGGCGCCCTGCGCGACGAGTTCGCGGCGCTGCTCGGCGAGCGTGCGCCGGGCGACGTCATCCACTCCTGCGGCTCCGGGGTCACCGCGTGCCACAACCTGCTCGCGATGGAGCACGCCGGGCTCGCCGGCTCGACGCTCTATCCCGGCTCGTGGAGCGAGTGGTCGGCCGATCCCGAGCGCCCGATCGCGCGCGGCTGACCGACCGCCGCGCGCGGGTTTTCGCCGGTTTGCCGGCGCGCGCGCCGCGATGGAAGATCGCCGCCGCATCGCCCCGGAGGTCTGCCATGTTCAAGCGAATCCTCGTTCCCACCGACGGCTCCGAGATCACCGGGCGGGCGGTCGCCACCGCGGTCGGCCTCGCGCGCACGCTCGGCGCCGAGATCTACACGATCTGCGTCAAGGAGCCGTTCCCGTACGGCGCTGTCGCCGAAATGCAGCCGACGCCGCCGCAGGAGTTCTTCGATGCGCAGGAGCGCACCGCGACGCGCAACGTCGGCGCAGTCGCCGAGGCGTGCGCGAGCGCCGGCGTTGTCTGCCACGCGCAGACGGTCGAGGGCGTGCAGCCGTGGGAAGCGATCGTCGCCCACGCAAGCGAGCAGCACTGCGACCTCCTCGTCATGGGCTCGCACGGCCGCAGCGGCCTGGCCTCGCTCTTTCTCGGCAGCGAGACGAACGACGTCCTCAAGCACACGACGGTGCCGGTGCTCGTCGTTCGCTAGAGCGTCGCGTCAGCGCAGCTGTGCGATCGCGATCACGACGATCGCGAGTCCGCACGCGAGCCAAAACAGCTGTGCGGCGGTCTCCTTCAGCGTCAGCCGGTGCTGCAGCTGCGGGATGAGGTCGGCGACGGCGACGTAGACGAAGCTGCTGGCTGCGATGACGAGGAGGTACGGAAAGAACTCCTGCCAGGGGCCGACGACGAAGTAGCCGATGACCCCGCCGACGACTGCGGCGAGCCCCGACAGGGCGTTGAAGAGCAGCGCCCGTCCCCGCGAGAAGCCGGCGTTCAGCAGCACGATGTAGTCGCCGACCTCCTGCGGGATCTCGTGGGCGATGATCGCGATCGAGGTGACGACGCCGAGCCGCGTGTCGGCGAGAAACGCGGCGGCAATGATGATGCCGTCGCAGAAGTTGTGGATGCTGTCGCCGAGGATGACGCTCCAGCCGCCGCGACCGGCTTGCTGGCGATCGAACCCGTGGTGGTGGTCGTGCTCGTCCCCTTCGTGGTGGTGGGTGTGGCGGTAGAGCTCGGCCTTCTCGAGCAGAAAGAAGAAGAGCAGCCCGCCGAGCAGCGTCGCGAACAGCGCCTGCGGCGGCGCCTTCGCCGAGAACGCCTCGGGCAGGATGTCGAGCAGCGCCGTCGCGAGCAGGACGCCGGCCGAGAGGCTCACCAGGTGGTGGACGATCTTCGTCAGTACCCCGAGCGTCAGCGCCGCGGCGACGACGACCGAGAGCACGCCGCCGATCGCGGTCGCGAGGACGATCCAGGCGAGCGTCACGCGGTGCGCGCGCGACGACCGCGCCGCGACGCTGCGGCAGCGCCGCTCAAGCGACCCCGTGACCGCGCAGCCAGCCGACGCAGCGTTGCCAGCCGTCCTCCGCCGCGACGCGGTCGTAGGTGGGCCGGTAGTCGGCGTGGAACGCGTGCTGCGCCTGCGGATAGATGTGGAAGCCCGAGCGCCGCGCCGCGTCGCTGCCGACGCCGAGCGCTGCCTTCATCTGCTCGACCGTGTCGAGCGGAATGCCGGCGTCGGCGCCGCCGTACAAGCCGAGCACCGGAGCGTGCAGCTTCGCCGCGACCTCGACCGGGTGCTCGGGCTGGAGCGCCGTCTTCGGGCCGACGAGGCGCCCGTACCACGCGACTCCTGCCTTCAGCGTCGCGCTGTGCGCGGCGTAGAGCCAGGTGATGCGGCCGCCCCAGCAAAAGCCCGTGATACCGAGCCGGCGGACGTCGCCGCCGTTCGCCGCCGCCCACGCGACGCAGGCATCGAGGTCGGCCATCACCTGCGCGTCGGGCACCTTCGAGATGACCGTCGCGAACAGCGTGTTGATGTCGGTCGTCGATTTCGCATCGCCCTGGCGGACGAAGAGCTCCGGCGCGATCGCGAGATAGCCGAGCTTGGCAAAGCGCCGCGCGACGTCGGCGATGTGGGCGTGGACGCCGAAGATCTCGGAAACGACGAGGATGACCGGAAACGGGCCGTCGCCTTCGGGCGCGGCGCGATACGCGGGCAGCGCGAAGCCGGCGGCGTCGATCGTGATCTCGCCGGCGACGAGGCCGCGCGCGTCGGTGCTGATCGCGTGCGCCGCGACCGGTCCGGCAGCGGCGGCGAAACCGATGCCGGTGCCGCGCGGTGCACTGGCCGGCGGGACGGCGTCGAGCTCGGTTCGCAGCATCGGATGGTTCGCTTGTAGGCGCGGCGCGCGGGAGGGCCATTGTAGGAACGACATTCGTCGCGCGCCTCAGCGGCGAAGCTTCGACAATGCCCGCATGCAGCCCAACTCCGCAGCGCCCGCGGTCGAGTCGCGGTGGCCAGACCAGCTCGCTGCGATCGACCTCGGATCGAACAGCTTCCGGCTCGAGATCGCGCAGCTGCTCGGCGGACACTATCGCCGCATCGACTACCTGAAGGAGACCGTCCGCCTCGGCGGCGGCCTCGACGCGCGCGGCCACCTGAGCGACGAAGCATCCGAGCGCGGCCTCGAGTGCCTCGGCCGCTTCGCCCGCCGCCTCGACGGCTTCGCGCCGAGCCAGGTGCGCGCGGTCGCGACGCAGACGCTGCGCGAAGCGAAGAACCGCGATGCGTTCCTCGTCCGTGCTCAGGCAGTCCTTGGGCGCCCGATCGAGATCATCTCGGGCCGCGAGGAGGCGCGCCTCATCTTCGCCGGCGTCGCCCGCCTGCAGCCTTCGACGGTGCCGCGCCTCGTGATCGACATCGGCGGCCGCTCGACCGAGATGATCCTCGGCCGCGGCACGCGGCCGCGCCAGGCCGAATCGTTCCAGATCGGCAGCGTGAGCTTGTCGATGAAGTACTTTCCCGAGCGCCGCTTCACCGAGAAGGCGTTTCGCGAAGCGCAGGTCGCCGCCGGTGCCGAGCTCGAGGAAGCGCTGCGGCAGTTCGCGCCGAAGCACTGGCGCGAGGCGCTCGGCGCGTCGGGGACGGTGGGCGCGGTTTCGCAGGTGCTCGCTGCGAGCGGCATCACCGACGGCGCGATCACTCCCGCGGGGCTGCGCTGGCTGATGGAGCGCTGCCTCGAGGCCGGCGATGCCGACCTGCTCGCGCTGCCGGGATTGAAGGACGACCGCCGCGCGGTCATCGCCGGCGGCGTCGCGATCCTCTACACGCTGGCGACGCACTTCGGAATCGCCGAGCTGCGGCCGGCGCGGGGTGCGCTGCGCCAAGGCGTGATCTTCGATCTCGCGGCGCGCCAGGCGGCCGAGCGGCGCGCCGGCGGCCACGACCTGCGCGACGCATCGGTCGCGGAGCTGCAGCGCCGCTTCGAGGTCGACGTCGCGCAGGCGGATCGCGTCGGTCGGGTCGCGCTCGCGCTGCTCGACGGCATCGGCGGCCACTCCGTCGAGGCGCGCCACGAGCTCGCGTGGGCGGCGGCGCTGCACGAAGCCGGGATGATGATCTCGCACCACGACCACCATCGCCACAGCGCCTACCTGCTCGACCACGTCGACGCGCCCGGCTTTTCGCAGAGCCAGCTGCGGCGCCTCGGCCAGCTCGTCCTCGGCCAGCGCGGCGGCCTGCGCAAGGTCGAGCCGGCGCTGCAAAGTGCGAGCTTCGCGCACCACCTGCTCTGCCTGCGCCTCGCGGTGATCGCCTGCCACGCGCGCGAAGACGTCGAGCCCGACGCGGTCGCGCTGCGCGTCGTCGACGGCACGCCGGTCGTGCGGCTGCGCGCCGGCTGGGCCGATGCGAATCCGCGCGCGCTGCACCTGCTGCGCGGCGAGATCGACGTCTGGTCGAAGGCCGGGCTCGCGCAGCAGCCGCGCCTCGTCGTGACCGGAGATCCGGTGCCGGCCTAGGGGCCCTAGAGCTCGTCGGGCGACTGCACGGCGTGGATGCGGACCGCTCCGCTCTTGCCGCGCTTCAGCCACCAGACCGCGCCCTTCTTCACCTGCCAGTCGGCGCCGGCGGCGCCCATCGCGAGCGCCGCGGCCTCGCCGATCGTCGGCTGGTGGCCGACGACAACCACCGTGTCGTCGTCGCCGTTCGGCCAGCCGGCAGCAGCGAGCAGCGCTTCGGCGTTCGCGCCGGGGCCGATCGCAGCGACGATCGTGGCCTTGCGCCCGAGCGGCGCGACCGTCTGCTGGCAGCGCTTCGCGGGACTGACGAGGATGCGCGCGTCGTCGGGCAACCGCTCCGCGAGCCACGCCGCGACGCGCTCGGCCTGGGCGCGGCCGCGGGCCGTCAGCGCGCGTTCGAGGTCGCCGCCGCGCCCGACGTCTTCGGCTTCGGCGTGGCGCCAGAGAAGGAGGTCCATCGACTTCACCAGGGCGTGTTCCCGCTATGGGAGGGCTCGCGCCGGTGCTGCGCAGGCTGCGTGGCAAGGCGCGCGCGAGGCCGTGTGCCTGTGGCACACAACGAGCGCGCAACGACGCCGCGCGGCCTGCGCAGCGCAGGCCCTGCGGGTGATCTCTGCAAGCCCTCCCATAGCTGGAACACGCCCTAGCTCCGGTCGTAGCGGCGCACCAGCGCCTGCTGCGCCGACACTTTGCCGCCTTCGACGCGATCGTAAGTGCCGTCGCTGCGCAGCGTCCACGCGTCGACGCCGTCGAGCAGGTACGGCACCAGGCATTCGTCGATCACGCGCTGGCGCAGCGCCGGCTCGCGCAGCGGCCAGCTGACCTCGACGCGGCCGAACATGTTGCGCCCCATCCAATCGGCGCTCGACAGGAACAGCGCCTCGTCGTCGTCGCGCTCGCCCCAGCGAAAGTAGGCGACGCGCGAGTGCTCGAGGAAACGGCCGACGATCGAGCGCACCCGGATGCGATCGCCCGGCGCATCGCCGGGCGCGAGCAGGCAGGCGCCGCGCACGATGAGGTCGATCTGCGCGCCCGCCTTGGCCGCGCCGAGGAGCGCCTCGATCAGCGCCACGTCCGTGAGCGCGTTGATCTTGACCACGATCCGCGCCTGCCGCTTGGCGAGCGCCGCTTCGGTGACCTTGGCGATGTGCGCGAGCATCCCTGCCTGCAGCGTGAACGGCGCCTGCAGCAACACCTTGAGCGGCTGCATCTTGCCGAGGCTCGCGAGCTGCTGGAAGACAGCGTCGACGTCGGCGGCGATGTCCTCGGCGGCGGTGAAGTAGCCGAGATCGGTGTAGAGCCGCGCCGTGCCCGGGTTGTAGTTGCCGGTCGAGAGGTGCGCGTACCGCTTCAGCCCCTGCCCCTCGCGGCGAGTGACGAGCAGCATCTTGGCGTGCGTCTTCAGGCCGACGACGCCGTACACGACCTGGGCACCGACCGCCTCGAGCCGCTCGGCCCAGTTGATGTTCGCCTCCTCCTCGAAGCGCGCCTTCAGCTCGACGACCGCCATCACCTCCTTGCCGGAGCGCGCCGCCTCGATCAGCAGGTCCATCACCGGCGACTCGCTGCCGGTGCGATAGATCGTCTGCTTGATCGCGAGCACCTCGGGGTCCTGGACGGCTTCGCGCAGCAGCTCGACGACCGGCTCGAACGACTCGAACGGATGGTGCAGCAGCAGGTTGCCGGCGCGGATGCGCGCGAACATCGACAGGTCGGGTCGCGCGCCGCGCGGCGGCGCCGGCACGAACGGCGGGAAGCGCAGCGCCGGCGCCTCGGCGAGCGCGATCAGCTCGTTCATCCGCACCAGGTTGACCGGACCGTGGACGCGGTACATCGCCCACTCGGGCAGCCCGAACTGGCGCAGCAGGAACTCCGAGAGCTCGCTCGGACAGGTGTCGACGACCTCGAGCCGGACCGCCTGGCCGAAGTGGCGCGTTCTCAGGCTGCTGCGCAGCGCCTGGCGCAGGTTGGTGACGTCGGCGTCGACCTCGAGATCGGAATCGCGGGTGATGCGGAACTGCGAGAACGCCTCGACCTCGCGGCCCGGAAAGAGCTCGCCGAGGTGGGCGCGGATCACGCTCGTCAGCAGCACGAACGACTGGCCGGAGCGCCGCGGCGAGCGCGGCAGCGCGATGACGCGCGGCAGCACGCGCGGCACCTTGACGATCGTCGCCGTGTTGCGGCGGCCGAACGCGTCCTTGCCGCCGAGGCGGGCGATGAAGTTGAGCGACTTGTTGGCGACCTGCGGGAACGGATGCGACGGATCGAGCCCGACCGGGACGAGCAGCGGCCGCACCTGCGTCTCGAAGAAGCGGGCGACCCAGCGCCGCTCGGACTCGTCGCGATCGGCGTGGTTGAGGATGCGCAGCCCTTCGCTGGCGAGTGCCGGCATCACCTCGTCGTTGAAGATCGCGTACTGCTCGTCGATCAGCGCGTGCGCCGCGGCGGCGATTCCCTCGATCTCGGCCGAGGACGTGCCGCTGCCGATCCGCTTGGCCGCCTCGAGGCAGTCGGCGAAGCGAACCTCGAAGAACTCGTCGAGGTTCGACGAGACGATGCAGACGTAGCGCAGCCGCTCGAGGAGCGGGACGTCGGCGCGCCGCGCCTGCGCGAGGACGCGACGGTTGAACTCGAGGATCGCGCGCTCGCGATTGAGCAGCCGCGGCGTCGCTGCGCGCGGCCGCGTCACGGTCTCGGCCATGCCCGAAGTCTATGAAGGTTTCGCGACCGTTCCGTGACAGGGCGTCGCCGCTCCCGTGCGACGTCAGGCGAGGCGGCGCCGCCGGGCAGCGCCGCCAGCGCGGCTAGCGAGCGTCCGCGGAGATCACGTTGCCGAACCGGACCCAGCTCTTGCCGTCGAAGCGCTCGAGCTGCACCGACTCGATCGGCGCGAAGTCCTTCGGTCCGGTGTTGATCCTGATTCCCGGCAGCATGGTGTCGGGTGCGAAGTCCCTGAGGCTCGCCGCCTGCCTCATGACGTTTTCGCGGGTGAGGTTGTCGCCGCACTGGCGGAGCACCTGCACCATCGTCTGCGCGACTGTGTAGCCGTAGACGTTGAAGCTGTCGATCAGGCTGCCGTCCGGGTAGTACTTCTTCATGAACTCGATCCACTTCATCATCGCCGGATCGTTGGTCCACTGGGTGTCGGTCGGATCCTTGATATACGCGGTGGAGATGATCCCGATCGACTTGTCGAGTCCGGCGGGGATCAGCACGCTGGACACGCCGACCGACACGTTGTTCAGGTACTGCACCGGCTTCCAGCCGATGTCGTAGGCCTTGCGGATGGCCTGCGCGGCGAACTTCGGCGTCGTGATGTTGACGAAGACGTCGGCACCCGAGCCATGCAGTTGCACGATCTGTGAATCGACGGTCGGCTCGGTGACCTCGTACGAGACCTCGCTGACGATCATCGTCTTGGCCTTGTCGCCGAGACCGTCCTTCAGGCCCTTCAGGTAGTCCTTGCCGTAGTCGTCGTTCTGGTAGAGCACGGCGATCTTGGCGTTGGGTCTGGTCTCCAGGATGTGCTTGGCGTAAATCGTCGTTTCGGTCTGGTAGTTGGGCTGCCAACCCATCGTCCAGGGATTGCCGGTCGGATCGTTCCACTTGGTCGCCCCGGTGGCGACGAACAGCTGCGGCACCTTCTTCGCATTCAGGTACTTCTGGATCGCCGTGTTCGAGGGAGTGCCGAGAGTCTGGAAGACGACCAACACCTCATCCTGCTCGACCAACCGGCGCACCATCTCGACCGTCTTCGGCGGGCTGTAGCCGTCGTCGAGGCTGATCAAGTTGATCTTGCGGCCATTGATTCCGCCCTGCTCGTTGATCATCTTGAAGTACGCGGCCTCGACCTTGCCGATCGTCCCGTAGGCGGAAGCCGGCCCGCTGTACGGCATCGTCTGGCCGATCTTGATCTCGGTGTCGGATGCGCCCGGGTCGTACTTCTTTTGCGCGCTGGCTGGAATCGCCGCGAGCGCGAGGACGACGACGGTGCTTGCGCCCGCAAGGAGTGTTCGGAAGGGCATGGTGGGTCTCCAGGTGCGGCGGCGCTCCGACCGCCTTCTCGCTGGGCCGTCTTGCGATGGCGAATCCGTGCCCAGCCGCGGATCGCACCGTTGATGCCCGTCGGCATCAGGCACATGAGCCGAGGAGAAAGATACCGCAGATCGCCGGTTTCCAGCCGATCACGAACGCGCCATCGTGGCGGCAAGGCCCCGGGAAGCGGACGAGCCGCTGCGAGCCAGTGGCCGCCTGCGTCCGTGCGAAGACGCGGCGGTTGAGTTCGACGCCAGCGCGCTCGCGGGCGGGTCGGCGCCGCCACGCGGTTGCGTGACGGCCTTGCAACCGGCCGCGTGCCTTCAGCCGGCGTTGGTCGAGATCAGATCGCCGAAGCCCTCCCAGAGCTGGCCGGTGAACTTGGCGAGCTGGCCCTGCTCGATCGGGTAGAAGTCGGTCGGCGACGTGTTCATCGACATTCCGGGCAGCAGCAGGTTGGACCTGAAGTTCTTCAGGTTGGCGGCCTGCCGCATGACGTTCTCGCGCGTCAGGTCGTTGCCGCACTGCTTGAGGATCTGCACCATGGTCTGCACGGTGATGTAGGCGTAGATGTTGCTCGCGTCCTTGGGGTCACCGTCCCGGTAGTACTTGCCCATGAAGCCGCGCCACTCGAGCATCGCCGGATCGTCCTTCCACTGCGGGTCGTTCGGGTCCTTGTAGTACTGCACCGTGACCGCCCCGACTGCCTTCTCGACGCCGGCGGGAATGAGGACCGAGCCGATCGACGCCGAAACGTTGTTGATGATGTGCAGCGGCTTCCAGCCCGAGTCCCAGGCCTTGCGCACCGCCTGCGCACCGAACTTCGGCGTCGTGATGTTGATGAACGTGTCGGCGCCCGAGCCCTGCAGCGTGAGGATCTGCGAGTCGACCGTCGGATCGCTGACCTCGTACGTGGCCTCCTTGACGATCATCTTGGCGCCGGCCGCGCCGAGGCCGTCCTTCACGCCCTTGAGGACGTCTTTTCCGTAGTCGTCGTTCTGGTAGAGGATCCCGACCTTGGCGTTCGGCTTGTTCTTCAGCAGCCACTTGGCGTAGATGGCGCCCTCGGACTGGTAGCTGAGGTTGAACCCGATCGTCCACGGATAGTTCTTCGGGTCGCCCCACTTCGTGGCGCCGGTCGCGAGCAGGAGGTGGGGAACCTTCTTCGCGTTGACGTACTTGTGGATCGCCGAGTTGCACGGCGTGCCGAGCGTCTGGAAGAGCGCGAGCACCTCGTCCTGCTCGACCAGGCGTCGCACCTGCTCGACCGTCTTCGGCGGGCTGTAGCCGTCGTCGAGGCTGATCAGCGTGATCTTGCGGCCATTGACGCCGCCGCTCGCGTTGAGCACCTTGAAGTACTCCTGGTGAAGCTTGCCGATCGTCCCGTAGGCAGAAGCAGGGCCGCTGTACGGCATCGTCTGGCCGAGCTTGATCTCCGTCGCCGAAGCGCCAGGTCCGTATTTCGCGGCCTGGGCAAACGCGCGGCCGCCCAGGGCGGCGACGGCGACTCCGGCACCGAGCGCGGTGCGGCGGTTGATGCGGGTGCGGTGCTGGCTCATGTCTCGCTCCATTGCAAGGACGGTGGGGAAATCAACGCACGGTCGAACCGCCGCGCCGACGCGCGAGGCGGGCCCGCGCGATGCGGACAAACCCGGCGACGCCGGTCGGCATCGTGTACATGAAGGCGATCAGGACAATCCCGTAGATCGCCCATGGTGCAGCCTTCGAAATCTCATCGGCGATGTTGGGGATGAACTGGATGAACACGGCGCCGAAGAACGCCCCCGAGATCGATGCCAGACCACCGATGACGACGCCGGTCAGCAGCGTGATCGAGAGGAAGAAGCTGAACGAGTCGGGGGCGACGAACTGCACCGCGATCGCGCCGAGCGCGCCGGCAATGCCGGTGTAGAGCGCGGACACCCCGAACGTCAGCGACTTCACCATCGCAGTGTTGACGCCCATCGCCTGCGCCGCAATGGGCTGATCCCGGATCGCGACCATCGCCCGGCCGACGCGGCCGCGCAGCAGGTTCCAGCCGAGGACGAAGAGGAGGAGCACCCAGGCGAGGCAGAAGAAGTACAGCCACTGGTCCTGCGACAGCCCGGTCCAGGCCGGCGCATCGGGCTTGACGATGACGATCCCCTGCACGCCGCCGGTCCACTCCTCGATCGACTTGTGCTTGAGGATCTGCGGCATCGCGACGCCGAGCGCGAACGTCGCGAGCGCCAGGTAGAGGCCTTCGAGGCGCAGCGCCGGCAGCCCGAACAGGAAGCCGGCGACGAAGCAGACCGCGCCGGCGACCGGGATCGTCGCCCAGTACGGCCAACCCGCCTTGTCCATCAGGATCGCCGCCGTGTACGCACCGATCGCGTAGAACGCGCCGTGGCCGAGCGAGATCTGGCCGTTGTAGCCGGTCAGCATGTTGAGCCCGAGCAGCGCGATCGCGTACGCGAGCACGAGCGTGATCTGGAAGACGCGGTAGTTGGCGACGAGGAACGGCAGCGCGCACGCGAGCACGAGCAGCACCGCGAGGCCCGCGAGCTGGCGGCGATCGAGCCCGCGCATCAGACCCGCACCACGTGGACCTTGCCGAACAGGCCCGAAGGCTTGACGACGAGGACGCCGATGATGACGACCAGCGCGAGCGTGAGCTTGAGCTCGCTGCCGACGTAGGTGCCGACGACGTTCTCGAGCACGCCGACGATGAAGCCGCCGAGGACCGCGCCGCCGGGGCTGTCGATGCCGCCGAGCAGCGCGCCGGCGAATGCGTAGAGCAGGATGCCGCCCATCATGTTGGGCTCGAGGAAGACGGTCGGCGCGACCATGATCCCGGCGATCGCGCCGATCGCCGCGGCGAGCCCCCAGCCGAGCGCGAGCATCCAGCCGACGCGGATTCCGACCAGCCGGCTCGAGACCGGGTTCTGCGCCGCCGCGCGCATCGCCAGCCCGAGCGGAGTGAAGCGGAAGAAGGCGAAGAGCAGCAGCAGCACCACCAGCGTGATCGTCATCGAGCCGATCTCGTGCGACGACATGAACCGGTTGCCGAACAGCGGCTCGGCCGGGAACGGGCTCGGGAACGGCTTGATCGTGTAGGTGAAGATCCAGCCGGCAACGCTGTTGAAGATGACGAGCAGCGCAATGAAGACGATCACGAGGGCGAGGATCGGCGAGTTCTCGACCGGCCGCACGATGATGCGCTCGACGGCGACGCCGAGCACGAACGCGCCGGCGACGGTGATCGCGAAGGCCCACCAGTACGGCACGCCGACCTGGATCAGCGCCCACGCGATGTAGGTCGCGAACATCGCCATCTCGCCCTGCGCGAAGTTCACCAGATGCGTCGCCTGGTAGATCATGACCAGCGCGAGCGCGACGCTGGCATAGATGCCGCCGGTCGCGAGCCCGGAGAGGACCTGGTGGAGCAGCTGGTTCATCGCTCGCGCGGGCGCTTCAGTAGCCGAGGTACGAGCGGCGAACCTGCTCGTCGCTGCGGATCGCCTGCGCCGAACCCGACATCACGACGCGGCCGGTCTCGAGCAGATAGGCCTGGTCGGCGAGCGCGAGCGCCATCGCCGCGTTCTGCTCGACGAGCAGCATGCCGATCCGCTCGGTCTCGTTGATCGCCTTCAGGATCTCGAACAGCTGCTGGACGATCAGTGGCGCGAGCCCGAACGACGGTTCGTCGAGCAGCAGCAGGCGCGGCCGCAGCATCAGCGCGCGCGACACCGCGAGCATCTGCTGCTCGCCGCCCGAGAGCGTCCCCGCCTGCTGCCGCCGCCGCTCTTTCAGGCGCGGGAAATAGGCATACATGCGCTCGCAGTCGGGACCGATCTCCGCCCTGTCCTTGCGCGTGTGCGCGCCGAGGCGCAGGTTCTCCTCGACGGTGAGGTTCATGAACGTGCCGCGGCCGTCGGGAACGTGGCCGACGCCGCGGCGCACGATCGCCTCGGTCGCGAGGCCGTCGATGCGCTCGCCGGCGAGGCGAACCTCGCCGCTGGTGCGGATCATGTTGCAGACCGCGCGCAGCAGCGTCGTCTTGCCGGCGCCGTTGGCGCCGAGAACGGTCGTGATGCCGGCGGCGGCGACCGCGAAGTCGATGCCGTGCAGGACCTTGGTCGGCCCGTACTGCGCCGCCAACCCGCGCACCTCGAGCAGCGCTGCCGCCGAGCGGTCGCCGGCGGGCGCAGGTGCGAGCGTCGCCGCACCGGCCTGGATCGTGCCGGCGCTCACGCGGCGACTCCGAGGTAGGCGCGCACCACGTCCTCGTTGGCCTGCACCTCGGCCGGGGTGCCGTCGGCGATCTTCCGGCCGAAGTCGAGCGCGACGACGCGGTCGGAGATGCGCATCACCATGTTCATGTGGTGCTCGACGAGCAGCATCGTGAGGCCGAGCTCGTCGCGGATCCGCCGCAGCAGCTCCATCAGCGTCTCGACCTCCTCGTGGTTCAGGCCGCCCGCGGGCTCGTCGAGGAGGAGGAGCTTGGGCTCGCTGGCGAGCGCGCGGCCGAGCTCGACGCGCTTCTGCGTCCCGAACGACAGGTCCATCACGGCGACGTCGGCGACCGACTCGAGATCGAGCAGCGACAGCAGCCGATCGACCGAGGCGCCGAGGCGGGCCTCCTCCTGCCGCACCGAGGGCAGCCGCAGCGCGTTGGCGACGTAGCCGCTCGTCGTGCGCGCGTGGCCGCCGAGCTTGATGTTGTCGCGCACGCTCATGGTCCGGAACAGCGCGAGGTTCTGGAACGTGCGCCCGATGCCGAGCGACGCGATCCGGTGCGGCGGCGTCTCGAGCAGCGACCGGCCCTCGAACGCGATCCGACCATCGCTGAACGTGTAGAGGCGCGACAGGCAGTTGAACAGCGTCGTCTTGCCGGCGCCGTTCGGGCCGATCAGGCCGAGGATGTGGCCGCGTGCGACGACGAACGACACCCGGTCGAGGGCGACGATGCCGCCGAAACGGACCGACACGTTCTCGACCTCCAGCAGCGGTGGTTCGATGGGTTGCCCCCGGGCGCGTTCGACTGCGCGCACGATAGGGCGGCGGCCCGCGAAAGAAACCGGGGCTTTGCCCTAGTCTGCGGGCGCCGGCGTGCCGCTCGTCGGCCGAACGCTCAGTGCGCCTCGTCCCAGTTGGCGCCGACGCCGACCTCGGCCACGAGCGGCACCGCGAGCGTCGCGACCGCGGCCATCGTGCGCGGCAGCGCCTCGCGCGCCCAGTCGAGCTCGGCCGCGGGCACCTCGAAGACGAGCTCGTCGTGGACCTGCATGATCATCCGCGTCGCGCGCCGCTCGCGGTCGATCAGCTCCTGCACCGCGATCATCGCGAGCTTGACGAGGTCGGCCGCGGTGCCCTGCATCGGCGCGTTGATCGCCTGCCGCTCGGCGGCGCTGCGCCGCGGCCCGGGCTTGCGAATCTCGGGCAGATGGACCCGGCGGCCGAACAGCGTTTCGACCCAGCCGCGCTCGATCGCCTGCGCGCGCGTCTCGTCCATGTAGCGCTTCACGCCGGGATAGCGCGCGAAGTAGCGCTCGATGTAGGCGGTCGCCGCGCTGCGCTCGATGCCGAGGTTGGCGGCGAGCCCGAACGCGCTCATGCCGTAGATGAGGCCGAAGTTGATGACCTTGGCGAAGCGCCGCTGCTCGTGCGCGACATCGGCGAAGGCGACCCCGAACACCTCGGCCGCGGTCGCGCGGTGGATGTCGACATTGCTGCCGAAAGCCGCGAGCAAGCCGGCATCGGCCGAGATGTGCGCCATGATCCTGAGTTCGATCTGCGAGTAGTCGGCCGACAGGATCGACGCGCCTTCGGGCGCGATGAACGCCTCGCGGATGCGGCGGCCCTCGGCGGTGCGGATCGGGATGTTCTGCAGGTTCGGGTCGTTGCTCGAGAGCCTGCCGGTGACCGCGACCGCCTGCGCGTACGTCGTGTGGACCCGCCCCGT
>Ga0207706_10002471_pt1 | contig 18017 bp, 13 predicted proteins | sample KBSC53metaG_FD_184318 | JGI IMG/M metagenome (GOLD analysis project Ga0207706, IMG submission 184318) | Corn rhizosphere microbial communities from Kellogg Biological Station, Michigan, USA - KBS C5-3 metaG (SPAdes) (version 2) | ecosystem: Host-associated > Plants > Roots > Rhizosphere > Soil ... | reverse complement strand
CAGCCGCAAAATCATATCTCTTATTTCTTGCTGTATATCATTACTGATGGTGATGTCCACAGCCTGCACATCTAACCTAATTCCCTCGAAATTTTCGGTATAGTTCATTTGTTGTTGGTTTTTAGAATTTATCTTACGAAAACCGTTCCAATGAAATCGCTCGCTTTCCGACGGTGCTTTAAGCAACAAGTCATTTCAAAATGCCGTTGAAGGAATACTATTAAGCGTTAAAATAAATTTATTAAATGTTTATCTCTGCCTTTTTTTGTTCATTTATTTTTAAATGTAATTTTTTTAGAACTTGTATAGAAGCCTCTGAATATATTCCTTCACCTGTTATTAGTATTCCTTTCAGTCCATTGCTGGTTTCGAGCCCGTATACTGATGCTTCATCCGCAGGATCAGTATTACCTTCATAACGGAATACGGTTATAATTTTTAAATCATTGATTTTAATTTTTTCATCGTTGTAACAGAGATTATTTTTATGCAACTTGAAATCCTCATTAAAGCCGGTGCTTCTGAGAATATTAACAGCATTTGTTACAGTATCATAACGAAATTTTGTTTCCATAAGAAAATGTTTTTGTTAAGTAAAAAAAATGAAAATTGGTAATGGCGGAGGTCTAACTGCACGCTGACGTGAATCGAATTACGATGATCTATAACACATACTCCTGCGAATTTATCCACCAATAATTTTTATGAAAATTGATTCGCTGATGCCAATGACGCGCTTTCAATACTAAACATGCCAGGTCTTGTTTATTGTCAACTGAGTCATCGTAGAAGCAAAACCGTATCGGTTTATTCTCGGACTTACAAATGAGCTCCAAAAGAACTTTTCGTGGAAGTCTTTCATATTTGTCTTTTAAATGGACAATATCACACGACTCAATTTTATCCAGGTTTACACACATTTTAATCAGCTCCTTTTTATTTAGGCTTAGCAATAGGAGCTTTTTATTTTTTTTGTCTAAAGCGATCAGCTTTTTAGAGAAAACATCTTTATAATGGATGAAAAGTTTATTTTCTCTAACCAGGTTTTTAAAAATATTTTGCAGTTTAAAATTCTTCTTTTTTTGGCGCAGGAAAAAAATCATCCCGATAATAAGAAGAACAGCAAATGAAATAATTATCGTTATCATTATTGTTGTGTTCATGTTTGAAAAATTGATATTGTTAATGTCCTTTCTGAATGTGGTTTTCCTTAATTGATCACATCCATAATGGTGAATGTTTTTCTTCCTGCAGGCACATGCCAGCTTACCTTTTGCCCTTTTCGAAAACCTATTAAAGCGGTACCCACAGGAGCCATAACAGAAATTTTTCCCTCTTTTATGTTCGCTTTATCAGGTGTTACAAGTGCGATGTCGATTACACTGTTTTTGCTTGATTCCTTTATTTTTATTCTTGAGTTGAGTCTTACAACATCAGCAGGGAAATTATCTTTACTTACCAGCCTGGCTTTTTTTAACTCTTCTTCAAGTTCTCTTGCATTTTTGGCATCATGTAATTTTACATGCCCGTTACCTTTGAGATAAGAATTCAAAAGTTGATAATCATCTTCTCTTAGTATTATGGGATTTTTTGTTTTTTGCATGTCGATTAATTTAAAAGTGTATAAATATTATTTTTTAAAATTGGCTCTTTGTATGACAAAGCATTTTTCTCAAAATCTTCGGTAAAAGATTGTGCAGTATTCAAATAATAAATAAGTGAATTAAAAAGAAATTTTTTTGAGTTATCTAAACTTTCTCATGCAAGCCTTGTTGTTTACCGATACGGCAACCGGTATTGTTCCGTTTTAAAATCGAATTCAGGCGCAATAGAATTAAGATAATCTTTTATCGAATTTTTTTATAATCATCACCGTTGATTTCAGTGTATATCTTTTTCACCTTGCAAGAATGAACTTCATAAAGATTAATGAACCGGGAGTCGTATTTCTTTTCATTTTCTTCTTCAATCAATACTTTTCTTCGCGGTCCATCCAGTCCAATTATCTTATCACTGAATATCTCCTGGCCTGTAAAAGAGAGGTTATAGGCTGCACCAAGATTGCTGAAAAAAACAAGCATCTTTTCTTTTCTTTTTTTTGATTCAACCTTGTTCATAATAATAAAGATTAAAGGAATGATTATAATGGTAATACTCCGATTAAAATCAACTAACATGTGTGACATATAGTTGATTTATGAAATAATATATAATCGATTAAAGAGTATTATTTACCGCAGTTTAGCGATAAGGATAAACCCTGAAACCAATTAAGATCTGAAGCAAAAACTTTTTAGCAAAGGCGGAGAGATCTCCCAAACCTAATCATCAGGCTGGGGCACAAGTATTAAAGTCTTTTAAGTTTGAAAAGTAATACAACTTCGAACAGAAAGGGAAAAATTCGGTAAATGAACAGGTAAAGCAGTCCCATATTTTTAATGGAATATTCTTTGAAAAGTTGTTTGATGTGATATGATGAATTTTGCCGCTCACGTTACAAACATAAAAAATAAAGCAGAGGAAAAAGGTTTTATTACTTTATGTATTGTTAAAAGCAAAAACCGACATTTTATAACAAAACAAAAGCCCGAAAACCATTGAATCTTTATTTAAAGACGGACATGATCCTAAATCAACAAGGGTACAAGAGGGCTTGGTAAATTTATAAGTAACCATATCGATATAAAATCCTTTTCCTAAATCTTAACTCTTTCCATCTTCGGCACTAAAAAGTGAATGATTAACCATGCAACCAAAAATGATGTAGCGCAAATAATAAAAATAATATTGTAGCCTGCTATAATGTTACCTGTATTTTTATAAAACTCTAAAATGTAACCGATAAATAGTGGAAATAATACGCTGCCGATTGCACCAAACATTCCGCCCAATCCAACAACTGAACTTGTTACTCTTTTCGGAAACATATCAGGAACAATTGAAAAGATGTTTGCACTCCAAGCCTGGTTCGCTGCGGCAGAAAGTGTGATCATCGCCACCACTACCCACATATTCGAAGTGTATCTTGTAATGAAAATCGGGATCACACAAATTGCGGAAACAAGCAAAGCCATTTTTCTTGCTTTATAAACATGCCATCCTTTTTTTATGAGCCATGATGAAAGATAACCGCCGCCAATACTTCCAATCATAGTGCCTGAATAAATAATCACCAAAGGCAGACCCGGCTTCTTTACATCAAGATGAAAATGTGTGCTGAAGTAGGATGGCAACCAAAAGAGAAAGAAAAACCAAATCGGGTCTGTAAAAAATTTGCCAACTATAAACGCCCATGTTTGTTTTAGTTTCAATAAGCGTCCCCAACTTACATCGCTTGCCTTATCCTCTTCTACTGCTATATCCTCTTCAATATCGCTTTGTATGTATTTAAATTCACTTACACTCAATCGTTTTTGTTTTGATGGAATTGCATAAAAAATGCGCCACACAATCAGCCAGATAAATCCCAATGAACCTGTTATAATAAAAGCCGCTTGCCATCCATAAGCGCTCAATAACCATGGTACCAAAACAGGACCAACACATGCACCAATGTTAGAGCCTGAATCTAATATTCCTATCGCAAGTGATCGTTCTTTTTTTGGAAACCATTCTCCAACTGTTTTAACACCGCCGGGATAATTTCCCGATTCACCCAAACCAAGAAGTGCTCTCACAGCACCAAATCCAAACGTGCTTCTCACCGCTGCATGAAGCATCGCGGCAATGCTCCACACTGTTACTGAAATCGTGTAACCAAGTCGCGTTCCTATTTTATCAATCACCTTACTGTAAAACAGCATTCCAATTGCATAACATGCGGTGAATGCCATAACAATTCTGCTGTAATCAATTTCACTCCAGTTGAAAATCTTAGCCAGTAAGGGTTCCAGCAAACCGAGGATTTGTCTGTCAATATAATTTATCGTAGTAACCATGAACAAGAGAAAGACAATGAACCAGCGATAATTTCCGATTTTATTTTTCTGCACGATATTCAATTAGATGATTGTTATTGTAACAGTTTCAAAACACCACTACTTCAGCAATGGAATTATAATCGACATATAAATGATAATCGCCGTGTTGCTTCAACATGGTTGATGGAATATTGTTCGTGAGCTTATTCAACAATGTTTTTTTTATTGCTTGTGCTTTTGTTTTATGCGGTACACATGATACGATTGTTTTGCATTGCATTATTTGCCAAACGGTCATTGATAGTGCTGTGTCAGGAACTTTATCAGTAGTATTAAACCATCCTTCATTCACTTGTTGCATTTTACAACGATCATCCAGGTGCACAATTTTGTATGCATCTCTTGAATCAAAATCAGCGGGCGGATCGTTGAATGCAATATGTGCGTTTTCACCAATGCCAATCAACCCGACATCAACCGGTTTTTCTCTTATTGCAGTTGTCAGCTCGTTTATTTTTTCAGCAACGTTCTCTTCCGTATCAACAGAAAAAAATTTTTTCACATCAATCAAACTGATAAATCGTTCGTGTAAATATTTTCGAAAGCTTGCTTTATGCGTAACAGGCAAATCAATGTATTCATCAAGATGAAAAATTTCAACTTTGTTCCATTCGATTTTGCTTTGCGTCAATGCCTGTAATGTTTCAAATTGCGAACTGCCCGTTGAAACCACCAGCCTTGCTTCACCATTTCTTTTAATTGCATCATTCAATTTTTCCGTTACAAATTTTGCTGCCGATGCTCCAAGTTCAGCAGCAGTTGGACTAATATTTATATTCATTTTATTTTATTGAAAACTTTTTTGGTACCAGCTTTAGTTTCTTGTGGCATCTTCGTTGCGTCGCAATCCGTTCATCTGTAGAATATGAATTGAGCAAAACATGGATTTGAAATTGTTGTTAACTATTGTATTCTATGTGAAACCTATATTTTTATGTTCCTATGTGGTTCAAAAAAATCATGCACACTGCTCAACTATCTCTTCCTTCTCACGATTCCAATACAATTTTTTTCCTTCCCTGTATGCATGCGTCGCCATTATCTGCCCAACGGAATGAGCAAAACCTGTATGAATATTTCCATTCGTTTTTTGATTTCTTGCCCTCATACAATCAACCCAATTATCAAGATGATATTTACTGTCATCACTTAAAACAACGGGCGGAAGCGAACCTTTGAATTCTTCATTGCTTGAAATAAGTTGTGCCTTTCCGCTTTTAATTTCTTCATCAAAACCTTTGTACATATCAAATTCCGCAGGCTGATGTTCAGGAATAAAAAACCAGCGCGGACTTCCTTCTCCACCTTGTGCAAATAAAGTTCCATCAGTGCCGCGAATGCAAGAGTAATCACCAAACTTGTTTGCATAGCTTGAAGAATATGAATATAAAAATCCTGCTTCCTCATACGTTGCGAGCGCCTGGAATGTGTCTGGATTTTGACGAATATCTTTCCATTGAAATATACCACCGTTTGCAACCATCGAATCAGGAATGTTTGTATCGGTATAAAAATGAACCAAGCCTATTGCATGACTCATCCACTGTGAAGTGATGCCCCCGGAAAACTCTTTAAAAATTCTGAACTCAAAATATTTCCACGGATCAAAAGGGCACCACGGTTTGCCTAAAAGCCAGCAATTCCAATCTGTATCTTCTTCTCTTATTGCAGCAACATCAGGATCGTTCGGATCGTGCCAGCGGTGATTGTTATCGTTCCATACCTGTTCAATCTTTGTTATTTTTCCAAGCTTGCCCGACTGAACAAAATCACGCACTTTTATTTGCGTCGGATCACTCAACCATTGCGATCCCATCTGCACAACTTGTTTTGAAGCAAGCACAACTTCTCTCGCCATCTTCGCTTCTGCAACATCGTCTGCCATTGGCTTTTCACAATAGCAATCTTTACCTGCTTTCACTACTTCAGCTAAAAGTTTTGCATGCTGAAAATCCCCCGTTGCTATCATCACTGCATCAAGTTCCGGCATTTGCAGCAAGTCCTCGGAATATTGAAGTTGCTTTACATCATTGCCAAATAATTTCTTGCAGTTTGCAGCAGTTTTTTCGCGATTTCCTTTCCACAAATCACAAACAGCAACAACACCAAGGTTCTTATCGCTTACAGACATCTTTACCATTTGCTGATGTCCCTGGCTTCTTGAGCCGCATCCAAGAAATGCTATGTTGATGCGATCATTTGCACCCATGATCTTTTTATATGAAGCTGCGCTCATTGCGTTTGGACTTGCATTTGAAACCTCTGTTCCTGCTATTGCAGATATTGCAGTGCCTGTTATGCCAAGCATTGTTTTATTGATAAAATTTCTGCGGGATAAATTTTTTTCACTCATAAAAGATTGTTTGGTTTTAAAATACTTGATGAGAATTTCAGTTGTTCATTTTATCCACGTTCTGTAAAAATCTTCTTTGTTCTGTGAAATTTCTCCTGTATAAATTTCCAGATTTTCATCCGCATTTTTATAATGATAAGCTGCTTTAATTGTTGAAAGGTCTTCATTGATAATTGTTGAATCTATTTTGTTCCCGGCACCATCTCTTGCATCTGCTATCATTAATTTTCTTGGAGCAAGTGATGCAGCAATATCCGGAAGATCATAAGCAATAAGCGCAGCAGGAACAGCGCTGTGAACATAAGCAGCATTATAATGATGATTCATCACAACAGCACGATAAGATGAATAAGGTTGAATAAGTGCAACATATTTTATTGTAGTATCAATTGCCGCAGCATGCAGCAAAGCAGGGGATAATTCGCCTTTAGCAATTGCATAAATTTCTTTCGTTTCTTTTTTCAAAATCGAAGTAAGCTTTACAATATCCGCAGCTTGAATACCTGTTATACTTCTGTTGATAAGCATCGAAAGAAACCAAACATTATAAGAAACACCATTGATATATGAATCTCCGTGAAAATCACCGGGACCGATTTCTCCATAACCTAAGAGGTCAGGAGCGAGTACAGTAAATCCATTATTCACAAACCATTCTATTTCTTTACCAGGTAATACCCCTGCTGATTTGCCTGAAGGATTTAAATAGACCAATCCTTTGTGATTAGGATGATTTGGTTTTATCAACAGGTAAGGAATAACATAATCACCTTCGCCCTTCACAAAATATTTTTCGATCACATAATTTTCTTTTGGAAGACGTCCTGTAAAAACAGGCACATCTATTTGGGGCTCTTGATATCCTGATAATTTTTTTGCTGATTCAATTACATCTGAAAAATGTTGAGGATTTTTTCTTGCGGCTTGCAAGTTATTTTCCAAACTATCTAGTAGCTGTTGATTTAAACTAAACACAGTTTCACTCTTCAAAGATGTTGTTACTTGTCCAGTCTTTGTTATTCGCAATTCTTCTGCAGATAAAAGTTTTACTTCTTTATCTGCTGAATCTCCCGCATTCATCAAATGTTTTTGAAAGAATGCATACATCGCTTCACGATCTTTCTTGGTTGATGCATGTGCCGCATCGTCTATCACCATCCTGAAATCATCAGGTTTATTATAAACTTTATAAACCTGCGATACTTCTTCAGCAGTTTCTATTGCGCCCTGAATGCTGAATGTTGCATCTCGTGTGGTACTTATCATCATTGTTGGTTGTGGTGCACGTACTTCCAAAAGGTCTGCCATGTCCATTCCATGTTCAATTGCATTAAACATATCCTGCTCTGCACACTGCGGTCCCGATGATTGAATTAAACGTTTGAAATTGGTAATATAACTTTCGGTAACGAGTACCTTGATTCGATCATCAAATGCAGCAATATAAGCGCTTTGTGTTCCGCCGCCGGAGCGACCCGTTATTCCGATTCTCGACGTATCAACTTCTTTTCTTGTAACGAGATAATCAATTGCTCTTATGCCATCCCATATCATATATTTTGCAAGCGAACTTCCTGTGATAAAAAGTTGTGCGCCCGTGTAAGAATGTTCCTGGTCGCGTTCTTTGATATAAGATGTTTTTGTTGATGAATCATAATATTGAAGTCGCTCTCCCTGTCCAATAGGATCAAATGCAAATACAATAAAACCTTTTGATACAAGATTTAAAATGGCTTGTTGATAAGTTGGATTTCGATATCCATCTTCTGAATGACCGCTGCAATAAATTATAGCAGGAGCTTTACCATCTTTTAAATTTTTTGGAATGAATAATGAAGATGTAACATAAAATTTAGGTTGCGATTCAAAAATGATGTGTTCTATTTTATAACTGTCTTTGCTAATTGTTTTTACAATGTTTGCATTGAGCGGAGTTTTTTCAGGGAAAGGACCAACGATATCTAAAAATGTTTTGTGCAACAATTCTTGTCTTTGTTGCCACGCAGATAATGAATTGAAATTTGCAATTTCATTTGCACGTTTATCGAGAAGATTGTAAGCTTGATTGGCAAGATAATGATACATTGAATTGCGGGCATCACTGAATTGTATCCATCCTTGTAATACATCAAATTCTTTTTGAGAATAAGCTGCTGTGTTTAGAAAGAGAATACACAAAAAAAGTGTAACTAATTCTTTTTTAAAGAAACACGATTTGGTAATAAAAGAAAGCAGTTTCATTTGGTTTCAGCAAGCAATTTGAAAATATTTTATTTCATCTTTGGAGCATCTAACTTCATGTGCCGTTAGGCACAAAATATTGGTAGAACAAGATTCAAATTAATTCATTCGTGCCGTAGGTACGAATTGTTGTCGACGTAATTTATGGAGCGTACCTACGGCACGCGAAAACCTTTATTCATTCAACATCTACCAATATTTTGTCCCGATGGGACAAGGTCGGATAATTTTCTTGAACACCTGTTTGAAATGTTCAAGAGCGAATAAGGTGTTGAAGAGTGCGACGCAACGAAAGTTCAATCATAGTCCTGCGGTTCGATACATAAAAATTTCTTCTTACAAAATCTATTCTACTACTTCAGCAACTTCAACAATTCAAGACGCACTCGATCATAATCATCTCCATGCTCTGACCAGGGCACTGCATCTTTCATAGAAACTTCGCTCAATGCTTTTGGAACAACTTTATTGATAAGCGAAATTACTTTTTCTCTTCCCACTTTTTGTTCAGCCATCTGCATTATCGCTGCATCCTGTTGTCCGCGCCTGATATTTTTCAAACGAATCGAAGGCAATATCCTGTTCAAGCCGCGATCTTCATCGGGATAATAAGGCATTCTTCCGGGATAAAACAAAATGCCATCGCCATTGCCAAACTCCATTTGATCATTTATAAAAGTGAGCGGATTATTAAATATGTTTTGATGCAAATGTTTTTTCGGTCCCTGCATGTTGTGGTCCCAGGCTGTACTTTGCCAGATAAAATGCGTGTTGATTGCATACTTATACAAGATCCAACTATTAACACGCAAATCAACAGCAGCGCCTTCGAGTATCACCGAACCATAGCGCGGACGATTGCCATTATAAAACCAATGATCGCCGCCGTTCTTTCTTATCTGTGGCAACACATTTAAATCAACGCCGTTGTAACCGGCCCATATATTCACATCGTTTTTGAGTTTTTCGTTGTAAGCAGTTGTAGTAAATACAGGCAATTTTTTACCGATGCCTTCATTGCTGTGCACCCAATTTGCATGCTCTTCCAACCAAATAAATCTTGCGGAGTCGGGCTCATCTGTTGCATACCAAAAATATCTTACGTTAGGCGAATTTTTTTGAAACCAGCCAACCCAAAGATTCGCTTGCTGTTGAACACTTTCTTTTGTATCGCCCATCACTTTTGAACCATACATGCCGATGGGAAAAATTTTTTCGCCAACACCTTCTCCAGTTCCATGATAACCATTTGCAGGCGTGAATGCAGAGCCATCAAAATATTTTTTGTAGTCGTTCATCATCGCTTCATCAAAAGGAGATTCATTTGCATGAAAGCCGCCTGCAAGTGTAACGCGATGACGATGCGCTTCAAACTTCAACATGTTCTCAACCTGCTGCGCAGGCATGCCTGGAAAATAATCATTTACATCAGATGAATAAACCCAAATTGTTGCTTTGTCATCATCAGGAAGATAGTAAGGCAACAATGTTATTTGCAAAGGAATTACCGCAACCGTTTTGCCAGCTTGTGAAACAACAACGCTGCCATCATATTCTTCTGCCGGAAAATTTTTTTGATCACGTGGTAATTCAACATCAATCCAAAATCCCTGATTTTGATTTTTGCCAATGTCAACCGGGAAGCCGCCTCTGCCCTCAATTGCATCAGTTGGAATTAATGCATCTGGAATCCAACCTGTCATTTTTTTTGGTGCTGCAGCAGGCGTACCATAATACCAGTTGGGTTGCGTAGAATCTTTTACATGCAAATAATGTTCGGTAAAAATTTCAATCGTTCCATCTGGTCCGTGCTTCAAAGTGTTGCCGCCAATTGTTTTGCCTGAAGTTTTATTTATAGGATTTGTAATTGCAACTTCAATAGCTTTTGCAGAATCATCGCCTGTCTCAACAATAACCTGAAATGCGAGCACTTCATTGAAGAGCCCTGTTAGATGAATTGTTTTTCCATCCCATGTAAGGTTTGCTTTTTTTGATGAATGATTAAGATCGTCGCGAAAAACTTTTTCTCCATCACCTAATGCCCAAACATTTTTTATTTGACATGTTGCAATGACGGGAAGAAAAAAAGAAGAGAATAAGATGCATGTTTTGATTCGGTTAGTCATGGGAAGTTTTATTCTTTTGAATAATGCCGTTTTAGTTTTTCGAAATTTTTATGAGCCCAACTGCGGAATAAGAATTAAGCTTCTGTTGCGTCGCACTCTTTGTGCTGTAACATTCTATTAAGCAACTTGAAATAGATGCCTCATTCTTCAGCATGACAAGCTAAAATTTTTTATTAAGCTCACATTTTATTCATCAGCTTTTTATTTATCCTTCAGCTTGTCATCCCGACGAAGGAGGGATCTACATCTTCAGCATCAATATCCCGGATTCTGTGTCAGCGCCGGATTTAATTGAATATCATTATCAGGAATCGGAAACAAATAATCTGCATCAGAAAAATTTTGTTGAATAGATGGAATGCTTTTTTCTTTCAACATTCTTTTTCTTACAAGATCAAACCAGCGATCAAATTCAAAACACAATTCCTGGTTTCTTTCTTCAATTACTGCTGCATCAAAAGCTTCTTTCGACATCGAAGTAGTGAGTCTTGGGTGCTGCGGATTATCAACATAACCATTCGCGCGATCTATTATTTGATTAACTGCATCAACTGCTGCTTGAGTAGGACCGCCATTTGCCATGTTTGCTGCTTCTGCATAGATCAACAACACATCCGCATATCGAAGGATAGGCATATTCATCACTGAAGAATAATTATCAAAATCATCCTGAGTATCGTACATGAATTTTTTTATGAAAGGTCTTTGTTCATCACTCCATTGTTGATAAGGAACACCATCAATTTCAGTAAGCAAATAAGCATCTTTGCGGGGAGATGCCGGATACTTTTGTTCCCATTCAGGTTGAACACTTATGTCGCCCCATCCACCTAATGCGCCAGGACGATAAATCTCCGGGTCGGTATTTATATCTTCATAATTTGAGTTGTAGCTCCACATCATTTCAGGACCATATTTAGTTGCTGTGGTGAAGACATCATGAATGTCGTGAACAAGTGAATAGACTCCTTCATCCATCACCTGCTTTGCATAGTCTGCCGCTTTTTGATAGTTGCTTGCATCATTTAATGGTGCTGTCGCCATAGTAACGTAAGCCTTTGCCAGCAAGCCTTTCGCTGTGCCGCTTGTGGGGCGACCTTGCTCTGTTGCCTCTCTTGTAGCCGGAAGTTTATTCGCTGCTTCTGTAAAGTCATCAACAATCAATTTATAAACATCTGCAACAGGAGAACGGGTGATTTTTGCATTAACAGGATCTTGTGTGTCTTCCGTAATCAATGGCAAATCACCAAACATTCTAACCAACATAAAATAATTATAGCCTCTCAAAAATCTTGCTTCAGCCATTAATTGATCAACAACATCGGGCGTTGTAGTGTTTGCGAGATTTCCTTTTTTCATCGCACCAATTGCGGCATTCAAATTTAAAATGGCGGCATAGTGTGCATTCCACAAGTCACTTCCGAAATTATGCTCAATCACAAGATCACCGCCGTAATATTGATCGTCATTTATAAAATTTCCCTGACCATATCCATAGCCTCCCCAATAATCCCAGAGATAATTCATAGAAGCTGCAAAAGAAGCTTCCACCTGTGATTGTGTTGTATAAAAATTTTCAGGAGTGATAAAGCTTTTAGGCGCTTCATCTAATTTTTTACAAGAGGCTGCGATGATAATAACTCCAAACAGTAACAAGATGGAGTTGTATAATAATTTATTTTTCATAAAAAAGTTTTATGCGTTGAAGTTTTTAGAATGATACATTCAATCCGAAAGTGAATATTTTGCACGACGGATAATTACTGAAATCAACACCGATTTGCGCGTCATTATTATTGTAAGAACTTACTTCGGGATCGTAACCAGTATATTTTGTAATGGTGATCAGGTTAGTACCGGTTGCATAAATTCTTACGTTGCTCAATTTAATTCTGCTAACTATTGATCTTGGAAGCGTGTATGATAACGTAATGTTTTTTAAACGAACATAAGACGCATCTTCTACCCATCGCTGAATACGTTGATCCGAACCTATTGCAACGGTGCTTGTCAAGTTTGCATCTTCACGTGTTTTCTGATCAATAAACGCAGGTACATCGGTGTTTTGATTTTCCGGTGTCCATCTGTTTAAAAGAGCAGCGCTTGTTCCTTCAGCGGGATTCTCCATGCGAATTCTTCCCATGTTGAACAAGTCATTTCCTTTTGTTCCCTGTATAAGAAAATTAAGCTCGAAATTTTTGTAATTGAAAGTGTTGTTCCATCCAAACATGAAATCGGGAAACGCATTGCCGATAACAGTAAAATCTTCGTCGTCTATTTTACCATCGTTGTTTACATCCCGATATTTTGGATCGCCGGGCAATTGACCATAAGCAGCAGCTTGTTTTTCTTCTGTTGTTTTCCATGTGCCTTCGTAACCATAGCCATACATCTGTCCGAATGGTTCTCCTACAACAAGATACATAAACGGCGTGTTCACGCTGTAACCACCCTGTGTTGTTTTGTATCCGAGCCTGTCAATATCGCCTAAATTCAAAACTTTGTTTTTGTTTCCGGAGATATTAAATGCAGAATTCCATCTTACAATCCCTGTTAGCGGTGTGCCGCTTATTTCAAATTCAAGTCCTTTGTTCTCGACAGAGCCAACGTTATCAATTATACTTGTGTAACCTGTATAACCGGGTAATGTTCTCGGCATCAACAAATCTTCTGTCTTCTTTTTATAATAATCTGCAGAAACATTCAGGCGACTATTGAACAAACTGAAATCAATGCCGAAATCAATTTGAGTCGTGCTTTCCCATTTAAGCGATGGATTAGCAGCGTTTGCAATGTAGAAACCAAGATCAGTTGTTTCCGTTCCGTTGTAAGGATAATTTGCACCTGAACTGATCTTTGATAAAGTTTGATAAGGACTGATTGCCTGGTTACCGGTGATGCCCCAACTTGCTCTTAATTTCAGATCAGAAAAGATATTAAGGTTGCGAATGAAATCTTCTTGTGACGCTCTCCAGGCAACAGATGCAGAAGGGAAATATCCCCACTTGTTATTCGCACCAAAAACAGATGAGCCATCTGCGCGATAACTTGCAGTAAGCAAATATTTATCTGCAAAAACATAATTGATTCTTCCGAGGTAAGAATTCAAAACTCTTTCGCTTAAGTATGAAGACGGGTTTACAATATTTGCTCCAGCCAGATCAAACACACCGGTTTGATCAACAAGAAAATCGCTTGCACGAACAGAAGACATGTTGTATTTCGAATATTGTTGTTCAGCAACGGCCGTAACAGTAAGGTGGTGTTGTTTAAATATTTTATCGTAGGTTAAGATATTCGAATTTTGATAGCGGGAATTTGTTTCCGCGTCTACAATTCCTAAACCTGTGTTTTGTCTTCCTTCATAAGTTTTTTGATTATAGTAGGTGTGGTTGTTTACATTTTCGATAATTGCGCCGCCGGTTATTCTTAATGTAAGACCACTCAGAATTTTAAATTCAAAATAGGCATTGATTGCATTGCGGTTGGTGTTGTTATCAATAAAAGGTTCCTTCGCACTTGCAAGCGGATTCCATGTATCAGGAACACCATAACCGGGACGATGCACCCAGTAATTGCCTGCAGAATCATAGACAGGTTCTGTTGCAGGCCAGCGCGGTGCAACGTTTACAGCATCGCCAAGAAAGCTTACATCGGCGTTTCCAAAAGGTGGCGAGTTACCCGTTTCTTTTGTACCAACCCAATTTAGTCCTGCACTTACCCAACTTGCAATATCCGTTTTTAAATTGGCGCGAAGTGAGTATCTCTTATATCCGGAGTTTACAAGTATCCCATCCTGGTCTAAATATCCGCCGGAGATAAGATACTTCACATTATCAGTTCCGCCGCTGATGGAAAGTTCATGATCTTGAATTGGTGCATTTCGATAAATAACATCCTGCCAATCGGTGCTATGCGTTTTATAATAATCAATGTCGGCATCCGAAAAAATCGGAACGGGGGTAGCCCCGCTGCCGTTTTGAGTAAGTTTATACGCATTTGCTGTTTCAGCAAATTCAGCAGCATTCATTACATCAAGCTTATTTCTTAATTGCTGAATACCGTAGCTATAACCATAACTAACAACAGGTCTGCCTTTTCTGCCAAGTTTGGTCGTGATCAAAATAACACCATTGGCACCTTGCGATCCATAGATAGCGGTTGCAGAAGCATCTTTTAATACTTCAATAGATTCAATGTCGTTTGGATTTAATGAATTTAAATTACCTCCCTGCAAACCATCAATTACGATTAGTGCATTGTTACCACCATTGATCGAATTCATCCCTCTTACACGAATCGTTGTATTGCCGCCCGGCGCTCCGTCAGTATTTAAAACAAAGACGCCTGCGGCACGACCTTGCAATGCCTGGTCAACTCTTTGAGTAGAGAGTTGTGTAAGATCGCCGCCTTTAATAGAACTGATTGCACCGGTGAGGTCGCTCTTTTTTTGATGACCATATCCCACCACAACAACCTCATCTAATTTTGCTTCGTTTTTTGTAAGTGGTATGAGCACATTTGTTTGAGATGATTGCACCACAAATTCAGTATTCAAATAACCAATGGAGCTAACAACAAGCGTGATGCGTTCTTGTTTAACACTAAGAGTGAATGAACCATCTGTTTTTGCGGCAATCGAATGCGAAGTGCCTTTTACAGAAATGGTTGCTCCTGAAACAGGAATACTGTCATCGGCAGAAATTACTTTGCCGGTGAGTGTTTTAGTTTGAGTCATTGCTTTAACACAGAGCATGCAACAACAAAGCAGCAGCGTAGCTTTTAACGTTTTCATCATATAGCATTTTGAGTATCGAAAGATTTACGTTTACAGATTTTGGAAGGAGTCCGTTTTGTTATTGATTATGGCCGGTTTGATATTTTACTTCATCTGAAAAAACAACAAGCAATCGTCAGTGTATGTAAATATGCTACACAAACGTTTAAAATAATTGTGCAAACGTTTGTGCTAATTTTGCATAGTTTTCCTGAAGCGAATCTGTGAAAGGATTAGATGCTGAGGAACAACAATGAAAAGGTTAAGTTGTTAACCGGACGCTTGCCGTTGTATATAAAGATTTATATGCTTATTACAACTTCCGGACAAGCTTAAGAAAAACACATGCTAAAAAAACTTCCGACCATAAAAGAGATTGCGAAACGACTGAATATTTCCGCTTCAACTGTATCACGTGCTTTGCATGAACATCCGAGAATAGGACTTAGAACAAGAATGCGTGTGCAACAACTTGCAAAAGAATTAAACTATCAGCCTAATCAACGTGCAATATTTTTTCAACAAAGTAAAACTTTTACCATAGGCGTTTTGTTGCCGGAACTTTCTGAAGCATTCTTTTCTTCTGCTATCAGCGGAATTGAAGATGCAGCGCACAAGAAAGATTACACAGTTCTGTTGGCACAGTCTCACGATGATGAAGAGAAAGAAAAAAAGATTCTTGAGACAATGAAGAAACACAGAGTGGATGGCATATTAATGTCAATAGGAAAAAATATTTGCAACTATGACCATATTCAAAGTTTGAAAAATTATGGTATTCCTGTTGTTTTCTTTGATAGAATTCCAAAGTTATCCAACATCCATTATGTTATCGCAGATGTTCAGGGAGGCACAAAAGAAGCAGTGGATTTTTTATTGAAAAAAGGGCATCGTAAAATTGGGATGATTAACGGGCCGGAAAGTTTATTGGCTTCGCGACAGAGAGTGCAGGGATATATTGATGCTTTTCAAAAAAGCAGGTTGAAGTTTGATCCCTTATTCATTGTTTCTTCCAATCTTACAGCACAAAACACAGAGGAGGCAATGCAATATTTATTATCGTTAAAAAGAAAACCAACAGCGATTGTAACGTTCAATGATTACGTAGCGTTGGATGCCATTCAGTATGCGAAGAAAATGCAGCTCGAGATCAATAAAGACATTTCGTTTGTGAGTTTTGCCAATCTCCCTTTTATTCATTATCTCGATTCACCGCCTTTGGCTTCGGTGGAACAATATCCGTATCTGCAGGGAGAAAAAGCAACTGAAATTTTACTCGATCTGATAGCTAAAAACAACGACGAGGAAAATGCCTTTAGTCAAAAAGTTATTGTAGAATCAAAGCTTGTGGTTTTCCCTCAATAAATAATTGTTTTGTATAAAGCGATTTGCTTTTTGAATGAGATGATGAATATCGGCATGGCCAATCACTTTATCGTTCGGAAGTTTGTTGAGCAAGACAATATTGAGCTTTTGTGCTAAACATGCCGCAAATCCTGTTCCGCTATGCAGAAGTCCTCGCTAAGCACAAGCCTTTGGAAGAGACATTGTGGAAAAGGGAAACAGAAAGCTATTGAAAGGCATTCGAAGAAGGCAATCACGAGCATTAATTGTACATTTATTAGTCTTCCTCACATCGATTCAAAACTAAAATGATAACATAAGAAAAAACTGTTTTTCTTACCTGCCTTTAACCAATTAAATTAACAATGAATCATACGCAAATTTTATTAGTTGATGATGATCCCGATGATTAGTTTATTTTTGCAGATGCTCTTGATGAGATTGCAAAAAATGTAGAATGTGTAACTGCAAATAATGGCGTGGAAGCAATTGCTTATCTCAACACTGCGAATCCTATACCATCTCTTATTTTTCTCGATCTCAATATGCCGTTCATGAATGGCTTTCAATGCCTCGAACAAATAAAGAAAGATGACAAGCTAAGACACCTGCCCGTTATCATTTATACAACATCCGATAACCCCACCGACGAAAAGCGTGCAAAGGAATTAAGTGCGTCAATATTTTTTACTAAACCACGCAATTTCAGATTACTGAAAGGAAAGCTTCTTGAGATTCTGCAAATGGATTTTTCGAAACTGCAAAACGTTTTATAAAATGGAATAATCAAGTGATGAGGTTTTTTGAGGGTTCTATGTACCGTTTTTCCAGGGCCTGTATCAAAAAAAGAGACTTCCTCTCAATGACCGTTGAGAGCTATGTTGAATGTTGTGTGTTGAATGCTAAATGACAAATGTTGAATGAATAAAGCCATTTAACATTCAACTTAATTCATAGAAATGAAACTGCTCCACCACCGGCGAAACAGTTTCATTAAATACATAATTACCTGCAACTAAAAACATGTTATAGCATGAACCGAAAGTGCTGTGTGAAGGCAGCCTTATTTTTGAGACAGCCTTTTTTAAAATGAGACACAATGCAATCCTTTATTTAGCTACAATAAACTTTGTTCTTGCTATAATGGCATTACCTTGTACGGCAACCATCATGTAAGTGCCGGGCAATAAATTAAG
>Ga0207706_10002469_pt1 | contig 18019 bp, 16 predicted proteins | sample KBSC53metaG_FD_184318 | JGI IMG/M metagenome (GOLD analysis project Ga0207706, IMG submission 184318) | Corn rhizosphere microbial communities from Kellogg Biological Station, Michigan, USA - KBS C5-3 metaG (SPAdes) (version 2) | ecosystem: Host-associated > Plants > Roots > Rhizosphere > Soil ... | reverse complement strand
TTCCGATGAGCCTCGCCGGTTTCGGTGAGGGCTACGACAAGCTGCCCTAATTTCCCGGTCGGGACATCGGAAGCCGGGCGGGTGCCCACAATTGAGGCGGCCCGCGCCACCTGCCCAACCTTGAATTGCTCATCTGCACCGGCGCACTATTGGCCTAGCCAATATTGATGGCCGCACAGATCCGCGAACAAGCGGGCAACGAGCATTCGAAGGCGAGGGAGGACACCATGATTCGACGCGGGTCACTGCGGGCCTGTGCCACGTCGGCACTGCTCCTGATTTCGTCAGCGGCAACACCGACCTACGCTGCTGATGCTCTTCGTATTGGACTAAGTCTCAGCCTGACCGGGCCGACCGCGCCAGCGGGCAAGCAAGTACTGGCCGGCCTCGAAATCTGGCGCGACGATATCAACGAGAAAGGTGGTCTGCTCGGCCGCCCGGTGCAGCTCGTTTATTACGACGATCAAGGCAGCCCGGCGAATGCGCCGGGAATATATGAAAAACTGATGGGCATCGACAAAGTCGACCTCTTGATTGGCCCCTACAGCACCAACGTCATTGCCGCCGCCATGCCGGCAATCATTCAGCGCAAGCGCACTACAATCGGAATTTTCGGACTGGGCGCAAACAAGGCATTCCACTATCCAAACTACTTCTCGATGAATTCGCAGGGGCCTTCCCCGGCCAACTATTCGAAATGCGTGTTTGATCTCGCTGCCGAGCAGACGCCGAAGCCCGTCCGCGTGGCCTTGATCGGCGCGGAAGTGGAGTATTCACACAATGCGCTCGTCGGCGCACGCGAGAATGCAAAGGCGCTTGGCTTCGAGGTCGTGATCGAACGGACCTATCCACTCTCCACGACGGACTTCACGCCGATCGTGCGCGCGATACAGGCTGCAAATCCGGATATCGTGTTCGCGGCTACGTTGCCGGTCGATACGGCCAGCATCATCCAGGCTGCGCGGGAAATTCAGTTCAAGCCGAAGCTGATCGGCGGCGCCATGCTTGGCCTGCTGGTAACGGGCATCAAACAAAAGCTTGGCCCCGCCATCAACGGATATATCAGCAATGAGTTCTACATACCGGCGCCCAGTCTGCAATTCGCCGGCACCGCACGGATGATGCAGGAATATCAGAAACGCGCGCAGGCCCTTGGCACTGATCCGCTCGGCTATACCTATCCGCCGTACTCATATGCTGCTGGGCAAATCCTTGCCGCCGCCGTGTCTGCAACCAAATCACTCAACGACGAAACAATTGCCGCATATCTTCGGAAAACCACATTCGACACCGTGATCGGACCGATCGCATTCGGCCAGGATGGCGAATGGACCACCCCGCGCATCATCTGTATCCAGTTCCAGGGAATCAGCGGTAACGTCCTCGATCAATTCAAGGATTGGGCACGCCAAGTCGTGGTCTATCCGCACGAATACAAGGCAGGAAATCTGATCTACCCGTTCGAAAAAGCTGCACAGTAGTTCCAAAACAAAGTAAAACTTGTCATGAACCTTGGATTTGTCGGCCTCGGCGCTATGGGGCAGTTGATTGTACCGCGCCTGATGGCAGCGGGTCATGACGTTACAGGCTGGAACAGATCGAAGGCCAAGGCCGAAGCACTGATCAAGTCCGGCATGCGTTGGGCAGATACGCCGCGCGCCGTGGCTGAGCAATCCGAGCTTGTGTTCTCGATCGTGACCGATTCCAAGGCGGTGCGCGCGGTCGCCTTGGGTAAGGACGGCATTGTCGCCGGCCTGCGCAAGGGGGGTATTTACATCGATATGAGCACGATCGAGCCGGACGAAAGCCGCGCGGTCGCGGCTGAATTCGTCACGGCCGGTTCGATCATGCTGGACGGACCGATCTCCGGCTCACCAGTTACGGTCACGCAGGGCAACGCCTCAATAATGATCGGCGGCGACGAGAAGGCTTTTGCGTTCGCCAGACCAGTGCTGCTAGCGATCGGCCCGAAGGTAATACGCATTGGCGATAACGGACTCGCCTGTCAGATGAAAATTGCGATAAATCTTTTGCTGATGGTCGAGGTTATCGCCTTCGGCGAAGCCGTTGCGCTGGCCGAAAAGGGCGGGGTCGCGCGCGATGTTGCGCTTGATGCCGTTCTCAAGAGCGTAGCGGCATCACCGGTGCTTGGTTATCGCGGGCCGTTCATTCTTGAGGGAAAAATGCCCGCGGTGCCGCTTGCCGACGTGACCTTGCAGCAAAAGGACATGATGCTGGCGCTCAATCTCGGCCGCACCATGGGAAGCCCGGTGCCGCTGGCGGCTGCGGCCAACGAAATGATGAACGCTTGCCGCGGGATGGGATTGGACGGCAACGATTTTGTCGTTGCACATCACGTGTACCGCCGCTTGGGAGGACAAGCATGACGTCGCAAGGCGAGAGAATCGGAGCTGCACTCGCGAAAGCCGTCAAAGGCGCGGCGGCGAAATTGAAGGATGGAGACGCGGCACCAGTCATGTTCCGCACCAATCTCCGTGACGTGCCGAAGGTCGAGGGCCTGAAACGAGACGATGGCTGGGTCGACATGCAAGTCCAGTTCCTGATCGACAAGAAATCTGCGGGAGCGGACCACGTGGTCGGTTGGACTGTGCTAAAACCAGGCGCGCGTCATGAAAATCATCGCCATCATAACTGCGATGAATTTTTCATCGTGCTCAAAGGTCATGGGATGATCTACACCGACCACGGAGACAAACCGTCAGTCGAAGGCGACGTTGTCTATTCGCCGCGCGGCTGCTGGCACGGATTCAACAATACTTCGAATGAAGACGTCGTTCTTGTCTGGGGCTGGATGGGTGCGGGCTCCATCGAAGCGTCGGGATACGAGGTCCATCCCGAGAGTCACAAGTGAATCCCTGGGACGCTCCCCACATCAAGAAAGGCATGGTCGCGCAGCTCGCAAAACGGCGCGCACGCATTGCCGCGGGTGAAAAGCCAATTGGCTGGAAAGTCGGGCTGGGTGCGCCTGCAACCATGCTGAAAATGGGACTTTCAGCGCCGATTGTCGGCTTCCTGATGCAGCGCGCCCAGCTGCCGTCGGGCGGCACGGCGTCGCTCAAAGGCTACAGCAGGCCGGTGGCCGAACCGGAAATCTGCGTGCGCATGGCGCGCGACCTGCAGCCCGGCGCTTCAGCCGATCAGGCTGCGGCTGCGGTCAAAGAGATACTTCCTGCGATTGAACTGGCAGATCTCGATCCGGTGCCGTCCCCTGACAACCTCGATGCCGTTCTGGCGGGGGACATTTTCCAACGTCACGTCATTCTGTGCAGCAATACCCGCCCAGGCATTGGCACATCCGGATTGACTTCGCGCGTTTTCCGGCGTGGCGCCGAAGCAAGCGTCACTCGTGATCCGGAAGCTCTCACCGGCAAGCTGCCCGACATCGTCGCGCATGTCGCGAGCACGCTCGCGGCCTTTGGCGAAAAGCTTGCGGCGGGCGACGTCATCATTACCGGTTCGATCACACCGCCTGTTATGATCGAAGCGGACGAAACCGAACTAACCCACTTGCTGGAGCCGATCGGCGAGGTTTCGGTACGATTCAGCCGCAATTAACCACGCATTTGGGGTACTCCCAGAATCGCCACGGTCGCCTTATCTACCTAGGCTGAGAACACCCTACCGGAGCAACGAATGGACCCCGCTATCTCCTCCCTCATCGACCGCGCCGGCCTCGACCGCAGCAAGGTGCGTCAGATCATGGGGCGCGGGCTCGAGGGCGCCGACGACGGCGAGTTGTTCCTTGAATATCGCCAGGCCGAAGCCCTGACTTTCGATAACGGCCGGCTCAAGCAGGCAAGCTACGATACGGTCCAGGGTTTCGGCTTGCGAGCGGTGAAGGACGAAGCCGTCGGCTATGCACACGCCTCGGGCGTATCTGAGGCAGCGATCGCCCGCGCGGCCGAGGCGGTGCGCGCAGTCAAGGGCGGCCACAGCGGAACGTATGCGGAAGCGCCAGCCCGGACCAACCGCAAGCTGTACAGCGACGAAAACCCGCTCGGCTCGCCCGCATTCGATGCCAAGGTCAAGTTGCTTGAATCGATCGATGCCTACGCGCGTGAGAAGGATCCGCGCGTGCGACAGGTAACCGCCAGCGTCGCTGCCAACTGGCAGGTGGTCGAGATCTTGCGTGCCGATAGCGAGACTTATCGCGACATTCGCCCGATGGTTCGCTTCAACGTTTCTGTGGTCGCCGGGGACGGTGACCGGCAGGAATCGGGCAGCTACGGGTTTGGCGGGCGCGAAAGTTTTCAGCGGTCGATCGACCCAGCGGCCTGGCAAGGCGCGGTCGACGAAGCGATACGGCAAGCGCTGGTCAATCTTCACGCAGTCCCTGCTCCAGCCGGTGAAATGGATGTCGTGCTCGGCCCGGGCTGGCCCGGCGTGATGTTGCATGAAGCGGTCGGACACGGTCTTGAAGGCGACTTCAATCGCAAAAAGACCTCGGCTTTCGCCGGGCTCATGGGTCAGCAGGTCGCGGCCAAGGGTGTCACCGTTGTCGATGATGGCACCATCCAGGCGCGCCGCGGTTCTTTGTCGATCGACGACGAAGGCACGCCCACGAACCGCACAGTATTGATCGAGGACGGAATCCTGGTCGGCTACATGCAGGACCGGCAAAATGCGCGACTAATGGACATGAGGCCCACCGGCAATGGCAGGCGTGAATCGCACGCACACGTGCCGATGCCGCGCATGACGAATACTTACATGCTCGCCGGCAACCACGACCCCAAGGAAATCATCGCTTCGGTCAAGAACGGCCTCTATGCGGTGAACTTCGGCGGCGGCCAGGTTGACATCACGTCGGGCAAGTACGTGTTCCAGTGCACCGAGGCCTATAGGATCGAAAACGGCAAGGTCGGAGCGCCGGTCAAAGGCGCAATGCTCATCGGCAACGGCCCCACCGATCTTCATCGCATCTCAATGGTTGGCAACGATTTCGCACTCGATCCCGGCGTCGGCACCTGCGGCAAGAACGGCCAGGGCGTGCCAGTCGGCGTTGGTCAACCAAGCCTGCGCATGGACAAAATCACGGTGGGCGGCACCGCGTAATTTGATGGAGTCAGAACGAATGCCGAAAAGCATCGGTTCCTGGATCAAGAATATTGCCGATATCGCCGTGGTCGTGCTGATCGTACTGGCAGCCAAGACAGCGATCGCCGAACCGTTCTATGTGCCGTCCGGCTCAATGGAGCCGACACTCCTGATTGGCGACGAATTGCTGGCGACAAAGTATCCCTACGGCTACAGCGCCGCCTCTCTGCCTTCTTTCCTGGTGTTTCCGAATACGCCGCGCATTCTCTCCACATTGCCGAAGCGAGGTGACGTGGTGGTGTTCCGCTGGCCGGGTGACCGGTCACAGGTCTGGGTAAAGCGTGTGATTGGCCTGCCCGGAGACCGCATAAGCCTCCGCAGCGGACAAGTCTGGATCAATGGCGCGCCAGTCGGCATTCGTCCGGCCGGCATTGGCGAAGCGGAAGTCGAAGATGGCCGCGCGGTGTCGGCCGCGCGCTACATAGAGACGCTGCCAGGCGGCTACGAACACCTAATCTACAAGATGATCGCCCGCGCCGAATACGACGACGTGCCCGACATGGCGGTGCCACCTGACCATCTGTTCGTCATGGGAGACAATCGCGACAACTCGGCCGATAGCCGCGTGCCTGTACGCGCAGGCGGTGTCGGACTGCTGCCGGTCGAAGACCTGGTCGGACGCGTGGACGCGGTGGTCGGCTCGTGGGATCTCGCCATGAAGGACCGACCGATAAAGGATTGGCCGTCCGGTTTGCGGCTATCGCGGTTCTTCACCGCGGTGCGCTGACCGCTACCGTACCACGCCTGAAATGCAGCACGGCTTTTGACGTGGCCGCGTGATATTGTCCTTGAGATAGCAGCGTGCAGCAGGCCCGATGTAACCGGGCCGCACGTGGGTCCAGGCGCGGCACTTGTTGTCGGCTTCACATGCAGCCTTGCAAGCCGCGCCATCTGACTCGGCCGGGACGTCCAAATTGCGGTAGTCGCCACCAAACCGGTCAATGGCAAATTCGATCGGCCCTTTGCGCGGCTCAACCACACCGGCGCCGCGGACGCCCGAAACGCAGCATTTGTCCTCTGTCCGCGAAGGCACGCGATTCTTCAACCAGCAGACCGAAACTGCGTTGTCGGTACGTGGATAGGAGAAGGACCAGGCATGGCAGCGCCCATCCCGCTCGCAGCGAGCGGCGCAGACCGCGGGATCGCCGCTGCGGATCTCGAACCTCAGATAGTCACCGCCGCGTCGATCGAACCCGCTTTGCGCATGCGCCTGGCCAGCGAAGGCCAACACCGCCATTGCGAGCGCGGTCCACAGCCTGAACGGAATTTGCATGCGCGCCCGATCGAATCCGAGAGTCGGTTAGCTTGCCCCGCACGTATGTTAACGCACTCGCCTGCGGTTGTGCAGGTACGGACCGGCAATGGCCGCCGCACAAAATTTTGTTGGAATAATTAAGCGCCCGCCGGAGGGGCCGGCGGGCGCGGATCCGGCCGCGAGAGGGGATGATCGCGGGTGTCGGATCGAGCGGCCGATGAGAGGGGTCGGCCGTTTGCTTTGTTCGTCACGAAGCCTTACCGCCCGGACTGACCAGACAGAGACCGGCGGCTGCCGATATCGAATTCGGCGCGGCGCACCACGTGGTTGAGCCGGCGCTCAAGTGCGCGCTCGCGCAGGAGCGCAGTCGGATCGTCCCAGAAGGGCTCAGAAAAGGCGTCACGCACGTCCGCACGGGTAATGCCGATATCCGCGAGCATGCGACGGTCGAGCCCGACCAGTACGTTGGCCTCGCGGCGGTGCCGGCGCGCCTCCAGCAATTCCTTCAGCCAGCGGGTCACAAAGGCCAGCACCGATGCGAATACCCGCGCCAGCGCGCCGCCGGCGATGGGCAAAACGGGGTATTTGGCGCTCATATCAGTCTCCATTTCAGTTCGCGGGTTACAGCGCCAAAATCGCGTTTGACGCCGCCCAGAACCACCCGAAATCCCCACCCGATTTCTCTGATTCCTCTGGAAGTGGGAATATATTGCACTGCGGGGATTGATTAGTGAAACGAATGTTTTTAATCTAATCAATCAGGAATAGTGATATACGCCTTGTAGCCCTCAAAACCCGGCCTTTCAGGACCACGCCCAGGACCACGCCCAGGATCACAGGCCAGGATCACAGCCCAGGATCACCGCCATGACCGCAATGCTCGATATCGACCAATTGCGCACCTTCATCGCCATTTCCGAAACCGGCAGTTTCACCAAAGCCGCCGAAGTCGTGAACAAGACCCAGTCGGCCGTCTCAATGCAGATGAAGCGGCTGGAAGAGCGCATCGAGCGTCCGATCTTTTCCCGCGATGGACGCGCCTCGAAGCTGACCGAGGACGGCCAGCGCCTGCTCGATTACGCGCGTCGCATCGTCAAGCTCAACGTCGAAACATTGGCTGCATTTTCGGACGGCGAATTGTCCGGCCGCGTACGCCTGGGCGTTCCCGACGATTACGCCGACCGTTATCTGCCGGAGATCATGGCCCGCTTTTCGCACAGCTATCCGGCCGTAGAATTGAGCGTCATCTGCGAGCCATCGGTCGACCTTCTGGAACGGATCGATGCCAACGAGATCGACCTCGCCATCATCACCAATTGCGAAAACAAGCGCGCCTCGGAAACGTTCCGACGTGAGCGCCTGTTGTGGGTGACGTCAAACCGGCATTCCACTCACTTGGAGGAGCGCATGCCGCTCGCACTCGGGCGCCCGACCTGCGTGTGGCGCCGTACGGCGATCGAACGGCTCGAGGCGATCGGGCGTCCGTTCCGTCTGCTGTACACGAGTTCAAACGCCGGCGCCGTCGCTGCTGCCGTGCTCGCTGGCCTCGCGGTGTCGGTGCTGCCGGAGTCGGGTCTGCGGCCCGGCATGCGCGTGCTTTCCTCGTCCGATGGCTTCCCTGATCTGCCGAGCTGCCGCGTCGGGCTGGTGCGCAATGCGCACGAAAGCTCGGCGCTGGCTGACGCGCTGGCGGAGCACATCATTTCTTCGCTCGACAACTTGTCGGAAGCGGCACAGGCGGCGGAATAGCGCCGACATCCGCTCGGAGTCGTGCGCGGGCATGGCCCGCGCATCCATGATGCACCGCCGCGCGTGAAGCAGCACTGGTTCGTTTGGTGCATTTCACTATGGATTGCCGCGTTAAGCCCGGCAATGACGAGCTGACAGTTCAGTAAGCATACTCTTCGAAAATCGGATCCACCGAGCCATTCCACTCGCCGTGGAATTTCTCGAGCAATTCTTCGGCCGGCGTGATGCCGCGTGCGATCGATTCCTCCAGTGGACGCAGGTAACGCGTTTCGTCGCGGCCATTGCGATCGAGCCGCTTGCGGCGCGCCAGTCCGCGCGAACACAACCGCAAAGTCTTCTGTGCCAGCGTGAACACGTTGCGCTTGCCAATTTCGGCCTTGAAGCCGAGCCGTGGAACATCATCGCGCAGCTTTTGCCGCTCGTCCGCCGTCCAACCCTTCACCAGGTCCCAGCAGGAATTGAGTACATCATCGTCATAAAGCAGGCCCACCCAATAGGCTGTGAGCGACGGCAGCCTCCGCCACGGCCCGCCATCGGCACCACGCATTTCCAGATACCGTTTGAGCCTCACCTCGGGGAAAATCGTACTGAGATGATTAGCCCAGTCCGAAATGGTGGGACGCTCGCCGGGCAATTCCGCAAGTTTTCCGGCAAAAAAATCACGAAACGATTTGCCGGAAACGTCGATGTATCTGTCGCCACGCTTGACGAAATACATCGGCACATTGAGCGCATAATCGGTCCAGCGCTCGAAACCCATGCCGTCCTCGAACGCCCAGGGCAGCATGCCCGCGCGTTGATTGTCGGTGTCGCGCCAGATTTCCGAGCGGAACGAGAGAAAGCCGTTCGGCTGACCTTCGGTGAACGGCGAATTGGCGAATAGCGCGGTCGCGACCGGCTGCAATGCGAGCGATACGCGCAGCTTCTTGACCATGTCGGCTTCGCTGGCGAAGTCGAGGTTCGCCTGCACGGTGCACGTTCGATACATCATGTCGAGGCCAAGCGTGCCGACCTTCGGCATGTAGGCGGTCATGATCTTGTACCGGCCTTTCGGCATCTTGGGCATGTCGGCGCGGGTCCAGTTCGGCGTCATGCCAATGCCGAGAAAGCCGATGCCCAGGGGCTTTGCGACTTCGCGCACTTGCGCCAGATGCGCCATCAACTCGGCTGCCGTCTGATGTACATTGTCGAAAGGCGCGCCGGAGAGTTCGAACTGCCCGCCCGGTTCCAGCGAAATCGCACCGCCGCCGGTGACGTCGAACATGCCGATGATGTTGTCGCCTTCCATGATCGGCTCCCAGCCGAGCAGATTGTGCATGCCTTCGAGCAGGGAGCGGATGCTGCGCTTGCCGGAATAGGGAACGGGACGATGATCGGCGACCGTAAAGGCGAACTTCTCGTGCTCGGTGCCGACCCGGAATTCCGCCTTCGGCTTGCAACCCGATTCCAGCCAAGCGACGAGTTCGTCGCGCGTCCGGATGGGGGTCATGTCGATCTGGTCGCGCGCCATGCAGAATTCCGAACCGTATTGCGTGTGAGCATGATCTTTTCCGAAAACCGGTTTCCATCCCCGATCATGTCGAGGACATGCTCTTCGGGACCATGCGCGGAAGGGCCGCGACGTTAAACATGCTGCACCGCAAAGGGCAATGAGGGAGACGCAACTCTGCTTTGTTGTGCGGGGCTTGGCATCAACCCGACCTGCGCTCCATCCACAACTCCAATGTCGAGGCGCGCCTTCTCCTGCCCGCCAGAATGCATCACGACGGCGTTCGGCCAGCCTTCGAGGCGATAGGAATATAATCGATCGGATGTTCTTTTTTTGTTCTTTGCCGGATGAGGCACTTGCTCTATTGGTGTCCGGGCAATGACCCAATTCACGCCCCACCAGCAAGACGCCCTCAAATCAGTCTCCGAATGGCTCAAGGCCGGGCCTGTCATGAACGGAACGCCGCAGGTCTTCCGCCTGTTCGGCTATGCCGGCACCGGCAAGACGACGCTCGCCACACACATCGCCGACGCGGCCGATGGCGAGGTGAAATTCGCGGCTTTTACCGGCAAGGCTGCGTCCGTCATGCGCGGCAAAGGCTGCCGCGGTGCCTCCACTATCCACAGCCTGATCTACCGCGCGCGCGAGAGCGGTGAAGAACTTCCGAGCTTCGATCTGTGGGACGAAGCACCCGCCTCGAAGGCCGAGCTAATCATCATCGACGAATGCTCAATGGTCGATGCAGAGCTTGGCCGCGACCTCCTGTCGTTCGGCGTGCCGGTATTGGTGCTCGGCGATCCCGCGCAATTGCCGCCAATTCAGGGTGGTGGATTTTTCACCGAAGCCGAGCCGGATGCCATGCTCACCGAGGTGCACCGGCAGGCCCAGGACGACCCGATCGTGCGGCTGTCGATGGATATCCGTGCGGGCGAATATCTCGAGCCCGGCCGCTACGGCGAGACCGAAGTCCTGCGGAAAACCGATCTCGACCCCAATCGCGTGCTCGAGGCCGACCAGGTCCTGGTCGGACGCAATGCGACACGCCGTTCCTACAATGCGCGCATGCGCGAGCGGCGCGGATTCGAGGGCGAAATGCCGTCGCCCGGCGACAAGCTGGTCTGCCTGCGCAACAACCGCAAGAAGGGACTGTTCAATGGCGGGCTGTGGACGGTGAAGGAGCGCGGCGCACGCAAGGGCGGCACCAAGACCGGCATCATGACGATGCGGCTGTTGCCCGACGATGAAACAGCAACGCGCGGCGTAAAAGTGTCAGTGCGGCCGGAATGTTTTTCCGGCGGGATCGAGCAGGTCGATTGGCAGCGGCGCAAACCCTACGACGAGTTCGACTACGGCTATGTGCTCACCGTACACAAGGCGCAAGGCTCGCAGTGGGACGACGTGGTTCTGTTCGATGAGTCGTTTGCGTTTCCCGACAGCCGCGAGCGCTGGCTCTATACGGGTGTAACGCGCGCGGCGAAGAAACTGACGGTAGTGGTGTAGGCGTCAAAAACTCCACTTATTCCCGCGCAAGCGGAAAGCCAGCGCTGGACCCCCGCTTTTGCGGGGATCAACGGAGAGATCAGGCGGCTTCTTTCTTCTTCGCCGGGGCGAAGCGCTGATAGAAGCCCTCGCCTTTCGCGGCCAGATCAATCAGCAGCTTGTTGGGCGCAAAGCGTGCGCCGTATTTCTTTTCCAGCTTGCGGCAGAACTCGACGAAGCGCTTGGTGCCCATCATGTCGATCCATGACAATGTGCCGCCGGAGAATGGTGCAAAACCGAAGCCGAGGATCGAGCCGACATCGGCCTCGCGCACGTCGGTGAGCACCTTTTCCTCGAAACAGCGCGCGGTTTCCAGGGCCTGGATGCCGAGCAGGCGCACCTTCAATTCGCCGATGTCAACTGCGTCTGGATTTAGAAGCTTCTTCGGCTGGAGTTCGATGAGATCGGGCCACAGTCTCTTTGGCCCGTTCGCGGGATAGTCATAGAACCCCTTGCCATTCTTGCGGCCGAAACGGCCGCGCTTTTCGACCATTTCCTGCAGCAGTTTCTTTTGCCGTTGATCGATGGCCTTGGCCCCGAGATCGGCTTCGGTGGCCTTGAGGATTTTCCAGGCGAGATCGACCGCGACCTCATCGTTGAGTGACAGCGGCCCGACCGGCATGCCTGCCATGCGGCCGACATTCTCGATCATCGCCGCCGGCACGCCTTCAGTCAGCATCAGATGGCCTTCGCGAATGTAGGTGCCGACCACGCGCGAGGTATAGAAGCCGCGCGAGTCATTGACCACGATCGGCGTCTTGCGGATGGCACGAACATAGTCGAGCGCGGCAGCAAGCGCCTTGTTGCCCGTCTGCTTGCCGAGAATGATCTCGACCAGCATCATACGGTCGACCGGCGAGAAGAAGTGAATACCGATGAACCGCGCCGGCTCCTTGTACTCGGAGGCAAGTGAGGTGATCGGCAGGGTCGAGGTATTGGACGCAAAAACCGCCGCGTCGCCGATGACCGCCTGGATTTTTGCAATGACGTCGGACTTGACCTTGCGATCTTCGAATACGGCCTCGATCACCAGGTCGCAGTCCTTCAACGCGCCGTAATCGGCGCTGGGTGAAATGCGTGCCAGCAATTCGTCGCGCTCAGCGCCTTTCATGCGACCCTTCATGACACGATCGCTGAGCGCCTTGTGCAGGGCGGCCTTGCCCTTGTCGGCGGTCTCCTGATCACGATCAATCAGCACCACCTGCAAGCCCACTGCAGCGGTGACCTGCGCAATGCCGGCGCCCATAAAGCCCGCACCAACCACGCCGATTTTCTTCAGGCTGGTCGGCGGCTCGTTCGGCGGACGACGCGCACCCTTGTTGAGATCCTGCATCGACACAAACAGCGAGCGGATCATAGCGGCTGCTTCCGGCGAGCGCAGGATTTTGGCAAACCAGCGCGATTCAACGCGCAGCGCGGTGTCCATCGGCAGCTGCAAACCTTCGTAGACGACCTGCAGGATGGCGCGCGCGGCCGGGTAGTTGTCGTAGGTCTCGCGACGATAAATCGCGTTGGCGGCCGGGAATGTCATCATGCCCGCCTTCGAATAGACGGGCCCGCCCGGAAGACGGAATCCCTCGGTGTCCCACGGAGCCTTGGCCTTGCCGCCAGCCTTGATCCAGTCCTTGGCCGCCCTGATCAGATCGGCCTGCGGCACCACCGCATCGATCAGCTTCATCGCCTTGGCCCGGTCGACCTTGAGCTGATCGCCCTTGAGCAGGAATTGCAGCGCATCCGCCGGCGCCAGCATGCGCGCCACGCGCTGGGTCCCTCCTGCGCCGGGGAAGAGACCGATCTTGATCTCGGGCAGGCCAAGCCGCGTCTTCGGGTTGTCGGTGGCGACGCGATAGTGACAGGCGAGAGCAAGCTCGAAACCGCCACCCATAGCAGTGCCATTGAGGGCACAGACCCATGGCTTTCCGGAGGTTTCGAGGCGCCGGTAGAGCTGCGACAGCTTGCGGCTTTCCTCGAAAACGAAAGCGGCTGCCGCTTCCTCTCCCTTTGTACGGACGAGATTGGCAAACACGGCGCCCATGCCCTCGAGCATCGTGAGATCGGCACCGCCGCAGAAGGCGTCCTTGCCGGAAGTCACGATCGCGCCCTTGATAGCAGCATCCGCGGCAACTTTATCAACCAGCGTGCCCAGCTCCTCGATGACGCCCGTGTTGATGACGTTCATCGAGCGCTCGGCCATATCCCAGGTGATCAGCGCAATGCCGTCGGCATCAACATCAAGTTTGAAATTGGCCATCGCTGTTCCCCCTAAAACGGCTCACCGTTTTTCCTCGTGTAACGCGCACCCTTATCGCCACGCTCGACCATCATGTCGATATCGGAATAGTGGGCGCGCTCGGCCGCAGCGCGAGTGCCAACTTCGATGAAGACGGCGTCGCGCGCCGAGCGGTTGATCAGGCAGTGGCCATTCGGAACGCCGGCCTTCCAGGCTGCCGCGTCACCGGGCTTGAGTACGGTTTCGCCGTCGTCCTCGCACAGCACCACCTCGCCTTCGAGCACGAAAACGAGCTCGTCTTCCTTTTCGTGCCAGTGACGCTGCGAGGACGCCGCGCCTGGCTTGAGCGTACAGATGTTGACGCCAAAATGATCGAGGCCAGCGGCGCGGCCGAGCCGCTTGCGCGAGCGGCCCTCGACGGCCTTGTTGAACGGCGGCGGGTAGCCGGTGGAGACGTCGATCTGGATTTTGTCGATATCGATCTTCGGCATTCTAACCCTCTATTGCACCATCCTTCGAGGCTCGATTCGTTCGCACCTCAGGATGACGGTCATTTTTCACACACGCTCGATGATGGTGGCCGTGCCCATGCCGACACCGATGCAAAGCGTCACAAGCGCGGTCTCTTTGTCGCGTCGCTCCAGCTCGTCCAGCACGGTACCGAGGATCATGGCGCCGGTGGCGCCGAGCGGATGACCCATGGCGATGGCGCCTCCATTCACGTTGATCTTGTCATGAGAAATGTTGAGCGCCTGCATGTAGCGCAGAACCACCGACGCAAAAGCTTCGTTGAGCTCCCACAGGTCGATGTCTTTCTTGCTCATCTTGGCTTTCTTCAGGACCTTTTCGGTCACCGGAATTGGGCCGGTCAGCATGATCGCCGGTTCGGAGCCAATATTGGCGAACTGGCGAATACGCGCGCGCGGTTTCAGTCCCGCCGCCTTGCCGGCGGCCTTGCTGCCGATGAGCACCGCTGCGGCGCCGTCGACGATGCCTGAGGAATTGCCGGGCGTGTGCACGTGATTGACCACCTCGACTTCCGGATAGCGCTGGACGGCAACCGAGTCGAAGCCAGCCATCTCACCCATCTGCACAAAAGACGGCTGCAAGGCGGCAAGCGTCTGCATAGTCGTGCTTGGCCGCATGTGTTCGTCCTTCGCGAGAATCGTCAGTCCGTTGATGTCCCTCACCGGAACAACGGACTTCTTGAAACGGCCTTCATCCCAGGACTTGGCAGCCCGCTTCTGGCTTTCGACTGCATAGGCATCGACGTCATCGCGTGTGAAGCCGTACTTCGTCGCGATCAAATCGGCGGAAATACCCTGCGGCAGGAAGTAGGTCGCAACCGCGATCGACGGGTCGACCGGCCAGGCACCGCCTGAGGCGCCAATGCCGATGCGGCTCATCGATTCGGCCCCGCCTCCGATCGTCATTTCGTGTTGTCCGGACATGATCTCCGCCGCGGCGAAGTTCACCGCGTCGAGGCCGGACGCACAGAAGCGATTAATCTGCACGCCGGGCACGCCGTCGCCAAACCCTGCGACGAGTGCCGCCGCGCGCGCGATGTCGCCCCCGGCTTCACCGACCGGATCAACGCAACCGAGCACCACGTCGTCGACCAGCGCGGGATCGAGCTTGTTGCGATCCTTTATGGCGGCCAGCGCCTGACCGGCGAGATTGAGCGCGGTCACCTCATGCAGCGATCCGTCGATCTTGCCGCGCCCGCGGGGGGTACGGATGGCATCGTAGATGAATGCGTCGGGCATCTCTCTTCTCCTTCCCTCTCCCATAGGGAGAGGGTGGTGAGTTGCGAGCGAAGCGAGCAAGAACCGGGTGGGGCTTATAACCTATCGAGAGGTTGTAACCCCTCACCCGTTCTCGCCAGGCTTGGGCACCCTCTCCCTGCGGGAGAGGGAAGAAAAACTACAAACTCCTGGCAATCAGCAGTTTCATGATCTCGTTGGTTCCCGCATAAATGCGCAAAACGCGTGCATCGCGATACATCCGAGAGATCGGATATTCATCCATATAGCCATACCCCCCGAACAATTGCAGGCAGCGGTCGATCATTTTGCCTTGCGTGTCGGTAAGCCGGTATTTCGCCATCGAAGCAGTGACTGTGTCGAGCTCGCCTTTGACATGCCGCTCGATGCAATGATCGAGGAAAACCTTGGCGATCGTCGTCTCGGTCTTGCATTCGGCGAGCTCGAATTGCGTGTTCTGAAACTCGATAATTGCCCGGCCGAAGGCCTTGCGTTGCTTGACATAGTCGATCGTGAGGGCAAGCGCCCGCTCCATCATCGCCACCGCATGCACGGCTACGATCAACCGCTCCTGCGGCAGTTCCTTCATCAGCTGGTAGAAGCCCTGCCCCTCCTCGGTCCCGAGCAAGCTCGACGCCGGCAGCTGCACGTCCTCGAAAAACAATTCCGAGGTGTCGGCTGAATCCATGCCGAGCTTTTTCAGCTTGCGGCCGCGGCGGAAGCCTTGCGCATCGTCAGCCTCGACGGCAAACAGAGACGTCCCCTTGGCGCCGGCTTTCGGGTCAGTCTTGGCGACGACGATGATCAGATTGGCGTGCTGGCCATTGGTGATGAAGGTCTTGGAGCCGTTGAGCACATAACCATTGCCGGATTTTTTCGCCGAAGCGCGCACGCCTTGCAAATCGGAGCCCGTGCCGGGCTCGGTCATGGCGATTGCGCCGACCAGCTCGCCGGTGGCGAGCTTCGGCAGCCAACGCTTCTTCTGATCTTCGGTGCCGTAGTGCAGGATGTAGGGCGCAACGATCCCCGAATGCAGGGGCGCGCCGAACGTGTCGAAACCCGCCAGCGCAAACTCGCGATTGATCACCGCCTCATGCGCGAAGGTCCCGCCGGCGCCACCGTATTCTTCCGGCATGGACGCACATAGCAGACCTGCTTCACCCGCCTTGGTCCAGACGTCGCGATCGTAGATATGCGCCTCGTGCCAGCGATCGAGGTGCGGGACGAATTCATCGGCGATGAAGCGCCGCGCCTGTTCTTCAAGGAGGACAAGGTCTTCGCTCATCCAGGCCGGGCGCGGAAGATTGAGTGCGTCCATGATCGAATCCACCCGGCGACAAGATAAGGCTCGGTCCGGGCGGATGCGAGCGGTAAATGACTGCCTGGGCCAATTGCGGCGTCGGGCGTGGTGCTCCATCATGCTGCCGCCACAAAAGAAAGGCGCTGCCGGTGATTTCCTATCGGCTTGGAGCCATCATTGCTTTTGCGTTTGCGCTCGCCTTTTCCGCGCAAGCCCAAATCACCTTGCGCGGGAATGACTTTCCGCCAGGTGATGCCACGCCTGTAAACGGTTCGTTCTCGATCCGATTTCCGATCCCCTATCGGGCGATTGCGCATACGGGGGAAGTCCCGGAAGCCGCGCTGGCGGTGCAAGTACTGACAGGCGTCACTCCCGAAGGAGTGAGATTTTCTGCCTCGGAGAGGCCGGTCCAGCAGCCGGTGCCGCCAATTGAGAGTTTCCTGGAAACAATGAAAAGACGGGCTGACGCGGTCGCGTCAGAGGTACGACACGAGCAAAAGGGCGATTTGGAAATTCTGTCGTTCGCGCTCAGTGAGCCCAAGCAGGAGCATTTTTTCCGGATAATGCGTAATAAGACTGCTGGCTATGTATTGGTCGTCCAATTTCCCGTCGAGCTGCGTAGTAAAGCGATTGGAATGAAGGACGACTTTTTCGGCTCGTTCAAGATTATCCCGCATTGACCGATCGACTGCGCCCGTACCGCCAGTCGAACCCGCAATGAAATTGCTCCCTCGAATGAAGGGTAGTCGCGGCCGCGGCTGAGTGCTACGAGCGGACGAATATAGCCCGGGTTTACCAGCACTATGATTTCGCCAATCGGCGCCAAAGCGCCGTCACTGATTGATTCGCCGACCGCGTGGCTGCGCCTGGGTGTGGCCGTGCTGCTCTCCACCATTGGTGGCGTGGGTATGTGGTCATACATGGTGGCGCTGCCCGCCATCCAGGCTGATTTCGGCGTCAGTCGCGCCGACGCCTCGCTTCCCTTCACCATGGTCATGTTTGGCTTTGCTGGTGGTGGCGTGCTGATGGGGCGTCTTGCGGACCGGTTCGGCATCGCTCTGCCGCTCGGCATTGGAACACTGGCGCTGACGGCCGGGTTTCTCGCGGTTGGATGGTCGCCAAACCTGTGGCTGGTCGCACTCGCGCATGGACTCATCGGAATCGGCTGTTCGGCCAGTTTCGGGCCCCTGATGTCCGACATTTCACACTGGTTCGTGCAACGACGCGGCATTGCCGTCGCGCTTGCTGCTGTCGGCAACTACACCGCAGGCACAATCTGGCCACCGGTGGTGCAGCATTTTATTTCAACGTCGGGCTGGCGCGCGACGCATATCGGCATTGGACTGTTCTGCCTCATCACCATATTGCCACTTGTGTTCGCGATGCGTGCACGGATCGAGGACCATCACAGTGAAACTGCCGGCGCAGCTGCGCGCCGACAGGCCGAGGCGCCGTTCTCGCCACTGACACTGCAAATACTTCTATGCATTGCCGGCATCGGCTGCTGCGTGGCGATGTCGATGCCGCAGGTGCATATCGTCGCCTATTGCGGCGATCTGGGTTATGGTGTCGCTCG
>Ga0207706_10002468_pt1 | contig 18023 bp, 11 predicted proteins | sample KBSC53metaG_FD_184318 | JGI IMG/M metagenome (GOLD analysis project Ga0207706, IMG submission 184318) | Corn rhizosphere microbial communities from Kellogg Biological Station, Michigan, USA - KBS C5-3 metaG (SPAdes) (version 2) | ecosystem: Host-associated > Plants > Roots > Rhizosphere > Soil ... | reverse complement strand
CTGCTTCGTGGGATCCAAAAATGGTCGAGCGGGCGCAAACAGTTGCCGCTCGTGAAGCGAGGGCCGCGGGCATCAACTGGACGTTTGCGCCGATGGTAGATATTGCGCGCGACCCACGCTGGGGGCGCATGGTTGAAGGCGCCGGTGAAGATCCTTATCTGGGTGCGGCCATGGCACGAGCACAAGTGCATGGGTTTCAAGGGGAAGAACTTGGTCCTGAGAGCGTGCTCGCTTGCGTAAAACACTTCGCTGGATACGGTGCGGCCGAAGGTGGTCGCGACTACGACTCGTCTTATATCCCCGAAGTCCTGATGCGGAATGTCTATCTGCGTCCGTTTCACGCGGCAGCAGAGGCCGGTGCAGGCAGTTTCATGAGCGCGTACATGGACCTCAACGACGTTCCCGCCACCGGCAATCATTGGCTGTTGAGCGATGTACTGCGCAAGGATTGGGGCTTTAAGGGCTTCGTGGTCTCAGATGCGTTCGCAGTCGGAAGCCTCGAGACGCATGGCTTTGCGCGTGACCCCGAGGATGCTGCGTTTAAGGCTGTCAGCGCAGGGCTCGATATGGATATGGCGAGCCTCACATACACCCACAACCTCGCGAAGCTCGTCGCAGCCGGAAAGGTAACTGAGGCGCAGCTCGACGCAGCCGTGTTACCGATTCTTCAAGTGAAATACCAGTTGGGGCTTTTCGAGCATCCATACGTCGACGAATCGAAAGTCGACGCCACGCTGAACAGGCCAGAAGGCCTCGCTCTCGAGCGAAAAGTGGCCGCGCGTTCAATGGTGCTGCTAAAGAACGAGAAGCACCTGCTGCCGCTGTCCAAGGACGTCAAAAAGGTTGCTGTGATTGGCGTGCTCGCCGATTCAATCAAAGATATTGAAGGTGGCTGGACCGTCGAGGGCTTGTTCGGAGGAGGCGCTAAGAACCACCCCGTAACTGTGTTGGCGGGCTTGAAGAACAAGCTAGGACCGAATGCCCAGGTGACTTACCTGCCAGGGCCGTCGTTCTCCCGCGTCTTCCTAGGTCTGCTCGATCAATTTGCAGGCACCAAGCAGACTCCCCCGCCGACCGCGACTGAAACGGCGGATTGGGTGGCCAAGGCGAAGGCGGCCGCATCCGATGCCGACGTCGTGATAGCTGTAATGGGCGAGATCTCCGGTATGAGCAGTGAAGCAGCATCCCGCGCCTCCCTTGAGTTGCCGGGCATTCAGGAACAGATGCTCGAAGCGGTTATTTCCACTGGCAAGCCCGTGGTGCTGGTGTTGGAGAATGGCCGTCCACTCGATATTCACTGGGCCGCGGAGCATGTGCCCGCGATCCTTGAAGCTTGGTATCCGGGAACAGAAGGTGGCAACGCGGTTGCGGACGTTTTATTCGGCGACGTAAACCCTGGCGGAAAATTGCCGTTGAGCTGGCCCCGCACCGCGGGACAGGAACCGCTTTACTACAACCACAATCTGACCCACGAGCCGGAGGACCGGCCGAATTTCACCTCGCGGTATTGGGACGTTTCGAGCAAGCCGCTCTATCCGTTCGGATACGGACTCAGTTATACGACGTTCAAGTTCGATCATCTTCAGCTCAGTAAAACAAGCATGAAGAGTAATGACGCCGCAGAGGTAGAGGTTGATGTGACAAATACAGGCTCAGTGGACGGCGATGCGGTCGCTCAGCTTTATATTCATCAGCGTGCAGGATCGGCTTCACGGCCTGTACGAGAGCTGAAGGGCTTTCAACGCATTCCTTTGAAGGCGGGTGAGAAACAAACCGTGAAGTTTTCGCTCAGTAAAGACGAATTGCAGTTCTGGAGCCCGCAAACCAAAGCCTGGGCCGTGGAGCCGGGGTCCTTTGATGTTTGGGCCGGCGAGGATTCGACCGCCAGTCTGCACTCCGAACTCACTGTGACGAACTAGGGCTTAGGTGTGAGACTCCCTCTGTTCGGCTGAACCGCAGGAACTCACAATGCAGAAACAAGAATGGGCCGGGATGGGCGTCAATCATCCTGGCCCGTTCTTGGTTGCAATGAAATATCTGCGACGCCTGGTTGCAGATGCCCGACCCTATACCGAAAGAAGACGCCCGAAGAAGGAACGGTAGCGGCGTAGTGCGAGGCGTAGATCCTCGGTCGAGACGCTGTCGCCGCGATCCCACTGGCCTTCGAGTCTCGCACGCTCCTCGGCGAACCCCTCGGCGAGGCGCTTCATCGCGCCGGCCACCAGGCTGTCCGCCTGCTCGACGGCCTTGCGGGGCTCATCCACGAAGCCTACCTGAATAGCGTCCCAACGAGCGTGGAGGTCCTTCGCTTCCTGTGATGAAAAGAGCGGGGTCGGCTGATCTTCATTGGTAGGGTTGGGGTTGGCCGGTTTCAACGCCGACGCGTTGGAGGCAAACGCTTCTGTGCTGGTGGCGTTGTCGACGCGTTGCCCCTCTGATTCTGCAATTTGGCGGTCGTAATCACGATCCAGGTTGGATGTTTCGCGTTCCTCTAAATTAGCCAGAGTCGCAGTGGTAAGTCCCTCGTCTCTGATTTCTTCTCGCCTAATATCTGCCATAAACTCCTCCTACTTTTATTGGCCACTCTGATGAACCAGGACAGGTCTTCGGTGGTGTTAGTATCCAGCGAAGCCTTCGAATGGCGCGGCGAGTGGAACCGCGTCCATGCAGGAACGAACGACGCAATACGTTCTGTCAGGAGTTGGAGGGGATGGCTCACTTCAAAGGTTGCCTTTCGTAAGGCTGGAGGTTTTTGCTGTTGGATTTATCACATTTAGTCGTCTACCACATGAATTCAGGCATTGCCACTTTGCGTTGACAAGTGCTGAAGAGCTCTCCGCGAGCATTTCGTCAATCACTTAGGATCGAATTCTGTGAGGCAACCGAGAACGATTGTGCCTATCGTGTGGCTGGGCCTGCTGTCCTATTGGCCGCCGCATTCAGCGCTGCGAGTGCGAAGCCTCAGTTCCAGGAGACCGCGCTTTTCGCAGGCGCGCAACAGGGCATTCATACCTACCGAATCCCGTCGATGATCTCCACACGAAAGGGAACAACCCTGGTGTCCTGCGAGGGGCGCCGATACGACCGTTCGCCAATGCAATCATCCTCAAGCGGCGTCTCGGAAACTCCGGCCCTGCAAACTCGAAGCGAACGCTCGACCTCGCGGGCCGCGGCGCCCAATGCTAGACATGAAGATTGCGTGGCAGCCGATGCAGATTTGGCCGAATTGCGGGCATAAGCCGAAGGTCACGCGCCTGCGACATTAAAGCAATTGCGGATTGCGATGATTGCTCTGAACGACGTCGATGCTTGCATGGAGGCACTTTTGACAAAGGCCAGAATGGGCGACTGCTTAATGAAATCACTTGTGCTGTATTCCTTTATGGTTGGCGCATTTCCGGCGCGATCCGATGGGATTGTACAGAGGTACTGAAGATTGAGCCCACGTTTTCTGCCTCACGCAATCGCATCGGCGATCCGTGAACTTTGGTAATTCCCCGCGTGACAGTGGTCACATCGAATAAGCCCCGTACAATTAAAAATCAGAACAACAGATCAACAGACTCTGGAACCAGCAAGCCTTCCGCGAAGCGCCGTTTCGGTGCTTTTGCAATAGGTGGTGAGGTGTGTGTGGACTGGGCTTCTCAGCTCGTGTCTCCGCCGTGCCTGGCATGGATCGCCAGGCGAACTGGGGAGTAATTAAAGGATCGCGGGCCCGAGATCGTTAGTTATTGATCCTTTGTATTTATTCCGAGGTTATAAATGCGACTCACCAGAATCTCCTTCAATTATTTTTTAGTGGCCTTGGCACTCGCAGGACTCCGTGCATTTTCGCAGGCAAATGTCACCGAAAATCAGACAACACTTATATATGTTGACGCCCAGAAAGGTTCCGATGGCAACGCGGGTTCAATTACAGCTCCTCTGAAAACCATCCAAGCGGCCGTCAACAAAGCAAACACGAATAATCAAAAAAAGATTGGGACGAAGGTCATTGTCAATCCGGGCATCTATCGCGAGACGGTTAATATCATGCCAGTCTCGAATCAATCCACGGTGCCTTTGTCGGTGCAGGCGGCATCGACGGGCACGGCAATCATTGCAGGATCGGACGTACTGAAGAACTGGAGCACCGATCCGAGCTATCCATCGGCGTATATAACGACATGGTTCCCGGTGATGGGCACGTGCTCTGTTCCAAGCGGTTGGCCTTCAAACTTTGGCGCGATAGCGTTGAAAACGGAGATGATCTTTGTGAATGGGGTGCCGTTGACACAAGTGCTGGGATTCTCGCAGATGCAACCAGGCACGTTTTATATCAACGAGACCTACGGCACGCTTCACGTATGGCCAGCGGCCGGTACCAACATGGCCACCGCAGTTGTTGAAGCGGCTACACGCCAGAAAACCTTGAGCATCGTCGGACGCAGCAACATCGTTTTGCGCGGATTGGTGCTGCGCCACGCTGCCAGCTGCATAAATACGAGCGGTGCGACCGTGACATCCAGCTCGAATATCCTGATCGACTCGGTGCAGGCGGTCTGGAATAACTGGGGCGGCCTGGGCGTTTTCTCGACAAACAATTTCACTGTACAGAACTCGATCGCGAGCCACAACGGCGGCGTTGGATTTCAGGGAAACAGGGGTCAATACGGTCTCTTCACTTTCAACGAAAGCGATTACAACAACTGGCGCGGCGCGCAAGGCGCTTTCTACGAATGGGGAATGGGCGGAGCCAAGTTCTTCCAGATGCGCAATACCACGATTCGAAATCACTTCTCCTATAACAATCAGGCAGAGGGATTGTGGTTTGACACGGACAACAAGAACATCACTACAGATAACGCAACGTTGGTAGGGAATGTGACCGCGGGACTTCAGATTGAAAGAAATGAAGGGCCGATCACGGTTCAGAATAGTCATCTGTGCTCGAGCGGCGTGGGAGTAAATCTCCTTACCAGCCAACAAGTGACATTGAAGCAGAACACCTTCTACAACAACGGAGCCACTAACAAATACCAGGCGCAGATTTATCTTGCAGGCTCGAATGGCGGAATCTCGATCACCGACTGGCAGACGGGGCAGAGCTATCACCTGACCACAACCGGGTTGGTGCTGTCGGGCAACACAATGGTTGCGGGTGGATCCGGACAGTATGTGTTTGGTACATATCTGAGCGGCGCTGACTGGTCGGGATTTGCCAACTCTCTTAATGCAAGCAACAACAACTGGCACGACCCCAGCACCTCGAACTCATTCAAGGTGGTCAACGGCAAATTCGTTAACCTGACCGGATGGCAGAGCACGACGGGCACAGACTACACATCAACGTGGGGGGCGCCTGCGACGAACCCTGCCTCAGGCTGCACTGTACCGACACCGTCCTTCACGGATTTCGCAGTGAATGTCGACAGCGGTAACTACACGATGAGCGGCGGAAAAGTGGTGTCGACAGCTCGAGTGAAGTCATTTGGATACGGAGCAGTCACACTCAAGGTGACGGGACTTCCGAGCGGGGTGTCAGCCTCGCTTAGCAGCGCAAGCCTGGTGAGCGGCCCAGCTACCCTGACGCTGACTGCAACCAAGGCAGCGGTGAATCAGACAGTGCCGATTACACTGTGGGCCGTTAGTGGAAGCCGCGTGCACAGCGTAACGTTCAGCGTACATGTCGTTCCGCCCACTGCGTAGGCAAGCACCGGAAGACGTGATCGCCCTCGCCTAAGTTGCGAGGGCGAATCGTTTGTGCAGTACACACATGCTCACGAGCGGCATCAGGATCTGATCGTTGGCTGTACGTGCACCGGCATCCATCGCGTGAAGGCTGTCAAGCAGGCACACGATCTTCTTCTGATTGAAATATGGAATCGAGGTCATGACCGGTCCGCGTAGTGTGTCCTGCACATAGGTACTAAACGTCTCGTCAGGATTGAGAGTCGCGGGCGGGCTCAGGAAAGGATGCTTCTGGCGACGGTACACCGTATCGGTAATTACATCGCGGACCGCTTCACGAAGGACGTACTTTTCCGTCATGCCCCGAATTTTCTGATTCACCGGCTGCTTGCAGATCGTTTCGACGACATGGTGGTCGAGGAAGGGCACGCGCCCTTCAATCGAATGAGCCATCTCCATCCGGTCACCAAGCATGGTGAGAATGTAGTTGGCGAGTACAGATTTTCCCCATAGGTATAAAGATTGATGCAAAGCGTCGCGTCCCTTGAGCTGTCCAATTACATCGATATCTGTCAGCAATTGGTGATAGGGCTCGCGGTGTTTGAATTTTTGATTGAAGTCGTCTGAGAGCAGTGGTTGCATCTTTACCGCTCGCGAGGAGAATGTCTCCATCCACGACGGCACATAACCGAGTACCCGTTTCACGGCTTCGAGATTTCCCACGTCGCCATCGGGTAAAAGCAAGCCGCGCGAGACTGTGTTGTTCGCATTGAGCCATGCAAGCAGTTGCTCGATCTCGTCGGGGCTCTGGCCTTCGCGGTTATAGAGAAGCATGTCGCGCCTAAAATGTGCATATCCCCCAAGGATTTCATCTGAACCTTCGCCGGTGATAACCACCTTGTATCCGGCGTCGTGCACGGCCTTGCTCAAAAGAAACTTGGCAACACCATGGGCATTGACGCAAAGGGTTTCCGACTGCAGAATCGCATCGGAGAAGCTGTCGGCCAGATCTTGCTGGTTGATAGGAATGGTGTTGAATTCTGCGCCGGCGAGGGCGGCCATCTCCCGCGCGATGGGGCCCTCATCGTAATCGACATTATCGAAAGTCAGGGTGAAGGCGCGAATCGGCTCTGGATGATGGCGTGCCGCAAGTCCAAGAACCGCACACGAGTCGAGGCCGCCGCTGAGATAGACACCAACCGGGACATCGGCCCGCAGACGAATGCGTACTGCCTCTTCCAGCACGTGGCGGAACTCAGCCGCATAGTCGGCGTCGGAACGCTTTGCACAAGTATCGCTTGCGGCCGGATAGTTGAAGTCCCAATAGCGCGAGATCTGTATGTGCTTTTCCGTGGCGACGAGATAGTGGCCCGGCGGTACGAGATGAACGCCGTCATAGAGAGTACGCATCTGGTGGCCACCGAAGGTCACGGATTGAAAGACCCCTTCCTGGTCCCATCGCGCGGGAACGCCTGCGGCAAACAGCGCCTTGACTTCAGAAGCGATGTAGAGTGTGTCGTTGTGCCAGGCGTAAAACAGAGGCTTGATGCCGAAACGATCCCGTGCCGCGAACAGGCAGTGTTGCTTCTGATCCCAGATGGCAAAGGCGAACTCGCCGCGGAGTTGGTGAAGACACTGGGGACCGAGTTCTTCGTAGAGATGCAGCGCGATTTCGCTGTCGGAACGAGTGCGCAGACGATGCCCACGCGATTCGAGTTCGCGTTGAATGGCCTCGTAGCCATAGAACTCGCCGTTGGCGACGATGCGGGTGCGCTCATCTTCGCTGGGGATTGGCTGGTCGCCAGTCGAGAGATCTATGATGCTGAGTCGCGCATGACCGAGCCCGACCTTTTTGTCGGAGCTAATCCATTGGCGCTGACCGTCGGGACCGCGGTGATAAAGGCTTCTCGTTGCGCGTTCGAGCGTAGCCGGCGAGATCGGATCGCGGCGCGAGTAGACCGCTACTATTCCACACATACCTGCGTGAGTCCTTGCTTGTGATCGGATTTTGGGCCGGCCGGGGAAGCTCAATTGGAAGTGGCGGTCAGCGGGAGAATCATAGCGATGCGGGTGTTGAAGAAGCAATCGAAATCGCCCGCGACGTTGGTGCTCCAGGCCTCAACATTGAGACCTGAAGCACCCGTCTGCGAGCGTGTTAGTTGGCTCGAAGAGCGACTGTCGGGTTGATCCTGGAGGCACGCCGGGCTGGGATGTATCCCGACACGGCTGCGACTGCGAGCAAAGCGATGGCCATTGCGATGTAGGTCGCCGCATCCCATGGTGATGTTGCGAAGAGCAGAGATGCGATGAGCTTGGCCGTGGCGAGTGAAGCGACGGCGCCTAGAACGACTCCTATGATTGCGAGGCGAAGCGTCCCCGAAAGCACCTGGCGCTGTACGTGGCCGGCAGTTGCGCCCAGAGCCATGCGGACACCGATCTCCTGCGTTTGCCGCGTGACGGAATAGGAGATGACACCATAGATTCCCAACGCTGCAAGCAGCAGGCCAAGCGAGGCAAACGATGCGACGAGGAACATGAAGAAGCGCCGCGGCGAGTTCGCGTGATCCACTAGCATCTGAATCGGGCGAAACTCCGCGGCGGGTTGTTTCGGGTTGAGATCGCGAAGCGTACGAAGCACGCTACTCGCGAGCACCGCAGGCGGAAGCGTGGTGCGCATGACAAGTTCCGCGCTTGAGGGGCTTTGTTGGGTTGCAGGATAGTAGATTTGCCAGCCAGTTTCCCCTTCGACGCTCTCCTCGTGAACATCGTCAACAACACCCACGATACGCATGTCGGGGCCGCCTTGTGAGAGGGTCTGGCCCACCGCGTCATCGTTCGGCCAATGGGCGTATGCAGCCAGAAAATGGGCAAATGCCTGGTCGATCATGATCACGTTCTCGCTCTTCGGGCCGTCGTCCCAGGTAAAGTCGCGCCCCCGCAGCCGGGTGCCCATGGCTCGCAAATATCCCGGAGTCACAACGTAAACTAGCGGGCCCGCCAGATTGTCCGGCTGCTTGATTCCTTTGGGCCAGGGAGTTCCCCAGGCGCGGTTCCCCCCGAGGGGAAGGTAGTCCGAGATCCCCGCCGCCTCGACTCCGGGAATTGCGCTTACTCGGGCGAGAATCTGCTGGAAGATGGCAGTGCGCTTCTGAATGCTGGCGGCCTCGTTGGGAGCGCTGTCGTCGTATTCGACTTTGACCGCAGCGGCGCGATCAGGCTCGAATCCGAGGTCGACATCGAGGACATGCATAAAGCTTCGCAGCAGTAGTCCCGCGCCTACGAGGAGCATGCAGGCAAGAGCGACCTCAGAGACAACTAGAACGGAACGAGTGCGCTGGTGCTTGCGGCTTTGACCTGAGCCGAGCCCGGAGTCTTTAAGCGACTCATGCAGATTGCCCCCCGCCATCCTCAGACCGGGAACGAGACCGAAAAGGATGGCCGCAGACAGCGCAACGAGAAGCGTCCACGCGAGCGCGGCGCCATCGATGCGGAGCGTGCTGAGCAGAGGCAACGCAATCGCGCCTTGATGCGCGAGCCAGGAGACGAGAATGACGGCGAGAATCAGTCCAAAGACCGCTCCGGCGCCGGAGAGGACGAGGCTCTCAGTCAGGAGCTGTCGCACGATGCGTGCACGGCTGGCGCCGAGAGCGCCGCGCATTGCAAATTCCTTACTCCGCGCGGCGGCGCGGGCAAGCAGCAAGTTTGAGAGATTGACACAGGCGATCAGCAGAATCATTCCGACGGCGCACCACAATACGACCAGTGCCCGGCGCAGGCGCCCGCTAACGTAGTCCTTAAGCGGCACGGGCACAACGGCACCCTTGTATTGCCCGCATGATTTCGGCTGTTTGTTATTCCAGCACATATACGGCGCGGCAGCCTCGGCATCTCCTCGTGCTTGCGCGATCGTAATGCCGGGTCTGAGTCGCCCGATGAGGGTGATGATGTTGCCCCAGTCACGTGGAGGACCATAGAGGTTCAGCGGCGTGATGGCGTCGACCTTGGTGCCAGGCGAAAACACTGCGCCGAAATCGAATGTTCGGGGCAGAACGCCAATGACAGTCGTCTGCTTGCCATTCATGTCGAAGGCCTTACCCACTATGTTGGGATCTGCGCCGAACTGACGCTTCCACCATGCGTCAGTCAAAAGCACGACCGGAGCCGCTCCATTGAGTCCATCTTCCCGCGTGAATGCACGCCCCATCGCGGGCTGCACCCCGAGAACCTGGAAGAAATTCGCAATGACATCGATGCTCGTAGCAGGAATCGGAGCTCGGCCCATGCTCAGAGCGAGATTCCCTGGACTGGAAAACGCGAAGTATCCCGTCACGTCTTGATACGAACGGGTGTGTACTCGGAACTCATCGTAAGCATCGGTTGAGTATGTCGCGCAAGAGAGGCCGCACTTCGTCGGTGGCGGTGCGATCCAAACAAGCTGATGCGCGTTGGGAAATGGAAGCGGGCGCAGCATGAGCGTGTTCACGACGCTGAAGACCGCGATGTTGGCGCCGATACCAATGGCGAGAATGAGCACGGCGACAATGGTGAAGCCAGGGTCGCGACCTAGAGTGCGGAAGGTGTACTTGAGGTCTTGAAGAAGAATGTCGAGTTTCATGAGTCCTCGCGCTTCGCGGTGTTTGTCTTTTGCTTGTTCCATGCCGCCGATGCTGACGAGAGCGAGTCGGCGGGCCTCTCCGGGGCTAAGGCCGTGGGCGATGTTGTCCTCGATGGCCATCTCGAGGTGAAGGGCAAGCTCGGCTTCCACTTCCGCGTCGAGGGCAGGCTTGTTGAAGAAGGCGCGCACGCGGCCTGCGGCGCGCTTCAGGCGGCTCATGCAGGGTCAGCCCCGTCGCCTGGTTTCATCGCAAACACGCGATCCATGACGCTCGTGAGACGCTCCCAATAGCGGGTGTCATCGACAAGCTGTCGGCGGCCGGCGGCGGTGATTGTGTAGAACTTGGCCTTGCGATTGTTGTCAGAGGTTCCCCAGGTCGAACTGATCCAGCCACGTTGCTCCAGCCGCACCAGTGACGCATAGATCGTGCCCTGGTTGAGCAGAACTTCGTTGCCGCTAACCTGCTCAATTCGCCGTGCAATGCCGTAGCCGTGAAGCGGACCAAGAGCTGCGAGGGTTTGGAGAACCATCAGATCGAGTGTTCCTTGCAGAATGTCAATTTTGGAGGGTTTCATGCGCCCCTGTGGAATTACCACAGAAGTATTACATAGAACCTGTGGGAAGGCCACAGGGCATTGATTCTGGAGAAAAATCGCGATCGACTCGTTTGTTCATTTCGCGCTGACGAGGACAGCTCCATTGCGATATCGGTGTGTTTGCGCTAGCCCTCTGAGATTCCCGGCTCCGGGCGAAAGTTCAGAAAAACGGTTTATATGCCGGTTTCTTCAACCGCATTCGTCGCCAGTTCTCCATTGCGTTGACGAACAGCGGCTGATAAAAAGAACGTCACTGGTAAAGAATGATTGTTGGCGCTGTCTAATCGGCAAAACGGGCCGCGAACAAACTAGGATGATCTCCATCCCTGACGCCGAAAAGTGCGACCAGCTTTCCCATGCGCTGTTTGATTTGGGCTTCGGCCCTGGCATGTCGGATAGAACGGCCTATCCAAAGTGCTCCCCGCCCTTGGCTCATTGTTTCAAAATGCGGAAACGGCAAAACTAGAGGACTTGAGGGCTGATGAACATGTCCCAATCATTAATGCCTCATGCAGTCTGCTGGAGTCAGGATCCACAACTGATTTGGACGATGGTGATTACGAACTCCGTCACCTTCCTTAGCTATTCCAGCCTTTGCGCTACATTGTTTTACATGGCACGGAAGACAAGCCGGGCTATTCCACGAGATTGGGCGTATTTTCTGGTGGGCTTTGCGCTCTTTATTGTCGCGTGCGGATCGACCCACCTTATGGAAGTGGTGACCACGTGGAACCCGGTCTTCTGGATCGCCGCATGGACGAACATCATCACCGCTGCGCTGTCCGCCTTTGTCGCGCTGCAGTTCATTCGCCGTGCCCCACAACTGGGATTTGGAATCAACGATTACGCTGGACGGCTCGCGAATGCCGTAACTGAGAAGGCGGAGATCGAGGACAATCTGCTTTCGGCCAGAAAGCTGGAAGAATGGAACCGAATGTCCGCCATCGTTACGCACGAGATCAGTAATCCGTTGGCGGCGGTGCAGAATCTGCTGTTTCTGATCAAGGGAAATCCTTCGGCTCCATCGGAGGTCTCGGCCATGGCAGAGCAGGCGGCCGACGAGGTCAACCGGATTGGCATCATTGCGAGATCGACACTGGGGTTCTTCCGGCAGGATCAAAAGCCGGAGCTTGTGGATTGGCGATCGTCGGCAGAGTCCGTGCGATTCCTGCTCGACCCCGTCCTGCGTCAGAAAGGCATTGAGCTGCTGATTGAGAGCCAAGGAGACGTCAGGGTCAATGCGTTCTCAATGGAAACGAGGCAGGTCCTCCTAAACCTGGTGCGGAATGCCTGCGAGGCTACGACACAGAGAGGCGCCCAGGTGAAAATCATAATGGAAGGCCAGCCTGACCACGTGCAAATCACAGTGGAAGATAAGGGCATTGGTATCTCGTCCGTGTTGCTCGGAAATCTGTTTCACTTTGGCATGAGCACCAAGGGTGATCGCGGCAATGGGATTGGATTGTGGGCCGTCAAACAACTTGTGACCCGCAATGGCGGCACGGTCGATGTCGAGTCGACGGTTGGCCAGGGTAGTCGCTTCACGGTTCGCTGGCCTCGTCAGATCCCAGCGGAGAGAATGCGACCCTCCAATGTGCTCGAGATGGCTGCCGCCGGATAAATTGGGACGGCGAAGCAATCTTCTCATGAGCACCGATTCGCGTTGCGCGATTTGAGCGATGCGATTCCCTGCTTTCCCCAGGAAGTGTCATTGACGGCCTCCTGCCTTCGCCATATGTTCGGAGTGAGAAAGATCGGCAGGCCCCGGCCCTCATCGACATCCGGCCTGAGAAAAGAAAGCTCATTCTGGACTCAATTCCACTTATCGCGATCGTCTTGTTGACTCTGTATCTGTGTCACGAGAGAGCGGTACTGTACCGTCGAAACCGGGAATCATGGGCGTCGATTGTAGCGAGACTCGATCCGCAATCCACTTCCGAATTGAAGAATGACCCATCGCAACACATCAACGCATCTGAAGGAGCCGGGGTGCATCCCCAGAGGGTCCGTGACCTTCAAGCGCTTCACCGGAAAGCAGCGGTGATGCTTGAATTGGCCGACTATGCGGAGCGGAACGGAGACACATCCCTGACCGCAACGGTAGAAGCCCTGCGATACGATGCTGCGCAGATTCGCATAGGCGTCGTCAAGACGCTCGTCATGCGTTCATTTCCTCGGTGGGCCCACTAGTGAGAAGACGACTTAGCCAACTTCCAAACAAGCAGGGACTGCGGCGAGATCAGCGACGGAGCTGTTTAGTCGTTTGCTGAGGCTGCGGCAAGACGGCGCCGAGCGAGAGGCACAGCGGTGAGCCAATAGAGCATGGGCCCAAGCAACGCGACCACAGCCGCCAGCAGCAAGGCCGAAATTGAACCCGCAACCTTTTCGTTGCGCGAGGCGTAAAGGGCATAACCAATCAGGGCGGCTGGTCCCACGCCCAGTGCACAGGCAAAGCCGAGACTGCCCGCCTTAAATGGCCGCGCGAGATTCGGCTCACGAATGCGCAAAACGACTAACGCGACGAACTCGAGAAGCAGACTCGATCCGTAAAGCATAAGGTCGATCGAGATAAGACGTTCGAAGGGCAGTTTGAGCGCGATGGCCCAGGCAAGGCCGCACAGAAGCAGGCTCAGCCACGGCACTCCCCTGGCGTTTCGCCGACTTAATATTCGCGGCAGCATTCCGTCTTCTGCCATGGCCATCGGCAAACGCGAATAACTCATGGCGAGCGCATTGAACATACCGATTCCGCAAATCACTCCGCCAGTGGCGACGGCCGTTCCCAACAGCGGGCCACCCAGCGATGCGGCAGCGGGCATCCAGTCTCCAGTCGCAAATTTATCGATGGAGAGGCCGGAAACCGCCATCGCCAACAGTGGCAGGATATAAGTGAAGGCGACTAGGACGGCGGCCCAGATCATCGCGCGAGGATAGTTGCGCTGCGGATCCTTGACTTCCTGCGCGACCGTGGAGGCGTTGTCCCATCCCATGTAGTTCCACATGGCGACGAGAACAGCAGTTGAAAGGGCAGATCCGGAGCCAGGGCGACCCCAATCCACATTTGGATGAAGAACAATGCCACGCCACAGTCCCAGCACCACGAAGACCGCAAACGGCATAAGCAGCATAACAAAAAGGCCGATGGAGCCTTCTCCGACTGCGGGTGCCCCGCGCAGGTTCCAAAGAATGGATACTGCCACAACCGCGAGAGACCAGCCATACCCATACCCGCCGGCGGTGAGTGCGGGGCTGAACTTACCGAGATACAAAACAAAGATGGTGGGATAGAGAGCCATGTCGAAGATGCTTGCCGACAGGGACAGCCAGCCTTCCTGGAAACCCCAGAAAGGTCCGAGTGCACGACGCACCCAGACATAAAAGCCGCCTTCTGCGGGAAGCGCGCTTGCCAATTCTCCAATCATCAATGCTGTGGGTAACGACCAAATAATTGGCAACACAAGGAGAATCAGAATTGCCCGGCCAAAGCCGGCTCCCCCTAAGATGTCCTCAAGCCCATATGGACCGCCGGACACCATGAAATATGTGGCGGCGATCAACGGCAGAAGGCGCACTTTTCTCGGCGCCGGCGTGGAAACAAACTTCATAACTGTGAATCTAACAATACTCAGACAAGGACACGCCGCAAAGTTGAGCTGGATGGGAATTCTGAAGTTGCCTCCTCATTCGATCAGGGAGTCGAAGATGCATAGTTCATCCCGATATGGGATCGGGGAACCCCACGGAGCGTTCGAGACGCTATTTCACAACCGATGCTGGCGGACCGAAATGAACAACTCAGGCAGAGATTCGATGGAACTCGGTCGGAAGCCTGTCCGGCGAGGCAACAAAGGCGAAATGAATTGGCATGCGCCTTCCGCATCCACGTCAATGCGCAAGTTCCGGTATAATCCGGGGAGCACGGAGAGATGGCCGAGAGGCTGAAGGCGGCGGTTTGCTAAACCGTTATAGGGTCAAAAGCTCTATCGGGGGTTCGAATCCCCCTCTCTCCGCCATCGAGTCAACTTGTTATTAATCAATAACTTAGATGTCACACCTCTCCCCGATTCCTGGGCTATTTCCGCATAAATCTTCCACCAGAGAATTTCTCTCCGAGTATCTAATCTCCCTTTGAATCTCCTTTTCTGTGGTCGACCAGAGAGCGGTGGAGCTTTTGATCCATCCCTCGGGCCACTCCAGGGAGAAGACTTGGGGGAACTTCGCGGATCGGGGAGGACGACCCCAATGGGCACAGCGGTCTGCGTGTGGAAAATCAGTGCAGGTGATCTGCATCACGCGGGATTTGATGGTCAAGCGCTACCGTTCCTTCAGGAGAGTAACTTGCGCGTAACACTCACGGCAGCAGGAGGGGACGAATTGATGAACGCCACCTCAGTAACGAAGCTTCCAGGGCCATTAGAGCATTTCGGCAATCCGATGACGGAAGCTGCCCTCCACGGCATCACGCGCGCGCTTGCGTCTGTGGGGAGAGCCTTCATCTGCCTTGATCCGTCGTTCACGATCTTGCACGCGTCGCACCTGCTCGATGAGATTCTGGGTCCGGGAGCTTCAAAAGCGTTGTGCGGCCGCCCCGTGGAAGAGTTGCTCGGTGTTGAACTTTTCGGCCCACGTGGGCCGCTGCGCCAGGCACTTCTGGATGGGCAGATGCGCGAAGGCTGGCGAGCTACGCTTAAGTTCGACGGAGCGGCTCCCCGGTTAGTTTCCATCACAACGGCTCCTCTCGTTTCAGACAATACGGATATCTGCGATCCTCTGGTGCGCTACCTGATTCTTCTGCGTCCAGCCGATGAGGAGCAGATTTCACCGAACGCACCGGTGTTTTATTCCGGAGCGATAGCGTGCTCACCGGCCATGCTTCGCATCTTTCGCATGGTAGACACGCTGCAGCAAAGCGAAGCTACGGTCCTGATCATGGGCGAAAGTGGCACCGGAAAGGAAGTAGTCGCACGCGCCATTCACCAGCACTCGATGCGCAGTAGCGGGCCGTTCGTTGCGGTGAATTGCGGAGCGATTCCGGCAGATCTGCTCGAGTCGGAGTTGTTCGGCCATGTTCGCGGCGCATTCACGGGCGCCATTCGCGATCGAGTAGGACGGTTTGAGCTGGCGTCGCACGGCACGCTTTTTCTGGATGAGATTGGCGATCTTCCCTCATCGTTACAGGTAAAACTGCTTCGTGTGCTGCAAGAGCGGCAATACCAGCGCGTTGGCGAAAGCTCCACGAGGACGACACATGCGCGCATCATCGCCGCAACTAACGTGGACCTGCGGAGTGCTTTGCGGCAGGGCCGGCTGCGCGAGGATCTCTATTACAGGTTGTGCGTCGTTCCCATTGAGATTCCACCGCTGCGTGAGCGCAGGGAGGATATTTCGCCACTTTCCCTGAGTCTCCTCAACCGCATTACGGCCCAGAACGGGTTGGTGCGGCGAATCTCGCCGCAGGCCATGCGGGTGCTTCTCGACTATTCCTGGCCCGGCAATGTTCGCGAAATGGCCAATGTGATTGAGTACGCGGTGACGGTGGCAGGCAGGGAGACCATCCTTCCGGAAGACCTGCCAGAAGAGATCAAGCGACCGGGAGCCGCGCAGGGAAGTCCGCAGAGTTATTCATCACGAGCATCTTCGGAATCGTGTGAAATCTCGAATGAGGGACTGGAAGCTGCGCGTCTTCGTTCGGTGCTGGATGCTCACCATTGGAAGCGGACCCAAGCCGCCCTGGCACTGGGAATCAGCCGGGCAACTCTTTGGCGCCGCATGCGTGAACTCCACCTCGCCTGAAGTGGCCGACGAAACGCTTTGTTTCAAACTCGACCCCGATGTTGCAACAATACGTTGCAGCCAAGTGTTAGTTGAAACGATAACTGACACATTTTACAGTCGTTATCGTTTGGCATGCAAGGTGCCATTCCCTGTGAGGAGTTCGTCTGACGCTGCGATCATGAGGTGCGGCACTGAACGGCTCAGCCGGGGGAAGGCATGAAGATCAAATTCAATCAAATATCTGCCGCACTCATAAATTCTCTGGTACTTGCAATCCTGGTACTGCTTTGGCCGGTCGCTGCACACGGAACCGACGGACACTTTCTGCACGGTGCAGGTCCGGTGAATGAAGCCATGGGCGGAGCCGATACCGGCATTTGCCTCGACGCAACCGGCTCCATTGCCTGGAACGCGGCCTGCACGGCGAGGTTCCAGGGGAGGCGTTTTGAATTCCATGGAACACTGTTCTTTCCTTGGCGCTCTCTTTCCAGCACCGTCAACGCGGACGCCTTTGGGCCTGGGATGCCGCCGGTGACCCTGAGCGGAACCAGTGTGAGCGGATCAAACTTCTCCCTGATGCCGGGATTCGCATTCGTCTACCACCCTTCTGGCAGTTCTAACGCGTATCACGTTGGCATGCTGGCGGTGAGCGGATTTGGTGTCGATTATCCCCAGAACACAGATTTCTCCAATCCAATCCTGACGCCGCAGGCGCCAAACGGATTCGGATTCGGACAAATCAAATCGAACTACATGCTGGTGACGATGCCGATCGGAATCGCGCGGCAAATGACTGAGCGGCTCTCGATTGGATTCTCGGCTGTGCCATCGTTTTCAATGCTGCAGGTGATCCCGGCACCGTTCTCCCCTCCCGTTACTGATGGCAGCACGATGCCCTATTACCTCTCGGCGGGCAACAGGGCGCCTGCAATGGGAGCGGGCTTCAGCGGAGGCGTACATTATGCGTTCTCAAAGCTGAGCCTGGGCGCATCTTATCGTTCCCCGGTATGGTTCCGGGAGTTCAATTGGAATCGCAAAGACCTGACCGGCGCATCGCACGCAATGAGTTTCCAAATGAATCTGCCGCAGGTTGTGTCAATAGGAGCTGGGGCTTCTCCCGCGAAGAACACACATATTGGTGTCGATGCGCGCTGGTTCAACTATGAGAACACGGCCGGATTTGCCAAATCCGGGTATAACGCAGACGGCTCCGTTGCAGGGTTTGGATGGAAAAATATCTGGGCGATTGGCGGCGGCGTTCGGCAACAAGTGTCAAAGTCGATTCAGGTCATGGGCGGCTACAACTTTTCACAGAACCCGGTTCCTTCCAGTCTCACCTTCTTCAACACGCCCGCACCGGCGATTGT
>Ga0207706_10002467_pt1 | contig 18033 bp, 11 predicted proteins | sample KBSC53metaG_FD_184318 | JGI IMG/M metagenome (GOLD analysis project Ga0207706, IMG submission 184318) | Corn rhizosphere microbial communities from Kellogg Biological Station, Michigan, USA - KBS C5-3 metaG (SPAdes) (version 2) | ecosystem: Host-associated > Plants > Roots > Rhizosphere > Soil ... | reverse complement strand
ACCTCCGAAGCCGCGGCTCGGGACGGCGAACGCAAGGTACCTCCGCCAGAGCTGCAAGCGCAGATGGAGGAAATGGGCAAGCTCAGTGTCGGAGAGCCCGAATACTTCGACCTCAAGCAACCCACGATCATCTCTCGGTAGTGATCACGTAGTTCTCATCCTTCCCGGGTGATGCGGCAACTGGCTGATTTAGGTACAGCTGAAGGCCTACAGGGGCCGCGAACGACGCTGGTTCCGGAAGGTGAGCGCCATGGCGGTCCGGCCGGTCGTGCTGAACGCCACGATCGCCTGCCTCTTTGCCGTTGGCTCCGCGCTCTTCGTGCTTGGATCGGTGCCCGCGTACGCCAGCGCGGTCGGAGCAACCGCCGACGGCGTCACCTATTTCATCGGCTCGATCTTTTTCACTTCGGCGTCTTTCTCACAACTGCTCCAAGCTCAGACGCCGGCAATGACCAACGTGGATCTGAACTCCCAGCGCACTCGAGCACCACTCAAGTTCTGGGCATGGTTACCGCATGATCGCAACTGGCTCGCGGCAATTACGCAGCTTCCCGGCACGCTGTACTTCAACATCAGCACGCTGGCAGCCCTGATCAAGAACCTGAGTGTGCACCAGCAGGACCGGCGCATCTGGCGACCTGACTTCTACGGCTCGACGCTGTTCTTGATCGCAAGCGTCTTCGGCATCCTCGCGGCCGGAAGATTCCTCAGCTTCCAGCCGCGATCTTTTCCGTGGCTGATCGCCTGGCTGAACATGATCGGCTCGATCTTATTCATGTTCTCTGCGCTGGCGAGCTACGTGCTGCCGACCACCGGTGAGTTCATCAACAGTCAATTTTCGCTCGCCGGCACGCTCCTCGGAGCGGTTTGCTTCTTCCTTGGTGCGATCTTGATGTTGCCCGCCTGGCAGCATGCCGTCAGAGCAACCGAGCCCGCGCGAGGAGAAGACCCGCAACAGAGTGCCGCCTTTTGATCAATAGCTTTCACCCACCTAAGGAGATGCCAGTGACCACATCGTCCGCCGCCGTTCCCGATGCCGTGCTCTTCGGCAACCGCTTCGCGACCCAAGAAGTGCCGAGCCGTGAATTCCCGGAGACGGGCATGACTCCGCTGGATGCCATGCGGCTGGTGGCCGAGGATCTCGTCCTTGAGGGCGATCCCGCACGCAACCTCGCCACCTTCGTGACCACCTGGATGGAGCCCGAAGCACAACGGATCATCGCAGAGAACTTGCACCGCAACTTCATCGACCACGCCGAATATCCGCGCACTGCGGAAATCGAGCAACGCTGCATTCGCATGCTTGCCGATCTGTTCCACGCACCGGGTGAGACCACGGGCGCGCGAACCCAGGGCTCGTCGGAGGCGATCATGCTCGGCGGCCTTTCTCTGAAGTGGAAATGGCGTAAGCGTCGCGAGGCCGCAGGGCAATCGACAGCCAACCCCAACCTGGTGTTCGGCGGCGATGTGCACGTGGTGTGGGAGAAGTTCTGCCGCTATTTGGACGTGGAGCCACGGATTGTGCCGCTCGGGCCGGGCAAATACACGATCGGCCCGGATGACGTACAGCCTCACATCGACGAGAACACCATCGGTGTTGCCGCCGTCCTCGGAACGACGTTCACAGGACACAAGGACGACATCGTCGGCATCAACAACCTGCTACTTCAGATCAAGAAGGAGCGCGGACTTGACGTCCCATTGCACGTGGATGGCGCCAGTGGCGGTTTTGTCTGGCCATTCCTGTACCCACATTCGGAGTGGGACTTCCGCCTGGAGCAGGTTCGCTCGATCAACGTTTCCGGACACAAGTTCGGACTCGTCTACCCGGGTATCGGCTGGCTGATCTTCCGCGAGAAATCCGACCTCGCCGTAGACCTGGTATTTGAAGAGAACTATCTCGGCAAGACTGACCCCACATTCACACTCAACTTCTCCACCGGCTCTGCGATGGTCCTGGCGCAGTACTACAACCTCGTCCGCTACGGCCGCGCCGGATACACCTACATCATGAAAAATATGCAACAGAACGCGAGGGTGCTCGCCGAGAAGCTGGAATCGATGGGCCGCTTCGAGTTGATTGGCCCAGACGAGGAGCAGCTCCCACTCGTGGCCTTCCGGCTCAAAGAGGGCAACGATTTCAACGAGTTCGATGTCGCGTGGCAGCTTTCGGCCGAACGCGGCTGGATGGTTCCGGCATACACACTTCCGCCCAACGCCCAAGACATCACGATCATGCGCGCGCTGGTTAAGGAAACTTTGAGTCGTGAGCATGTCGACACGCTGGCCCGCGACATCGAGGAGGCCTGCGTCACGCTCGAAAAGAAAGGCGGAGTTCACGAATCAGAACGCAAGAAGATCGTGACCGGCCCGGGCCATTAGTGCAGTCGATGATCAAGTCAATGATCATCAAACCCCGCCGTGTGTATCTGATGCTTGCCAGGAGGTGGTGAGGCGAGAATGCTTTCCCCATGGCCAACAGGAAAAGCAAGCCGCAGGCGCAGCTCGGCGCCCCGGCATCACGTATTCGATCAACGCCGATCGGCGACTACGGGTTTCTGAGCGATGGGGAGGTCAACGCACTCGTAGCGCCCAACGGCGCTGTGGAATGGATGTGCGTTCCTCGATTTGACTCTCCGAGCGTCTTCGGACGGATGCTTGGTCGAAACGCCGGAGTGTTCCGTGTCGCTCCAGTCGACGTGGCCGTGCCTGCAGATGTCCGTTACCTGCCGGGCACCATGATCTTGGAGACCAGCTGGGGTACTCCGACCGGCTGGATCATCGTACGAGACGCTCTGCTGATCGGCCCTTGGCACCATCCGACGGACCGGTCCAAGACCTACCGTCGGACCCCCAACGACTACGAGGCAGAGCACATTTTCCTTCGGACCATACGCTGTGCCTCCGGTGAAGTGCAGACCACGGTTGACTGCGAGCCGGTGCTCAATTACGGGCGGGGCCACGTGCGCTGGGAATACACCGACAACAGCTACTACCAAGGTGTCTGCTCCGCCGAGGGCGTCGATCTCAAACTGACCCTGACTAGCGACCTGCGACTGGGGTTCGAGGGTGGCCAAGCCAACGCTCGGACGCTGCTGAGAGAGGGTGACGTCCGCTATGTCGCGCTGTCCTGGGGCGGGGCGGTGCCGCCGGCGGACTACGCCGACGCCTACAAGCGCCAGGTATGGACAGCCCACCACTGGCAGCACTGGTTGGCCCGAGGACAGTTCCCCGATCATCCCTGGCGGGGCTACCTGCAGCGCAGCGCGCTTACTCTCAAGGGGCTGACCTACGCCCCGACCGGCGCGATTGCAGCCGCCGGCACGACGTCGCTTCCTGAAACTCTCGGTGGAAACCGCAACTACGACTATCGCTTCACCTGGATCCGAGACGCCACCTTCGCCCTATGGGGCTTGTATTCATTGGGTTTCGACTGGGAAGCAGTGGATTTCTTCGCCTTCATCGCCGATTTGGTCGAAGGAGAGGACGACATCCAGATCATGTATGGCATCGGGGGCGAGAAAGAGCTCACCGAGTACGAGCTCGACCACCTGCCGGGATATGCCAACTCGCGTCCGGTGCGGATCGGGAACGCCGCGTACGCGCAGAAGCAGCACGATGTCTGGGGTGCGCTGCTCGATTCGGTCTATCTGCACTTCAAGGCAGCCAACCGCCTGGACAACCGCATCTGGGAGATCTTGGATAAGCAGGTCAACGAGGCGTTGAAGTACTGGCGGGAGCCCGATGCCGGGATCTGGGAGGTGCGGGGTCAGCTGCAGCATTTCACGTCCTCCAAGATCATGTGCTGGGTAGCCGTCGACCGAGGCGCCAAGATCGCCCGGATCACCGGAGAGGACGGCAAGGCCGCGGAATGGGAGCTTGCGGCCCAAGAGATCAAGGAGGACATCCTGGCCAATGGCGTCGATGATCGTGGAGTCCTGACCCAGTACTACGGCAGTAAGGCACTTGATGCGTCATTGCTGCTGGCCCCACTGGTGCGCTTCCTGCCGGCCGACCACCCGATCATCAAGGCCACCGTGCTGGCGATTGCCGACGAGCTCACAGTGCACGAGCTCGTGCTGCGCTACAGGGTCGAGGAAACCGACGACGGGTTTGCCGGTGAGGAGGGCAGCTTTACGATCTGCTCATTCTGGCTGGTCTCGGCACTGTGCGAGATCGGTGAGTACGAGCGAGCCCGAAAGCTCTGCGCCAAGCTGCTGTCATTCGCGGGTGAACTCGACCTGTACGGCGAGGAGATCGATCCGCATACCAGCCAGCAGCTTGGAAACTTCCCGCAGGCCTTCACCCACCTGGCGTTGATCAACGCCGTCATGCACGTGATCAAACTCGAAGGGCGGCGACACGACCACGAACCCGGCACCTGGGCCGGCTCGATCGAGGATGGGCAATAGCGATTTGACGCAGCCGCAGACGGCGGCACCGTGGGTGCCCGAGAACGCCGACATTGAGGATCTCCGGAAGGCGGCAGGGGACTGCAAGGGTTGCGAGCTCTGGAAGCCGGCAACCCAGGTGGTCTTCTCCGCTGGGAACCCTCACGCGCCGCTAGCCCTGGTTGGCGAGCAACCCGGTGACGTCGAGGATCGCAAGGGTATTCCCTTCGTGGGTCCTGCCGGGCGCCTGCTCCAGGACGCGCTGGATGAGGCCGGCGTGCCCCGGGAGGATGTCTACGTCACCAATGCAGTCAAGCACTTCCGCTTCACCGAGCGAGGAAAGCGGCGCATCCATGCCACGCCTCAAGTCAGTCACATCAGGGCGTGCCTGCCCTGGCTGGAAGCGGAGCTGACGCTGGTCGACCCAGCCTTGATCGTTTGTCTGGGAGCCACGGCTGCTCGGGCATTGCTGGGCAGTACGTTCCGGGTCACCAAGCAGCGTGGTGAGGTGCTGGAACTCGCCACGCCGGTGGGAATTCGGCCGGTGCTGGCGACCGTACATCCCTCAGCCGTACTGCGGGCGACCGCGGAGGAGCGCAATGAGGCATTCGGGGGATTTGTGTCGGACTTGCGGACGGCGCGAGAAGCTGCGACATCGCAGGAGCGATAGAGTCGCGTCGACTTGAGGGCACCGCACCGCGACACGCTCGCGGTGCTGGTCACGCTATCGAACTATTCAGCAGAGCCCGTCGTCTAACCGGATAGGTAGGTGCCCTTCCGGCCAGTCACGCCTGCGCCGACTACCACCCACAGGAGTGCCCATGTTCGACAAGATCGGCAATCTTCCGCTCCACCCGCTGGTGATTCATGCCGCTGTGGTAGGCATCCCGTTGGCCGTCTTATTGGCCTTCCTCTTCGCATTTCCCAGGACACGTGCCTGGGCACGCTGGCCCCTGGCCATTGTCGTCGTAGGTGCGACTGCCGTGACGTTCGTGGCAAGGCAGAGCGGTCTGGCACTAGAGACCAACTTGGGCATCAAGCCCGGCAATCCGGTCGGCACTCTGATCGCGAAGCATTACCAGCTTGGCAACCAACTGCTGTACATCATGATCGTTTTCTCTATCGTCGCCCTGCTCAACGTCTTCCTCGTCTCGCGCAGCACCGCAGACACCACGACTGACGAATCTACCCAGCCGGCCATTATTCGCGTCGTCCTTCCGATCGCGTTGCTGATCGTGGCGGTCGTGGCACTGGTCTGGGTCGTCCGAGTCGGCGACCTTGGAGCAACAGCCGTGTGGAACCCCACGGGGCCTCCGATGATCCCATTCTGATTGATGCTGCTTGAAATGTGATGTATGTCACATCCATAACGGGACGGTAACGGTGGCGCCGGGCATGGCCTGACTCTTAGTCTCAGTTTGTCCGGCCCAGGCGGCGGTAATTGATCGCCTCTGGGGAAGTCTGTCGGGGTGCCGCTCGGGGGCCACCACCGATTCACGTTGTTCCTCAAGGAGCCTTCTTGCGTGCTCAGCGCGTGGCCGCTGCGACCGCGGCCGTCGCTATCGTCTCCGTCTGCTGCGCGGTGGGCATCTCGGCCGGCTCCGCCTCCACATCGGAATCGATCGACCCCAGTGTCAAGGCAATACCCGATCCCGATGTCAGCCAGACAACGATTGCGGGAAAGAAGCGCCGCTCGACCGCCAAGGCCGGCGAGGCCGAGGCTGCCCACGCCAAGGTGAGCAAGATCGCTGATGTCGAGTCCTCCAAGCTCCGTACCCGCGAGGTTTTCAATGTGGGTGAGGACCCGAGTTCCCTCAGCTTGCGCGTGGGCACATTCAATGTCCGCACGTCGCGTGCCCACGACGGCCGCAGCTGGCTGTCGCGCGCCAAGGATGTGGCACGTGAGATAGCTAGCCGTGATCCTGGGGTGCTGGCAGTGCAAGAACTCGGCCCGGGACGCGCGGACGGCTCGAAGGGAACTACGACGGGACATCTGCGCCAGACAATCAGCCTGGAGCGCTCCCTGAAGAGCGTCATCGGCGACAGTCGCTACCAGCTGGTTCGGACGACGCCGTATGTCAAGCCGGGCACCAATCACGGCACGCAAGGCACTCGGATCCTCTACGACACCAGGAAGTTCAAGCTCCTCAGTCATTGCCCGGAGAAGACCGGATCGAAAAACTACAACCCCTCGTGCGGCATGAACATGCCGCTGCGGAGCTCTGACAGTGAGTCACTGCGCCGCAGCGCGGCGTACGCGAAATTCGCCGACCGTAAGACGGGCAAACGCTTTTGGGTGGTGTCGGTGCACCTTGACGACCGGCACAGCGGCTCACTCAGCAAAGAGAAGAGCTACAACGCGCTGCGCGGCAAGCAGGCCAGGGCCGTCTATCTGAAGGTCAATGGACTTGCCAAGGCGGGCGAGAAGATCATTTACGGTGGCGACTTCAACTCCTGGGCGACCAACCGCGCCGGAGATGCGCCGCGCAAGTATCTGCTGGGCCAAGGGTTCGACGACAGCTACACCGCCGAATCCCGGATCAACGCCAAGTACCCGACGATCAATCACTACAAGACCACGTTGCCAGCCAAAGGCGTCCGGCTGGACTATCTGATGGTCAAAGGCTGCAAGAAGATCCTCAGGTACGAGAACGTGATGAAGCGTGTCGACTCCAGCCGTCCCTCTGATCACAACTTGGTCGTCAGCGACATCGTGCTATGAGCCGTGAGCTCCTCGGCTCATAATGCGTCGGTCCTGATTAGCCATTGCCCAGTGCAGCTGGGCCCTCCTCGCGGCGGATGTCGATAATGTGGCCCGTCAGGTGTGAGAGCAAGACATCCAAAGACTGACGCGCCACGTCCTCCGAGGACAACAGGGTGCCAGGAGGCTCCTCGCCGAAGGCCTTGGTCCGCATCGGGGTCCCCGTACGCTCCGGATTGACACAGTTCACCCGTACGCCAGAGGTGGCCCATTCGTCGGCGAGCGCTTGGGTGAGGTTGACGATCGCCGCCTTTGCCGAGGAGTACAGCGAATAGCCTGACCGCCCGCGTGTATAGGACGAGGAAGTGAACAGGAGCATCGAGCCGCCCGATTTCGCGAGATGCGGGAAGAACTCCTGTGCAACGAAGATCGGCGCGAGGTAGTTGACGTCGGTCGAGGAGTAGATCGTTTCCTCCGACGTCTCGGCCAGCTCGCCGCGGACCAGCACACCGGCAGTGTTGACCACGAAGTCGATGCGGCCCGTCTCATCCAGCACCTGCTGGGCCACCTTGGCGACATCGGCTCGCTTTTCGACGTAGGTGCCGGTGGTCGATCGCGAGAAGGTCTTCACATTTGCCCCGTACGCACGGGCGAGTTCCGCGATGTCACCACCGATGCCGTACGAGCCACCGAAAACAACGACGGTGCGGCCGTCAAGCCTGGCGTTGTATTGCTCGTTGGTCAGCGGAGTGGGCCGGTCCGCAGAGGTCAGCTGGAACAGCTTGTCGGCGATATAGACATCAATAGGCTCAGTGACCTTCATATTGCGTTCGTGTCCTGAGACGACAGCAATCGAGACCTCGGGAAGATAACGGAGCACGACAGTGCAGTCATCGGTGGCGGTGAAGTTCGGATCCTGCGCGGCTTTCGCGTACGCGGCCTTGATCGTTGAGAGGCGGAAGGATTGCGGCGTCTGACCGCGACGGAGTAGATGCCGAGGCAGTACGTCGGCGATACTCTCCTCGCCAGGCTGGACTTGGATGACCGTGTCCGCCGACGGGATCGCCGTGTCGACCGCTTCATGGGTCTGCAGCGCATCCACATTGGCCGCGATGATCGTCTGGGAAACGAGTGGCCGTACGGCGTCATGCAGCAAGACGTTGCATTCTTCATCGCCGAGCGCTGCTAGCGCAGCCGCAGTCGTGTCATTGCGCGTCTCAGCGCCTTCGAGGATCTGGGTGACCTTGGCGTACTCGCCCTTTTTGACGATCGCCCGAACGTCATCGAGGTGGCCCGGCGCCATCATCACCACGATCTCATCCACCAGTGGAGACTGGTGCATGGCGGCAATGGTGTGCTCGATGATTGGCTTCCCGGCAATCTTGATCAGCTGCTTCGGAATGTTCAGGCCGATGCGGGTTCCGGTACCTCCCGCCAGGATCACCGCAACATTGCGCAATCTGGTCACCGGCTGAACCATACTCTGTTTGATTGCTCCACTCGCTTCGCTCGCTCCGCGCGGATCGCGCTTGTTCGCCGCCTACTTCGTCGTCACTCGCAGACGATAAAGCGTGTCCGCTCCCTCCTCCTCAGCACAGCGGCGCGCGATCCGGTTTGATTGCTCCACTCGCTGAGCGAGCGCAGCGAACGAAGCAATCTAGTACTGCCCGCGCGGCGCGAGCTTGGCGAACGGCGCAATCAAAATAGGCTCGATCACATGCTCAAGGTGAGTGTCGTCGTTCCGGTGTACAACCCGGGGGAGTACTTCGGGCCATGCATCGAATCACTGACCTCACAGAGCCTGCCATTCGATCAATACGAAGTTATCTGCATTGACGATGGTTCAACCGACGAAACTCCGGCACTTCTGGACGAGCTTGCCGCGACTTACCCGAACATTCGCGTCATTCACCAGCCGAACGCAGGTTGGCCGGGCCAGCCGCGCAACATCGGCCTTGAGGCAGCTCAGGGCGAGTACGTGTTCTTCTGCGATCATGACGACTGGCTCGGCACTGAGGCCCTCGAGCGGTTGTACGACTTCGCGACCAGCTGCGGATCCGACGTCGTGCTACCGAAGATGGCCGGGGTCCAGCGTCGTGTTCCGCGCGTCGTGTTCAGCGAAACCATTCGTCGCTGCACAATCACCGACTCCGCGATCATGGACAGTTTGACGCCACACAAGTTGTTTCGCCGGGAGTTTCTCGAGGAGAATCGGATCCGATTTCCGGAGGGCCGGCGACGACTCGAAGATCATTTTTTCGTGGTCACGTGCTATCTGCTGGCCAACGTGATCAGCATCTATGCCGACTACACCTGCTACTTCCATATCCTGCGCCGAGATCGGGCCAACGCGGGTTTTCGCAGCCCCAACTGGCGTCGCTATTACAACAACTTGGCAGACGCCATCGATGTTGTTGTCGCGCACACCGAGCCGGGAGAAAATCGCGACCGCATCTTCAGGCGCTGGCTGCAAGTGGAGATCGTGCAGCGTCTCAGTGGTCGGCGGTGGCTGAAGTTTTCCGACGCCGATGCGGCTCAGCTGTTCAGCAACGCGCACCGCATCGCATCGCACTATTTCGGGGAGGGTGTGATCACGTTGCTGCAGCCGTTGCCGCAGCGGGTCGCACGCGCGCTTCTTGCTGCCGACTCCGACAGCGTCAGCCGCATTGCCGAAATGTCGGCACCATGGGCCGCCTATCCGCGGGTGCAGCAGGTTTGCTGGGTCGACGGTCGCCTCCAGATCAGCGGCACTGTCGAAATGTCTGATGTGACTCCGCCGGGAAGAATTCCTGCCCAAGCTCTCACCGCGAAGTCTGAGGGCGAGAATGCGGAAGAGGGCGAGTCCATGATCGCCGGCATGCTCGAGGAACCACTTGCTGAGCGCAGATTCGCCGCGTTGCTGGACGAGCCCCCGGCCGAAGTGTTGCGGCTGGGCATGTCCAGATCGGCACTACGAGTGGACTTGACTGAACGCAGTACTGGCGAGAGCTGGGCGGTGCCGGCCGCCATTCATCGGATGGGCCTGTCTGCATCGTTCACCGCAGACATCGACCCGAATACGATCGCCGCCGGCAGCAGACTCGCCAATGGTTTGTGGGATCTGAATGTGCATTTCGGTGTGATGGGCCTAGGTATGCGGCATCGCGCAACGTTGACCGAGGAACGACGGCCGGGCCGCATTCTTCCTGAGCCCGTCGCGAGCGGCCCGCCAACGATGGCGGTCTATTTCACGCATCAGACCTCAGGATTATGTCTCGATGTCGGGCTAGTGAAAAACCGCAAGCTCGCTGCACCTCCGAAGCTGGCACCAGGGCTGAGGTCGTTTCCCCGCCGGGTCGTCCGCAAACTCCGGCGTCTGTTATGAGCGACCCGCCCAGCTTCGCCACACTGGCTCGCCGCGCTGCCAATCGGCTCCCAGGCCCGGTGCAGACCGCGTTGCGGCAGGTCAAGCATCGCCTGGCGGGGTTTTCCCAGCAATCGGGTGCGGCGCTGCCACTGCTGAGCGTCGTGGTTGTCGCCACCAACGCCGAGTCATATCTGATGGAGTGCCTGCACAGTCTGCGATCCCAAACGCTCAAGAGGATCGAAGTGCTGGTGGTTGACAACGGCTCCACCGATGGAACCGCGGCCGTTGCCCAGGAGATGGCGGCCAACGATCCTCGGTTCAGAGTCATTCGACGTCCCTGGCTGGGAGTGACCGCCTCGCGTAACGCCGGAGCACGGCTGGCGGATGGCAGGTTTCTGACTTTTGTTGACGCGACCGATACCGTGCCGCGTACCGCCTATGCCACCCTGATCAACTCGCTGCGGCAGACCGGCTCGGACTTTGCGGCCGGCAGTGTGCGGTCAGTCATCCGTGGCCGTAGGCGTCGCCCGTCTTGGACCACAATTAGCCACGACCTCGACAGATTGGGCCAAACGGTCAGCGAGTTCCCTCTCGCCATGCTCGATACCAGTGTTACTAACAAGGTCTTTCGTAAGCCCTTCTGGGACGCCGCTGTCGGCGAGTTTCCGATTTCCGTGGCCGGTACGTCCGACGCAATCATCAAGGCCATCCTGCAGGCCAGGCAGTTCGACCTCCTGCACGCGGTCAGTTACGTGCAGCGCGAGCGACTAGCCGCCGGACAGTTGCTTCCCGAACCACTTACCACGAGCGAACTTCGGGCCCATTTCGAAGGACTATGGGCGACGTGGCAACAGGTCAGGGCTGTCAATAATCCGACGATTGCAAGCGCGTGGTTGGGCGGTGTGATTGACGGCGATCTTGGCGACCTCGCCGCGAACGCGCACCGCGCCGACGCCTCGTATCGGAACCAGTTGCAGCAGGCCGCGCAAAGATGTCTGGCATTGGCCGACGACGCTGCGTGGTACCAGGTGCGCATCGATCGCAAGCTCCGTCTGTGGCTCGTCGCCAACCGACGGTGGACCGACGTCGAGCAGCTCATCCAGCAGGTCCTGCTCTACGGCGCGATCCCCCCGACGGTGGTGCAGGACGGCCGGGTGTACGCGGTGGCCGGGTACATGTCAGGAGGCGCCGACGCCCCACTCGCGTACCTGGAACTGGGGGAGAGCCAGACTGCGCTTTCGGGATGCATCGAACACGTCACCTGGCATGATCAACAACTTCAGGTGCAGGGCTGGGCCTTTATTCGAGGACTCGATCTCAGTACGGAGACGCCCGAGCTCACGGCCGCGCTCGTCGAACCGATAACCGGCTATTCCTATCCGTGCGACGTTACCCAGCTGCAGGCGCCGGCAGCCAATGAATGGGCGGGATTTCGCTACCAGGACGTCGCAGCCGGTGGATTCGTCATCGGTATCGACACGCAACGCATCGAATCCATGGCTGGCCGCTGGCAGCTCCGGCTGACGGTGCGAGCGCACGGCCTGGAGCGCACCGGACCCATCCAGGCCGTCGCACCAGGCGGCGCGGGTCATCTCATGTGGGGTCGCAATCTCCGGAGCGCCGAAGACACCTTCCGGGTCGTTCCGAAGCTTGATCCGCAGCTTGGCTTTGTGCTCCATGTTCGTCCGGAACGGGTTCGGGCCGCAGCCCTCACCACGGATGGTGTTGGTAGGGCAGCCGGCGTGTTGCGGCTCGTTGATACCGGGCTCGGAGGACTCGCATCCGTTATCGCTGTCAATGCGTTCGGTCGCGTCGAGGGAAACCTCGATGCCGTAGGCGGGGATGGTTCGCAGCGCTTTCAGGTTGAGCTGCCGGTGGGGGTCGGCACACCGCTCGGCTGGGAGTTCCGGGCTGTCGACGTCCATGGTCGGGAACATCGGATCTCCTGGCCGATCAAGGGGGATCAGGGTCAACCGATTGGCGGTGGCAGCGGCGACGCGTGCTGGCAGCGATCGATTACCGGCTACGCCAACCTGATGGCCGACTGGGTTGCCGCCGAAGCTGAGAGCGCCACCGTTGCCGAGGACGAGTTGAGCATCGAGGTGCGCCTCAGCGGCGTCCAGCCCTCTGACTGCGAGGATGCGCGGCTATCGAGCAGGGTGGCGAACGTAGCGGTACGCCGCGTGGAACCGGCTGGCGGTGTGGAACTAGCGGACACAGTGGCCGGCAGCGTACGCCTGATCTTTCCGCTGTTCGCTGGTCGTTGGGGCGGCCCCGAGTTACCGCTGCCGACCGAGGATTACCGGATCGTGCTGGCCTCGGGCGTACCGGTGCGCTGCTCGGCCCAGTTCGCCGGCCAGGTGCCTCAGGAGGGCGAGACGCTCAATCATCGCTACCGGCTGACGCGTAACCACCGGGGCGAGCTGGTGATAGGCCTAGCGGCGCCGTTGGCTGAGGATGAACGCAGCAGGGTCGCGCAGGAGCGGCTGAGCCGGTCGTACCAGCAATCCTCTTTCGGTCCCACCGAGACCGTGCTGTTCCAGAGTTATCGCGGCGAATTCGCCACAGACAGTCAGCTGGCCCTCCACGCTGAATTGCGCGCTCGGCGACCCGATCTAGAGCTCCTGTGGGGGGTCATGGATCGCTCCGTCGCTATCCCGGAAGGTGGCCGCGCGCTCCTGATCGAGAGCCGGGAGTGGTACATCGCCCTAGGCAGCAGTCGGTACCTGTGCCCCAACATCGAATTCGAGCGGTATTTCCGAAAGCGTTCCTATCAGCGGTACCTGCAGACCTTCCACGGGTATCCCTTCAAGTCCATGGGGATCTCCCTCTGGCGGGTTCAGGGCCGGCCCGAGTCCGTGATCGACAGAGAATGCACTCGGCGCAGCGGCGCCTGGGATGCCATCGTGGTGCCAGAATCCTTCTGTGTCGACCTGTACCGGCAGGAATACCGCTTCACTGGTGAGGCACTCGTTACCGGCTATCCGAGAAACGATGTTCTGGTGAATGTGGACACGGCATCGGCCCGAGCACGGGTGCTGGCGCAGCTTGGGATTCAGCCTGATCAGATTGTGGTGCTGTACGCGCCCACCTGGCGGGATACGGTGGCGACCAGCGCATGGACAGCGAAGCTGTTCGACAGTCTTGATCTTCAGGCTCTTGCCAAGCGGCTCGGCGATCGCTTTGCCGTTCTGGTGCGCGGACACAATTACAACCTTCGGGAAGGCTTCGCACCGCTCACCGGCAAGGTCTGGGACGTGTCGGACTACCCAGAGATCACCGACCTTCTCCTCGCCGCAGACGTTGCAGTGCTTGACTATTCCTCCATTCGCTTCGACTGGCTGATCACTGGCAAACCCGTGGTGTTCTTCGTGCCGGACCTGGAGGACTATCTGAGCTCGCGCAAGGTTCTGTTCGACTATCTACCGACGGCACCAGGTCCGTTGCTGGGCACTACCACCGAGGTTGCTGAAGCATTGCTTGACCTGGACTCCGTCATCTCCGAGTACGCTGCCGCCCGGGAATTGTTCAACAAGGAGTTCAACAGGCTCCACGACGGGCAGGCGACGGAACGAGTCATTAATGCGTTTTTCTAGCTCAACGGCAGCCAGCCGGGTCGTTGACGTCATTCTTGACTGCCTCATCGTGTTGCTGGCATTCATCGGTGTCGTGCTGGCGCTCGACGGCTCGGCATGGGCGCCCCTGTGGGTACTGCTATCGGTTCTCGGAGCGGCCGGCCAGTTCGTCCAGACTGCGCTCGAGCGGGCCGAGGAGTGGAGCCCACTGGGTCGATCACTGGTCTTACGAGGGACCGCTGCGGCCGCGACCGCAGTCTGCCTGGCAGCTGCCGTACCAAGTCGGTCACAAGCGCTCGGAGCGGCGCTGGGCGCGGCGATACTGGTCGGTTCGATCGCTGTTGAGCCAATCGTTGCCCGCGCCACTCGGTTCAAGGTGCCCATCGCTACTCGGCTGCCGAACTTGCCGACGCGGCGGCCGATGCGCGATCTTGGTGCGATCGCGGTCGCTGCCAGCGCGGTCGGCACGACGGCTGGACTGCTCCTTGCGGCGCTCGGGGCATCGTCCTGGTGGTGGACGCTGATCAGCCTGATTGCCGTTGTGCCGGTCGCAGTACTGGCCGTCGACGGCCGGGGCAAGGTCCTCCTCGCCCGCCGGCTGCGGCGACTCGTACCGCGGGCAGTTGCGGCGTACGCGCCGGACTTCGTGGTCTACACGTCGCGCCCAGACGATGCGTCGTACCAGGTGACGATGTGGCTGCCATACCTGCAGCGCGCCGGACTTCGCTTCATCATCATTGCGCGCAATGCGGCGCCTGCTGCAGCGTTGACCGAACTCACCGACGTACCTGTGGTCGAAGCTAGGGGCATTGCCGATCTTGATGCGCTGGTGGTGCCGTCGTTGAAGGCCGCCTTTTACGTCAACGCATCCTCCGGCAACGGCGCATTGGTTCGCTTTCAGCACCTAACCCACATCTATCTGGGCCACGGCGACTCCGACAAGCCGCCTTCCTACAACCCGACGCACGCGATGTATGACCAGATCTTCGCGGCTGGACCGGCTGCGACCCGCCGATACGCCGCTCATGGGGTACGTATTCCGGCCGAGAAGTTCACCATTGTCGGACGGCCGCAGGTCGAGAACGTCAAGCAGAGCACGACTCCCATCGCGGACGTTCCTGAGCCGACGGTGTTGTACGCGCCAACCTGGCGCGGCCACGTCGAGGAAACGATGCTGTACTCCTTGCCAGTGGGGGAGCAGATCGTGTCGGCACTGCTCGCCCGCGGGGCGACGGTGATCTTCCGACCGCACCCTTTCAGCTACGACTTCCCAGACGACGCCACCACGATCGCGCGCATCAAGTCGCTGCTGGAGGCCGACCGCCGTAAGACCGGAAAGGCCCATTTGTGGGGAGCTGCTGCGGAGAAGGACCGGAGCATTCTGGACTGCATCAATGACTCCGACGCCATGGTGTCCGACGTTTCGAGCGTGGTGTCGGACTACCTGTTCTCTGGCAAGCCGTTCGCCATGATCGCCATACCCGCCGAGCCTGATGCCTTTGTCGTCGAGTATCCGGTTGCCCGCGCCTCCTACGTAGTCCGAGCCGATCTGGCAGATCTGGACGGGCAGCTGAAAAGGATGCTGGGCGCTGATCCGCTGGCGCAGCAACGGGCCGATATCCGCGCCGACTACCTCGGTGATTTTCCAGCTGACAGCTACGCATCAGCCTTCGTGGATGCGGTGCACCATGTGTCCCGCAAGTTGCTGGAAGACATGGAAGATGATCAACCCGAGGACGCGGGTGGCGAACAGGGCGGCAGGGAGGAAGACGACCGGCCCACCGAAGACGAGGATGGCGGAGCGCTACCCGGGCGCAGCTGGTCAAAGTACGCGCAGCTTGTAGCACGGGTCGGTCTCGACCTCGCCGGAACGGCGATCGCGCTGCTCGCCCTGGCAGTGGCACTTCTCGGCGGGCCGATCTGGCTGATCACAGGCTTGGCAGCTGTGTCGGTGTGGGCGGCGTTTCAGTCAGTGTCCAGCACCGTCGTTACGCCCGATCGTTGGTCTCGGTTGCTCACTGAGGGCGATGCCACTCGTGCCGTCTTGGTGGTGACGCTTGCGGTCACTGCGCACCATACTGATCGGCTTTCGGGGGTCGGCGAGTTGCCGTGGGAGGTCGCCGTAGCGTGCGGCTTGTTGCTGATGGCCATATCCGTGGAGCGCAGGATTCGAACCGCCTGGACGAACGCGCTGCTAGGCCAGAATCTGCCTGGCGAGATTCGGGAGATCTCCGACCTCATTCCGCGGGGGCTGTTGCCTATTCTGGATGCCGCGGTGATCATCGTCGGCTTTCTGCTGATCTTGGTCGGCGCTCCGCCGGTGATCTTGCTGAGTCTGGTACTTCTGGTGTTCCTGGCCGCTGTCGAGGTCACCGTTCGAGCGGTTCGGCGGCAGAACGAGACCGAACGGGCTGAACTGCACTTACGACCAGCGTTGGAGGCGTACCGGCCTGAGTTCATCGTCTATTTCGCATCGACTGTAGGTGCGAACTATCAGGTGGGTATGTGGCTGCCCTACTTCGTCCGGATCGGCCGGCCGTTCATCATCGTGACGCGAACGGCACCGATGCTGGCGCAGATCGGCAGGTTGTGCGAGGAGTACGGGGTTACGGCTCCGCTGATCTACCGCCGAACCCTGCGCAGTATCGAGGAGATCATCGTCGACTCGATGGCGGCGGCGTTCTATGTCAATAACGCAGCGCGCAACACCCATTTGGTGGAACGGCGAGAGCTCACCCACGTCTGGCTGAACCACGGGGATTCCGAGAAGCCCGCCTGTTTCAATCCGGTGCACGCCATCTACGACCTGATCTTTGCAGCGGGCCAGGCCGGCATCGATCGGTACGCCCGACATGGGGTGAGCATTCCACCCGAGAAGTTCATGATCGTTGGCCGACCACAGGTGGAGTTGATCACCCCAGCACGCGGACCTATTGGCACCATCGAACAGCCCACCGTGCTTTACGCCCCCACCTGGCAAGGGCCCTTCGCGGACAGCCGGGTCTACTCGCTGCCGGTCGGCCGCCAGATTGTCGAGCAGTTGCTGGCCCACGGCGCTCGGGTGATCTTCCGCGCACATCCGTTCAACTATCGATATCCGGACGCGAAGGAGATGATCTCCGACATCGGCGCCCTCCTGGATGCTGATCGCGAGGTGAGTGGCCGGGAGCATCTGTGGGGAGCGGCAGCGGAGCTCCAGATGAGTGTCGAAGACTGCTTCAACGCCTCGGATGCGATGGTCAGCGACGTCTCGGCGGTGGTGTCGGACTATCTACATTCCGACAAGCCGTTTGCGATGGTCTCGGTTGGGCGTACGCCGGAGCAGCTGCTGATCGACGCGCCCGCTGCCCGTGCTGCGTATGTCATTCGTGACGATCTGTCGAATTTGGCGGACGTGTGCGATGACCTGCTAGGACCGGATCCGCTCGCGTCAGTTCGAAACGAGACCAAGATCTACTATCTGGGCGCGTTCCCGGACGAGAACTACGCCGACGGGTTTCTCCATGCTGCACGCGAGGTGATTGACGTCGGTCGGCGAACTCCGGCAGCTTTGCCCTGAGCGGTTAAGGGAGGTTTCGTGAGCGGTATCGGCGGTATCGGCGGCATCGGCAACACTCCGGTCGTTCGGCTCGATCGGCTGATCGGCGATGACGACGCCGAGGTGTGGGTGAAGCTGGAGGCAGCCAACCCAACAGGCTCGTACAAGGATCGAATGGCGCTGGCCATGATCGAAGCCGCCGAGCGGGATGGCCGCTTGAAACCCGGTCAGTCGGTCGTCGAGTACAGCGGAGGAAGCACCGGCTCGTCGCTCGCCTTCGTTTGCGCGGTGAAAGGCTACCCATTGCACGTCGTCTCGTCTGACGCCTTCGCCAGCGAGAAGCTCCGGACGAACTGCTCTTTAATCACAGACCCTGGATAGTGTAACAAAAAAAGGGCAGGGCCCTGCGGCCCTGCCCGCGCGGACGTGGCGTCGCGCAAGAGGAGGTCCTTGCGCGACACCGAGCGACGTTAGAACCGGAC
>Ga0207706_10002465_pt1 | contig 18037 bp, 11 predicted proteins | sample KBSC53metaG_FD_184318 | JGI IMG/M metagenome (GOLD analysis project Ga0207706, IMG submission 184318) | Corn rhizosphere microbial communities from Kellogg Biological Station, Michigan, USA - KBS C5-3 metaG (SPAdes) (version 2) | ecosystem: Host-associated > Plants > Roots > Rhizosphere > Soil ... | reverse complement strand
GTCCTTGCCGAGCATCCGCTCGCGGCGGGTGAGCACGTCCTGAAGCGTATTGTCGAGCGCGTGGCCGATGTGCAGCGATCCGGTGACGTTGGGCGGCGGCATGACGATCGTCCACGGCGTCGCGTCGGGGCGATCGGGGCGGAACAGCCCGCGGCTCTCCCAATGCGCGTACCAGCGCTCCTCGATGCTCCTGGGGTCGAAGGTCTTGGGAAGCTCGGCCATGGAAGCGGCGGTTAGCGGGGCGTCAGACCATACTCAACCGCACATCCTCCCCGCGATTTCGCGGGGAGGTGGCGGCGAAGCCGACGGAGGGGTTCTGCGAAGAACCCCTCCACCGCACTTCGTGCGGTCCCCCTCCCCGGCAAAGGCCGGGGAGGATGATTACAGCGGCCGTCCGGTAATTCGCGTGATCTCGCGCTTGACGTGCTCGTCGACCATCTGCGGCAGGTGCTCGTCGAGCCATTGCTTGAGGATCGGCTTCAGCATGTCGCGGACCATGTCCTCGAGGGGATTGACCTGGGGCGCTGCCGGCACGGTGGCGGCGACGGTCTGGAGCTGGGCGAGCGCCTCGCGGCTGTGGCCGGCGATGTGCTCGTCGAGAAGCGGCGGGCCGAGGTCCTGCGGCGGGGCGAGCGGCTCGTTGAGCTCGAGCACGTCGTCGTCCTCGGCTGAGCTTTCCTCGGGCAGCGGCGCGTCGTCGATCGTCTGCTCGGCGACCGCGGTGCGCAGCTCCTTCTCCTCCGCGATCACCTTTTTGATCGAGGCGAGGATGTCTTCCATCGAGGGTTCGCGGCCCGGCGACTGCATGGCGGCGAGCTATCGCTTATTGCGGTGGCTGAGTCACCCCCGACGTCACCACCGGCTCGGTCAACACCGGGCCCGGGATCCATTGGTTGATGACGGGCTGGGCCGGAAGCTCGACCGGGTCGACCGTGCGGGTGGCAACCGGGTGATGGGTGCGGTCACTAGCCCAGTCGCTCCAATTGTTGGCGACGTGGCGATAATTGCCGAGCGGGTCGTAGAGCGGCCCGCCATCGAGCCCAAGGTCCTGCGCCTCGGCCTGGCCCATCGCGTTCAGCAGCTGGAAGCCGGCGACATAGGCGTCGCGCTTGGCGGTCACGAGCGCGACCTGAGAGTTCAACAGCTCCTGCTCCGCATTGAGCACGTCGAGGACGGTGCGGGTGCCGACGCTCTGCTCGGCGCGGGCGCCCTCCAGCGCGAGCTCGTTGGCCTGGACCGCTACCGTATTGGACTGGATCGCCTTCTGCGCGGCGTCGTAGGAGGCGAAGGAAGACCGTGCGGCCGCGACCACGGCCCGCTCGGTCCCGATCACCTGCTCGAACAATTGCCCCTGCTGCGCCTGAGCCTGCCTCGTGCGCGCGGCCGGCAGGCCGCCCTGGAAGAGCGGCACCCGGGCATTGAGTCCCGCCGTCGTCTGCGTGCCGGTGGCGGGACCCTCGAAGCCGAAGATGTCTGTTGCGCCGCCGCCGAGATTGTTGACGTAGGTGCCGCTGACCACGCCCGACAGGGTCGGCAGGCGTCCGGCCTGCGCCACGCGCACGTCATAGCCGGATGCGGCCGCCTGGCGGGTGATCGAGACAAGGTCCGGGTTGTTGGCGAGCGCGATGCGCACGGCTTCGTCAGCCGTCGCGGGAAGCGGCGGAAGCGGTGGCGGCGGCGCCAGCTGCCCGGGTTGATGGCCGATCACCTGGCGGTAGGTCGCTTCGCTTCCCGTGCGCTGCCCGATCGCCGCCGCAAGCTGCGAACGGCCCAGCTGGAGCCGGGCTTCGGACTGGGCGACGTCGGTCCGCGTCAGGTCGCCGATCTGAAACCGGTCGCGCGTCGCCTCGAGGTTGGTCTCGAGCACTTTCACGTTATTCTCGTTCAGCTCGACGATCGCGCGGTCGCGGATCACGTCCATGTAGGCCGCGACCGCCTGCGTGAAGACGTCGCCTTCGACGGCGCGCAGCGTCGCCCGACCGGCCTCAACGCGCGTCTCCGCGGCGCGCACCGAGTTCTTGACGCTGCCGCCGTTGAATAAAGGGTAGCTCAGATCCACGCCGCCGGAGACGGTCGGCCCATGACCGCTGGTCTGCGACAGGATGCCGCTTCGCGACAGGTCGCGGTTGAGGCCGACGGTGCCGCTGACCTGTGGCCGGCCGGCGGCCTTGGCGATGGCGACATTGGCGTCCGTCACCTTCAGATTCTCGCGCTGCGCGGTGAGCGTCGGATTGGTCTGATAGGCCGAGACGAGCGCCTCGCGCAGCGTGTCGGCGAGGGCCGTCCCGGTCAGCAGGGAGGCCATCAGCGACCCGGTCAAAATCTTGCGAAGCACGTGATGCGGCCCTTTTAGAATGTGAACGCCATCGGGCGGGTGAAGCCGGGAAGGCGCGGGGCGCCGGCGTCGGCAATCGAGAGGTAACCGAAGCCGGCCCCGGCCTTGCGGCCGACGACCAGGCGCGAAATGCCGCGGTCGATCAGCGCGGCGCCGAGCCGTCCGCCATCGGCCAGCTGGTCGATCAGCGCATCGGGAATGATCTCGACGGCACCGTCGATCAGGATGTGGTCGTAAGGCGCGCCCTTGCGGTGACCCGCCTCGAGCGAGCCTTCGACGATCTGCAATCCGGCGTCGCGCGCGGCACCGGCCAGCTCGGTCGAGCATTCGAGCCCGACCACGTCGAGGCCGATCGCGGAGAGAACGGCAGCCGAATAGCCGGTGCCGGCGCCGACCACGAGCGCGCGCTGTCCGCCCTGCGGCATCATCTGCGTCAGCAGCTGGCCGAGGACGGCCGGCGCGGCGAGGAACCGCCCTTCGCCCAGCGGCACGGCGCGGTCCGCGTAAGCGACCGAGCGGGCTTTCGCGGGCACGAAGCGCTCGCGCGGGACTTCGCCCATCGCGATCAGCACCGCGCGATCGGTGACGCCCTGGGGCCGCAGCTGGCTTTCGACCATTGCCAGCCGCGCCGCGGCGAAATCTGGGATCGGGGTTTCAACGGCCATCGCTGTTATATGCCAATAATACACCTGGAGTTCAACAAGTCATATCGGGAGCGCGGGTTTGCGCCAACCGCCGTTGATCGAATGATGCGCCGAAAGATGGGATGGTGTTGCGGAGAAGCAAGGCGGGAGGGTTGACCACATGGCCAAGCTTCTGGAAAGGCGCGGCTCTCGGCCCGATGGCGGAGTGGTTACGCAGAGGACTGCAAATCCTTGCACGCCGGTTCGATTCCGGCTCGGGCCTCCACTTCCTTACTCATAGCGCAGCGCGTGGATCGGGTTCGCCCGCGCCACCCGGACCGAGTGCCCGACGACCGTCGCGATGGCGATGCCGAGCGCGATCGCGCCCGAGATCAGGAACGGCGTCGGGCCAAGGGCGATGCGCTGGTCGAAGCCGTTGAGCCAGTCGCGCATCAGCCACCAGGCGACCGGCCAGGCAATGAGGTTGGCGATCAGCACCGGCTGGCTGAACTGCCACACGAGCAGCCGGACGATGTCGCGCGTGCGCGCGCCCAACACCTTGCGGATCCCGATCTCCTTGGTGCGGCGTTCGGCGGTAAAGGAGGCAAGACCGAACAGGCCGAGGCAGCCGATGATCACCGCCAGCAATGAGAAGGCGGCGAAGATCTTCGCCCGCGCGTCCTCCGCCTTATACTGTTGGCCGACGATCTCCTCGCTGAACTTTGCCTCGAACGGGACGTCGGGCGCGAGCTGCTTCCATTTTTGTTCGACAGCGGCACGGACCGCGACGGGATCGCCGTTGTAGCGGATGATCATCCAGCCAGGCCCATTGAGGACCTTGTTGTACCACAGCGGCTGCACCTGATCGCGGACCGAGCGGAACTGAGCGTCGCCGACCACGCCGACCACGCGGATGTCCGTGTTGATCCCGTCGCTGATCACCTGGCCCCGGAACAGCTTGCCGACCGCGTTTTGCGCGGAGCCGAAGCCGAGCTTCTTGGCCGCCAGTTCATTGATGACGACGTTGATACCGCGCGTCGCGACGGCCTTCTCGACCGCCGGATCCGATGGATAGGGCACGGTCTGATCGTCCATCGGACGATCGTCGAACCAACGGCCCGCCTTCAAAGTCAGCCCCATCGCGTCGAAGAAGTCCTTGTCGACCCGGTAATTGCCAATGTCGATCGTCTTGGTGCCGCCGGGAAGAACGACACTCGCGTTGATGTTGTTGTCCGTGTCGATGCCAAGATCGGTGAGACCGACCGCAACGACGCCGGGAACGCGCTTCATCTGCTCTTCGATCATCGGCGCGCGCTCGAAGATTTGCGCCCGGCCGACGTTGTCGACCTGCAGGATATGGTCGCGCTTGTATCCCGGGTCGACCGTCCGCGCGTAAACCGTCTGCGTGTAGACGACCGCGGTGCAGACGATCAGGCCGATCGAGACCGCGAACTGGGCGATCACCAGTGCCGTGCGCAACCGCCCCGACCCCGGAGTTTCCGCGGCCGAGCGGTTGGCTTTCAGGACTTCCGCCGGCTTGAAGCGCGAGATGAAGAAGGCGGGGTAGAGCCCGCTCATCACTCCGACGAGCACGGTGACACCGATCGCCGGCAGGAGGATGCCGTCCGCGCCGAAATAGCTGAGCGTGATGCCCGCATCGAGGAACGCGGCGAAGGGCCGCACCAAGAGCTCGACGAGCGCGAGTGCGACCAGCATCGAGACCGCGCTGATCAGCAACGCCTCGGCGACGAACTGGATGACGAGTTGCCTCCGGTTCGCGCCCAGGACCTTGCGCAGTGCGACTTCGCGGGCCCGCTGGCCCGCTCGCGCCGTGGCAAGGTTCGTGAAGTTCACGATCGCCATGCCGAGGATCAGCATGGCGATGACCGAAAAGGTCGCCACCGTCCGCTTGTCGTTGCCTGGCGTCATGGCGCCGTTCTGGGCCTTGCCGAGGTGGATGTCCTGGACGTTGACGAAATGCCAATCCTGGTCGTCGCCCTGGTTGGTACGGACGCCGTTATTGTCCTCGTCGGGGATGTTCCGCTTCTCCCAGGCCGGCAGAGCGGCCTCGAGCTGCCTGGGATCGGTGCCGGGCTTCAGATCGAGATACACCCAACCGGACTGCCAACCCCATTGCGTCATGAACGTCGGCGTATCCGCGAAATAGGAATCGAAGTCGGTCCTCAGGATCGCGTTCAGCTTCATGTGCGAATTCTTCGGGATGTCCCTGAACACGCCGACGATACGGTAGTCCCGCTGCTTGCCTTTCGCGACCGTGCTCAGCGTGCGGCCGAGCACCTCGTTCGTCCCGAACTGTTTCATCGCCTCGGTCTGCGACAGCACCGCCGTACCGGGAGCGGTCAGGGTGGTGCCCGCGACCATCGGCAGCTTGACGACCTTCAGGAAATCATCGTCCGTCGTGCCGTAATCCTCGCCGAACGAGGACTGCCCATCCTTCATGATGACCGGAGTACCGCTGAGCAAATAGCCCACGCGCTCGACCTGCGGAAAATCCTTCTTGACCCGGTCCTTGGTTACATAGGCGGACATCTGGCCGAACAGGGGAATCCCGCTCTTCGGGTTCGGGTACCAGGCCTGGAACTGGTAGGTCTTGTCGGCGTCCGGCAGCCACTTGTCGTAGCTGTTCTCGTAGCGGACGTAGAGCAGAATCAGGACGCACGCGGCCATGCCGATGGCGAGGCCGGCGATGTTGATCACCGAATAGGTCTTGCTCTTCGCCAGAGCCCGAACCGCGACTGTCCAGTAATTGCGCCACATGATCCTTGGTCCTTCGAAAAGAGGTGCCGAGCGAGATTCCCGTCAGGCGGCGCGGCGCCGCTCCTGGAGGATCCGACCGTCGAGCATATTGACGACGCGGCTGGCGAAGTCGGCGTGCGAGGGCGAGTGGGTGACCATGACGATGGTCGAGCCCTCCTGGTTGAGCTGGCGAAGCATCCGCATCACCTCCTCGCCGTGCGCGGTGTCGAGGTTGCCCGTCGGCTCGTCGGCGAGGATCAGCTTGGGTTCGCCGACGAGCGCGCGGGCGACGGCGACGCGCTGCTGCTGGCCGCCGGACAATTGCGTGGGACGATGCTTGGCGCGGTGCGCGATGCCGACCTTGTCGAGGACGCGGTCGACCCGCGCCTTGCGCTCCGAGGAGGCGAAGTTGTGATAGAGCAGCGCGAGCTCGACATTCTCGCGCACCGTCAGCTCGTCGACCAGGTTGAAGCTCTGGAAGATGAAGCCGATGTTCGCCTTGCGCGTGTCGGCGAGCTGCGCCTCGCTGAGCCCGGCGACTTCCTGGCCGTTGAAGACATAGGAGCCGCTGGTCGGGCTATCGAGCATGCCCATGACGTTGAGCAGGGTCGACTTGCCGCACCCCGATGGCCCCATGATGGCGACGAACTCGCCGTCGGCGATGTCGAGATCGACGCAGTCGAGCGCGGTCGTCTCCACGGTGTCGGTGCGGTAGGACTTGGTCAGGCCGGTCATGGTCAACACGGATGAAGTTCCTTTCTCAATCGCCGGAGCTGAAGGTCAGGCGGCCCTTGTCGACCAGCCCGCTGTAGGAGGATGTGATCACGCGCTCTCCGGGTTGAAGCCCGCCGAGCACCTCGATGAAATCGGCATTGCGGCGGCCGAGCTGGACCTGGCGCCTGCTCGCGCCATTGCCGCTGGAGTCGACCACGAACACCCAATTGCCGCCGGTGTCGTTGAAGAAGGCGCCGTTGGGGATGAGCAACGCCTTTGAGGAATCGCCGATGGTCAGCCTGGCCTGGATGGTCTGGCCCCGCTGGACCGAGGCCGGCGCCGGCCCGACGAACACCAGGTCGACCTGGAACTGGCCGTTGCGGACCTGCGGATAGACCTTCGCGACCTTGAGCCGGTAGGTCTTGCCCCCGATGTCGGCCGAGGCGGTCTGCCCGACGGCGACTCGGCCAAGGTAGAATTCGTCGACGTCCGCCTGGAGCTTGTTGGCGCCGGCGCTGTCGATCTGGCCGATACGCTCGCCCTGTTGCAGCGATTGGCCGAGCTGGATGTCGAAGCCGCTCAGCTCGCCCGTGACCGGCGCGCGGATATTGAGTTGACCGAGGCTGTCCTGGGCGACGCCCATGCTGCTGTTGAGCGAGCTGGAAGCGGCGCGCAGCTGGCTCAACTGGCTCGACTGCAGCGCCTCGGTCTGGGCGATGCTCTGCTTCAAGATCGCGAGCCGCTTGGATTGGTAGTCGAGGTCGTCCTTGGTGTCGTTCACCGTCTTCTTCGAGATGAAGCCGCGGTCGGCGAGCGGCTTGTAGAGGTCGTATTGCCGCCGCGCCTTGGCGAGGTCGGTCTCGGCCTGGTTCAAGTCACGCAGGTTGGAGTTGCGCGTCTGGGTCAGCGCCAGCTCCTGGCTGCGCATGTTGTTCAGCTGCTGCTCGACCTCGGCCTGCTTCTCCAGCGTCGAGAGTTGCAATTCGGCGTTCGACAGGACCGCGAGGAGCTGGCCCTGGGTCACCTGCGCGCCATCCTCGACCAGTTTCTTCTCGACCCGGCCGCCCTCGACCGCGTCGAGATAGACCGTGACCAGAGGCGTGACGCGGGCGCGGACCGGGAGAAAGTCTTCGAACGTGCCAGGCTGCGCCGTCGAGATAGCGAGCCGGTTGCGGCTGACGGTCAGCGAGTCGGCACTTGGCGCAAAGAGCCAGAAGATCAGGATCAGCAGGAGGACGCCCCCGGCCGCGCCGCCGATCAGGACACGCTTGTCGATCCGCTTGCGCTCGACGACGCGGTCCATCGCGCCGCCGCTGACCGCTTCCGACCGGCTCGGACGGCGAAGCTCGACCAGGCTCATTGTGCGGGTCCGGGCACGAACTGTCCGGAAATGGACAGGCTCGGCGCCGAAAACGCGGCGTCGGCTCTCGGGAGATGCGAAATTGGCCCCTTGCTCATGCCCCTATCGTTGCAAGCCCCGTGCCAAATGGCGCCGCGGAGGGGCGGCCGAAAAAATTCGCTTCAGGGACTGTTCATTTCCGGACACTACGCTACAGATGTAGCGTGGCGCCCAGCTTCAACCTTGCCGTCGTCGTCGATGACGACCCCGATATCGCGCTCGCCGCGCGGCTGGCGCTACGCGACATGTTCGAGCGCATCGAAACCTTGTCCTCGCCCAACGATCTCATGCCGCTCCTGAAAAAGGACAGCCCGGACGCGATCCTGCTCGACCTGAATTTCGAGCGCGCCAAGACCGACGGCCGGGAAGGGCTGACCTTCCTCGGCAGGATCATGGACGAGGACCCCGACGCGGCCGTCGTCATCATCACCGCCCACGGCGCGGTGTCGATCGCGGTCGAAGCGATCAAGCGCGGCGCGAGTGACTTCGTCGCCAAGCCGTGGAGCAACGAGCGGCTGGCGGCCACCGTCCGCAGCGCCGCCGCGCTACGCCGCAGCCGCATCGACGCGCGCGTCGAGCGCAGCCGCGTGTCCGAGCTCGCGCAGGGCAGCGAAACGCCGCTGATCGGCAAGTCGCCGTCGATGGAGCGGGTGCGCACGCTGATCGAGCGCGCGGCGCCGACCGATGCCAACGTGCTGATCCTCGGCGAGAACGGCACCGGCAAGGAGATCGTCGCGCGGGAAATCCACCGCCTGTCGAGGCGCGGCGGCCACCCGATGGTTGCGATCGACCTCGGCGCGACCAACGAGACGATCTTCGAATCTGAGCTGTTCGGTCACGTGAAGGGTGCGTTCACGGGCGCGGCGGGCGAGCGCATCGGGCGGTTGAAGGCGGCCGACCAAAGCACCCTGTTCCTCGACGAGGTCGGCAACCTGCCGCTCCATCTCCAGCCCAAGCTGCTGACCGCGCTCGAGCAGCGCCAGGTCGTCCCGGTCGGCGCCAACCGGCCGGTTGCGATCGATGTCCGCATCGTCGCCGCGACCAACCTGTCCGACGAGCAACTCGCCGACGAGAAAAGGTTCCGGCAGGACCTGCTGTTTCGCCTCAACACGATCGAGATTCACCTGCCTCCGCTGCGCGCGCGCCGCGAGGATATCCCGCTGCTGCTCGACCATTACCTTGCGCTGTTCGCGCGCAAGTACGACCGCCCGGCGCGGCTCATCCCGCCAGGCGTGCTCGACGTGCTCGTGCGGCATGACTGGCCGGGCAACGTCCGCGCGCTGCGCCACGCGGCGGAGCGGGCGGTGATCATGGCCGACGGCGAGCATTACCGGGTCGAGGACTTTCCCCTGCCCTCGCGTCCGGAAGCGACCAGCGTCCCCGCGCCCGAATCCGCGACCAGCCTCAACCTCGACCAGTTCGAAAGGCAGATGATCGAGCGGGCGCTGCGGATGCACCATTTCAACATCTCGCTCGCCGCCGGGGAGCTCGGCCTCAGCCGCGGCGCGCTCTACCGGCGCATGGAAAAGCATGGGCTTTAGGCGCCGGTTCGAATTCGGGCTGGCGTGGCGCACCATCACCTTGGCCGCCGCCTTGTGGCTGTTCGTCCTGGCGATCGACACGCCCGGGCTCCGCGCGGCGCGGATCGTCGCCTTCATCATCGCCCTGATCGCGCTCGCCAGCCTGTGGAGCTTCATCCGCCGCACCAACTTCATCGTCTCGCGCTTTGTCGAATCGGTGCGGTTCGAGGATTATTCGCAGCGCTTCTCCGACCCGAGCGGCGGGGGCTTCGACGTTCTCGGCGAGACGCTCGACCAGGCGCTCAAGGCGCTCCAGGCGCGGCATGTCGAGGAAAATGCCGAGTCACGCTTCCTGTCCGCGATCGTCGATGATGCGCCGAGCGCGCTTTTGACCGTCGACAAGGACGGGCGGGTCGAGATGATCAACAAGGCGGCACGGCAATTGTTCGCGCGCCAGCCGCTGCACCGTATCGAGGACCTCAACGCGCTGGGTCCGGAACTGGTCGCGGCCGCGCAACTGCCGGCGGGATCGCGCAAGATCACACGGCTCAACCTCGACGGCGTGCCGCAAAAGGCGATCTTCGCCTCCGCGCAGGTCGCGCGGCTCGACAAACCGGTGACCGTTCTCTCGATCCTGCCGGTGCAAAGCGAGCTTGGCGCGCTCGAGATCGCCGCCCAGGTCGACCTGGTGCGCGTGCTCACGCACGAGATCATGAACTCGCTGACCCCGGTCACGTCGCTCGCGCGGTCGGGCGCGGACCTGGTGGCCGCCGCCGGGCGGGACGGCAGCGATCTGGAGCAGGCCCGAGTCGCGACGGAGACGGTCGCGCGGCGCGCCGAAGGCATCCTCCAGTTCGTCCAGAGCTATCGCGAGTTCGCGCAAACCCCCGAAGTCCATCGCCGCACCTTCGAGGCCAAGCCGTGGGGCGAGGAGATCCTGCGCCTGGCGCTGGCGAGCGCGGGCGAACGCACCGTGGATGCGCGGCTCGAGGTCGAGCCCGCGACGCTGAGCATCGAGGCCGACCCGGAGCTGCTCGCGCAGGCGGTGCTCAACCTGCTGCGCAACGCGGTGCGCGTGACCGCGGATGTCGGCGAAGCGATCGTCGTTCTCGGCATCCGCCGCGACCGCAGCGGCCGCTTCCATATCGAAGTGCGCGACAACGGCCCGGGCATCGATCCGGAGCGCCGGGAGGACATTTTCCTCCCCTTCTACACGACCCACAAGGGCGGCAGCGGAGTCGGCCTGAGCTTCGCCCGGCAGGTCGCGCTGGCCCACGGCGGATCGATCGCGGCGCTCGACTCACCCGAGGGCGGCGCAACGCTCCAGCTGGTCGTCTGACCTGTCCCAGAATCGGACTCGTGGGACGGCCATCTCGACTCGGCCGTCATTTTCAAGCAAAATGAGGGAGATAGGTTAAGCGCGGCCGCGCTTCGCCAGGATCGGGGACGGGGATTTCGTGCACATTCGCTTTTTCGAACGGATGCAGCGCATTGGCGCGCCCGGGGGCGGGCAGTGAAGATCGCAGGCGTTGAGCTGCCGGCGATCCTTGTCGAGGCGTTGCACGACTGCCGTCGGCATTTCTATGCCGCGGCCATCTTCAGCCTGTTGATCAACCTGCTTTATCTCGCGCCGACACTTTACATGCTCCAGGTCTATGACCGCGTCGTTCCGACCGCGGGCAAGACGACCTTGCTGTTCGTGACGCTGGCGCTTGCGCTCGCGCTCGGCACGCTCGCGGTGCTCGACATGATCCGTAACCGCCTGCTGGTCCGCGCCAGCCAGCGGCTCGACGCGCTGATCGCGCCGCGCATCCTCAGCCAAATGATGGCGGCCGATTCGGCGGTCGCGGCCCAGGCGATGCGCGATTTCGATTCGGTCCGCAGCGCGATGGCCAGCCCGGCGATCGCGGCGATCTTCGATGTCCCCTGGACACCGGTCTTCCTGCTCGTCGCCTTCATGTTGCATTTCTGGATCGGCATCATGGCGATCGTCGGCGCCGTGCTGCTCGTCAGCCTCGCCTGGCTCAACCAGCGCGCGACCCAGCGGCACATGGAAATCGCGACCTCGGCGATGGCCGCCGCGCACAATTCGCAGCAAGCCGCCGCCGTCCACGGAACGACCATCAAGGGCCTCGGCATGACCGCCGCGATGGTCGAGCGGCAGCTCGGTCACCGCCGCATTGGCCTTACCAACATGGTTCACGCGCAATTTTCCGGCAGCCGGCTGACCGCGACCAGCCGCTTCTTCCGCTTGTTCGTCCAGTCGGCGGCGCTGGGCCTCGGCGCACTGCTGGCGATCGCCGGCGAGATTTCCGCGGGCGCGATCATCGCTTCGTCGGTGCTCCTCAGCCGAGCGCTCCAGCCGATCGAGAGCATCATCGGCGCCTGGTCGTCGCTCGCATCGGCCCGGGCGGCTGTCCGCCGTCTTGCCGGCACGGTCGAAAATCTCGGCGCGCAGCGCCTCTACACGGCGCTTCCCGCCCCCGAAGGCGTGCTCAAGGTCGAGGAAGTGGGCCTCCGCGGCCGCGACGGCCGGCCGATCCTGTTCGGCATGAACTTCATCGCCGAACCCGGCCACATCCTCGGCGTCATCGGCCCGAGCGGTTCGGGCAAGACCACGCTCGGCAAGATCCTCATCGGCGCGGTTCAGCCAACCGTCGGCACCGTCCGCCTCGACGGCGCCAGCCTCAGCGACTGGGACCAGGACGAGCTCGGCCCGCATCTCGGCTACATGCCGCAGGAGCCGTCGCTGTTCGAAGGCTCGATCAAGGACAATATCGCCCGCTTTGCGCGGACCGACGACCCCGACGAGGCACGGGCGATCGACGAAGCCGTGGTGCGCGCCGCCAGGGAAGCCGGGGTCCACGAGATGATCCTCGAGCTTCCGCAGGGCTATGACACGCTGCTCGGGCTCGGCGGCGCGGGCCTGTCGGCCGGGCAATCGCAGCGCATCGCGCTGGCGCGCGCGCTCTACGGCGAGCCGCAACTGCTGGTGCTCGACGAGCCCAACGCGTTCCTCGACCAGGCCGGCGAAGCGTCGCTGCTGGTCGCCGTCGCCAACGCCCGCGGGCGCGGCGCGACGGTCATCGTCATCGCCCACCGCCGCGGCCTGCTCGCCGTCGCCGACCGCCTGCTCGTGCTCGAGGCCGGACGACCCAAGATGATCGGCCCGGCGAAGGAGGTCGTCGCGCGCCTGACCGCGCCACCCAGCTCGGAGAATGCCGCATGAGCGACGCGCTCGTCCTCTACCAACCCGAGCACGTCGACGCGGGTGATCCACGCAACGAGATTCGCATCGGCGCCGCGGTCGCGGTGCTGTTCTTCGTGCTGTTCCTCGGGTGGGCCGCGTTCATGCCGCTGGATGCCGGGGTCAACGCGCCGGGGACGATCGCGGTCGCCGGCAATCGCCAGACGGTCCAGCATCGCGACGGCGGGATGATCACCGCGATCCGCGTGCGCGAAGGCCAGCACGTCCAGGCCGGCCAGATCCTCGTCGAGCTGTCGGCGCCGGAGCTCAAGGCGGCCGAGCGCGGGCTCACCAGCGACTATCTGACGCTGCTCGCCGAGCGCGCGCGGCTGATGGCGGAGCGCAGCGGACAGCGCGATTTCGTCCCACCGCCCGAGTTCGCGTCGCTCAGCGCCGACGACAAGCCGATCGCCGACCAGGTAATGTCGCTCCAGCGATCCGAAATGCGCGCGCGCTCGGGGGCAATCTCGGCGCAGCAATCGGTGCTTGGCGAGCGCGGCCAGCAGCTGTCTGAGCAGCAGACCGGCTACGTCCAGCAGCGCGCGGCGCTGGTCGAACAGCAGCGGCTGATCGGCGAAGAGCTCGAAGGCCTGCGCAAGATCGCCGACAAGGGCTTCGCCTCGATCAACCGCGTGCGCGCGCTCGAGCGGGCGCAAGCCGACCTCAAGGGCCAGGAAGCCGCGATGACGGCGGAATACGCCCGCGCCGGCGAGGGCATCGGCGAGACGCAAATGCAGTCGCTGAGCGTATCGCGCGACCGGCTGCAGCAGATCGAGTCCGACCTCAAGGATGCGCAGAGCAAGCTTTCCGAAGTGCTGCCCAAGCTGGTCGCCGCGCGCGAGCAGCTGCAGCATTCGCTCGTGCGCGCGCCCGTGACCGGCCAGGTCGTCGGCCTGACCGTGTTCACGGTCGGCGGGGTGGTCGCTCCCGGAGGGAAGCTGATGGACATCGTGCCCGACGGCCGCGAGCTGGTCATCCAGGCGCAGCTAGCCCCGTCGGACGCCGACGACGCCTATCCCGGCCAGAAGGCCCAGGTCCGTTTCGTCAGCATCCACAACCGTTCTCTGCCGCTCTTCACCGGCAAGGTGCGGACCGTGTCGGCCGACAGCTTCACCGACGAAAAGACCGGGCGGTCCTTCTTCCGCGCGGAGATCGTCGTCCCGTCGGACGAGATGGCCAAGGTCCGCTCGGTGCTCGGTAACGGCGAGCTGCGTCCCGGCCTTCCGGTCGACGCGGTGCTCACCGTGCGCAAGCGCACCGCGCTGCAATATTTGCTCGAGCCGCTGACCGGCGCGCTGTGGCGCGCCGGGCATGAGGACTGACGCGCCTTAAAAGACGTAATCCGCTGCCGCGATGTGGGTCACGCCGACCAGCGTGATGGTGAAATCGTTGGTGCCGTTGTGGTCGGCATCGACGCTGATCACCAGGTTCGAGCCGCTGACCGCGGTGTGCACGTTGGCGCTGGTGATGCCGAAGGCGTGCAGGTTGATCTTGTCGCTGCCCGAGACGAAGTCGGTGATCTTGTCGGCGCCGCTGTTGACGTCCGAATAGACGAACACGTCCGCGCCCGATCCGCCGGACAGCGTGTCGTTGCCGAGGCCCCCCTTGATCGTATCCGCTCCGCCATTGCCTTTGATGATGTTCGCCCCGGAATTGCCGGTCAGCGTGTTGGCGAGCGTGTTGCCGGTGAGGTTGATTGCCCCCGAGCCGAGCGCGCTGGCCTTCTCGAGGTTGGAGCCGAGCGTGTAGCTGACGGTCGAACGCACTTCGTCGCTGCCCTGGCCCGACAGCTCGGTGACGACGTCGCTGGTGCTGTCGACATAGAAAATATCGTTTCCCGTGCCGCCGCGCATGGTGTCGTTGCCGGTGCCGCCGTCGAGTATGTCGTTGCCGCCGCTGCCGCTCAGCGTGTCGTTGCCGCCGAGCCCGTTGATCGTGTCGTTGCCGGAGGTGCCGTTGAGGGTATCGGCGCCGCTGGTGCCGGTAATGGTGCCGGGCGTTCCCCCGCCGCCGCCGCCGCCGCTCGTCTGGAAATGCAGCGCGGCGCTGACGTTCGCGACGGTCGAGTTGTTGACCGTGATCGTGTTGCCGGAGGCGAGCGTCACGACGACGTTGACCCCGGACTGCACGACGGATTGCGCGGCGGTGTAGCCGTAAATGTTGATCGCCTCGCCGGCGGTGAAGTCGGTGATGACGTCGCGGCCGCCGCCGGTGCGGTAGACGAACGTATCGACGCCGCCGCTGCCGGTGAGCGTGTCGCTGCCGGCGCCCCCATCGAGAATGTTCGCCGCGGAATTGCCGGTGAGCGAGTTCGCGAGCGTGTTGCCCGTGAGGTTGATGGCCGACGTTCCGTCGAGGATGCCGTTCTCGAGATTGTTGCCAAGCGTATAGGTGATGGCCGCGTGGACCGTGTCATTGCCAGCTGCGGATGCCTCGGTGACGGAATCGCTCGCGCTGTCGACGTAATAAGTGTCGTTGCCGGTGCCGCCGGCCATGGTGTCGTTGCCCGCGCCGCCGTCGAGCGTGTCATTGCCCGCGTCCCCGTTGAGCGCGTCGTTGCCGCCGCCGCCGCTCAGCACATTGGCGCCGGAGTCGCCGATTATGTCGTCGGCAAAATCCGATCCTTCAACATTCTCAATACTCTCGAATGAATCCCCGTCGGTCGAGGCCTGAGCTCCCAGATTCACAAAGGCCCCGGCAGCCCAGTGAGCGTAAGACACCGTGTCGCTTCCGGCCCCTCCCTTGATCGTGTCGTACGATGTGCCCGTGTAGACAATGTCGTCTCCATCGCCCCCGTCGATAAACCCCTGGCCGCTCGCGATATTGACAACGTCGTTCCCGTCCCCGCCGAAGACTTGCGCGAAGACTTGAGCCGCACCGGCGCGAATCTCCACGTAGTCGTCGCCCGCGCCCGCAAGGACATGAACGGGCCCCCCGGTGGAGATTATGAAATCGTCGCCGCCGGCGGCATCGACCGTGACGGGGTTGGCTTGCTCCGCGATTGTGATGTGATCGCCGAAGTTCGTTGTGCGGAGGTACTCGACCTGCTCGGTGTGCTGGATTGTTCCGCCCCCGAACACAGCAGGTCCCGATTCAAAGACGGCCGTGTCGAGCGTCACCGCCGAGGTCATTTGTTCGAGATCAAGGCGCAGCGTGTCGAAGCCGTCACCTCCGTCCGCGTCGTCGCCATAGCCGACGGAGAGAAGGTCATCGCCCGTTCCCGCGATCAGGACGTCATGGTCAGTTTTCCCGTCCAACCCGAGCTCGCCAGCCACGAAGGGCGCCGAGCCAACGCCGTCGGCGAAGAGCAGATCGTTACCGTCCCCGCCGATGACAGTATCGGCGCCACCCCCACCAGAGATTGTATCGTTACCGCCGTAGCCGTTGAGGGTCTCATCCGACGGCCCGCCATTGAGAATGTCATCGGTTTCCACGAAAGAAATGGCTGCCTGGACGTTCGCAACGTCTGCGTTGGCGAAAGTCACGATATCGCTGTCGGAGAATGCGACAATTACATCGCTGCCGACCTGGCTTATTGACTGGAATTCGCCGTAACCATTGACCTGCAGACCGTCGTCTCCGGAAAAATCGGTAATGAGATCGTGGCCGTCGCCCGCAGTGAACAGGAAAAGGTCGCTGCCTCCGCCTCCGCTCAGGGTGTCGGCGCCCCTGCCGCCGCTCAACTGATCGTTGGAGGCGCTGCCGGTTAGTGTGTCGTCGCCCGCCTCTCCATAAGCCTGGTTATAGTATGGCCCGTAGTAGCTAAAGCCGAGCGTGATTGTGTCGTTACCGTCTCCACCGTACGTCCTGTTGGCCGAGAAAATCGTATCGTCACCGCTGCCGCCGTAAGTCACGGTCGTCGGTGTTCCGCCGGTATAGATTGTGTCATTCCCGTCACCGCCCTGCGCGACGTAGAGATAATAACTGTTGGTCCCGTCGATGACATCATTGCCCGCGCCGCCGTCCAGCAGCCCTGTGTACGTGCCGGCGATCAACGTATCATTGCCGTCCATTCCTTGAACGACGTTGAATGGCGAATAGCCGTTCTCGCTCGCAGCATCGACGTTGATGTAATCGTCGAAGTTGGTGCCCTCGACCCAGCCGATGTTCTCAATACCGGTGATGGTCGCGCCGCCAACAGTCTGCGTCGTCTGCCGGAAGTCGACGGTCAGCCCTTCTGATGCGCCCAGAAAGCTGATGAAGAGAATGTCGCCGTATATGTCCTGTCCGCCACCGTCGACGTTGTCACCGTAACCGGCGAAGATGGCGTCGTCTCCCGCACCACCTTGCAAGGTATCGACGTCAGTCCCGTGGTCGAGAACAGGGGAAGTGTATGGATCGGTCTGGTACGGCCAGATCCAGGTCGGCGAAACGTCGCCGCTATAGAGCGTGTCGTTGCCGTCGCCGCCGCTGATCGCGTCCGCCCCGGCGCCGCCCGCGATGGTGTCATTGCCGCCGAGCCCGCTGATCGTGTCGTTGCCGGATGTACCGGTTAGCGTATCGTCGCCCGACGTGCCCTGAATCGTGCCCGTGCCCGTGCCGCCCCATGCGGGCATCAACTCGCTGGACGACGAAGAGCCAAACGTGCGGTAAGCCATTCAAAATTCCCCCAGCCAAAGCACCCAACCTGCACCGAGCAGATTCACAGCCAGGGAATATTTCCGCGCCGGCGCCGGGCTCGGCATGCCCGGTCCGTCCGGCTTCGAGAAACCCCACCCCCAAAGCCTCGCGCGCCGCTTCAATCGCCGCGCGATCGCCAAGGCGTATCCGCGCCAACAGCCGTACGCAACGCGGATTCCCATTTTCGTCCAGCGGCGTAGCCCGCGCGCAACAGCGCCATCGAGGCCGTTCGGTCCCCTAGCGCACGCGCGGCGCGGGACGCGGCTCCGCGCTCGGCCCGTCGATCACCGGCCAGCCATCTTCCCAGCGGATCGGATCGATCAGCATGACGCGGCGCGTGTTGACGTCGTCGGCCGGCTTCTCCTTCGGCTTCCGCGCATCGACCGCGTGATAGACGATCCAGTCCTGCCCAGCGGCGTCGGTGACGATCGAATTATGCCCCGGCGCGACCCAATAGCCGCGCTTCTCGAGAATGATGCTGTGCGGCTTGCCGGTCGCCTGCTCGAGTGTCTGGAACGGACCGGTCGCGCTTTTCGAACGCGCGACCATCACCGCGTAATTGGCCTTGGCACCGCAGCAATTGTCGCCCGAGTAGAACAGGTAGTAATATCCGCCGCGGCGGATCACCCACGAGCCTTCGATCAGCACCGGGAACGCGTCCTTGACCGGGTTCGGCCAGACGAGATCCTTGGACGCGCTGCCCGGCGCAAAGGACAGGCGGTCGGCCGAGAGCTCCTGCACCTTCACCGGCTTGAACCCGGACCCCCAATACAGCAGGGGCTTCCCCGTCGCGGGGTCATCGAACGCCATCGGATCGATGTC
>Ga0207706_10002464_pt1 | contig 18047 bp, 16 predicted proteins | sample KBSC53metaG_FD_184318 | JGI IMG/M metagenome (GOLD analysis project Ga0207706, IMG submission 184318) | Corn rhizosphere microbial communities from Kellogg Biological Station, Michigan, USA - KBS C5-3 metaG (SPAdes) (version 2) | ecosystem: Host-associated > Plants > Roots > Rhizosphere > Soil ... | reverse complement strand
GGCCCCGGCGACGTCAGCCGCAAGGGCGCGCCGCACCGCCTGGGCGACGTGCGACTCGTCGACGTAGCCCCACAGGTTCCATCTGCGCAGCTGCGGGTCGTCCCAGAAGGACGGGAACCGCTGGTAGTCGGCCCGCTCCATGATGTTGGAGAAGCGCAGGCCCAGGAACGGGATGCCGGTCCAGCGGGCGAACTGGCGGGCCATCTCCTCGCCGAGGACCTTGGAGAGGGCGTAGGAGGTCTCGGGCCGCAGCTCGGCCTGCTCGTCCACCGGCGCGTAGTCGGGCGGGCGGTCGAAGGGCAGGCCGAGGGTCGTCTCGCTGGACGCCCAGACGACCCGCTCGAGGCCGAGGCGGGCCGCGGCCGCGAACACCGTGTGGGTGCTGGTGAGGTTGGTGCGGAACACGATGTCGGGGGTGGCGTGGACCGGCGAGGGGATGGCGGCCAGGTGGACGACGGCCTGGATGCCCCCGAGGACCTCGGCCCCGCTGAGGGCCTCCAGGGTCTGGCCGAAGTCGGTCAGGTCGGCGGGCAGGAACGGCGCCGGCGAGTCGGCCGTGCTCGACTCGGCCGACGGCACCCGGTCGACGTTCAGCACCTGGTGCCCGTGCTCGAGCAGGTCGCGGACCACGGCCCGTCCCGCCTTGCCGCTTCCCCCGGTGACGACGATCCTGGCCATGGCCGCTCGCTCCTCTCAGTACGGCAACGTACGTCGTTCTCCGCAGAACATACGATGACGGAGCGCGCCGAGCTTCCCATACTGGCCAGCAGCCTGGACGCAATGGTTCTTGGGAGGGCATCGTGCGGGTTCGAGCAGGCTTGACGGCGCTGGCCACCGTGGTCCTGGCGGCCGCGGTCGGCTGCACCTCGGGTGGGGACGGGGGCGCGCGCTCGTCGGCGGCGGCCACGTCCACCACCGTCCATCACGCCATGACCCCGGCGGCGCTGGGGCCGGACGCGACCCCGAGGGAGGTGCGGGCCCGCTTCGAGCAGCTGCTCGGCCAGCACGCCCTGCTGGCGGTCCGCCAGGCCCGCAGCGAGGTGGCCATGGCCCCTGATCTCAAGACGGTGGTCGACAGCTCGCTGGCGGCCAACGCGCGCGACCTCGATCAGCTGGTCGGGGTGACCTACGACAGCGCCCAGGCGGCGAAGTTCGAGCAGCTCTGGAAGGGCTACACCGACGAGCTGTCCGCCTACGCCCAGGCGTCGGCCACCGGCAACAACACCGGCGCCCAGGAGGCGCGGGCCGCCCTGCTGGCCCAATGCGACGACTGGGGCGCCTTCCTGGACGACGCCAGCGCCGGCCGGGTCGAGGCGGCCACAGCGACCAGGAGCGCCCAGGCGCGGGTCGAGCAGCTCATGGGGCAGGTCGACGCCTACGCCAGCCGGAACTACGCCAAGGCCTACACCCTGGAGCGCCAGGCCTATGAGAGCACCTACGGGGCCGGGACCACCCTGGCCAGGGCCAGCCTGACGAGCAAGGAGGCGGCCGACCTGGACAAGGCGCCGGAGAACCTCCGGTCGGCCTTCGCCATGCTGCTCGGCGAGCACATGGAGCTGGTCGTCGACGCCCAGCGGGCCACCTTCGCCGGGTCGCCCGAGTTCGACGCCGCGGCTGCCCAGGTCAACGCCAACACCGCCACCCTGACCAAGGCGATGAGCGGGATCGTCGGCCCCAAGAAGGCGGCCGAGTTCGAGTCCGCCTGGGCCAACCACGTCGAGGGCCTGATGGCCTACACGACGGCGGTCGCGAGCAAGGACGAGGCCGCCAAGACGGTGGCCAAGGAGAACCTGGACGCCTTCGCCGAGCGCCTCGCCCTCTACTTCAGCGACGTCGTCCGCAACGTGCTCGCCACCGACCCGCTGACCGACGCCATCACCGCCCACGACGCCCACCTGATCAACCAGGCCGACGCGTACGCGGCCAAGGACTACGCCAGGGCCCAGCAGGCCCAGGACGAGGGCTACAGCCAGATGGTCGGGGTGGCCAACGTCCTGGTCGACGCCATCGAGAAGGTCATGGCGACCGACATGCCGGCCGGCGGGTCCAAGACCGGCGGCGGCGGGACCGCCCACGTCCACCCATGAGATGACCAGGAGCGGGGCCCGGCGCACGGCCACCACGACGGCGGTGGCCGTGGCCTTGCTCGTGCTCCCGGCCCTCCTGGCTGGCTGCGGCGGCCCCCGGGCCGAGTACGCCGGGGTGGCCAGCACCATCGACCCCCAGGGCCAGGCCGGGCCGGCCGACGGCCTGGAGGCGGCCCGGCGGTTCCGCTCGATCCGCCGCTTCCGGTCGACCCCGGTGCCGGTACGGCTGGAGATCCCAAGGATCGGGGTGGCCACCGGGCTCCAGCGGCTCGGCCGGGCCACCGACGGCACGGTCGAGGTGCCGAGCGGCCCCGGCAAATGGGACATGGCCGGCTGGTACGAGGGCGGCACCCGGCCGGGCGACCCCGGGTCGGCGGTGATCCTCGGCCACGTCGACTCCACCTTGGGCCCGGCGGTGTTCTACCGGCTGCGGGAGCTGCGACCCGGGGACCGGGTCGAGGTCGTCCGGGCCGGGGGCTCGCGGATCGCCTTCACCGTCGAACGGGTCGAGCAGTACGACAAGCGGCGCTTCCCCACCGCCGAGGTCTACTACCCGACCCTTGAGCCGATGCTGCGCCTGGTCACCTGCGGCGGCGCCTTCAACTACGCCACCGGCCACTACACCGACAACGTGATCGTGTTCGCCTCGCTGCGCGGCTGAGCGGTCCCGGCCTCGTATCATCGCCCCCATGAAGGCCGAGCAGACGGACGGGGCCGGGCCCAAGGCGACCTCTGGAGGTGCCTGGTACCGCCCGATGGTGGCCCGGCCGACCGACGAGGAGCACCGCAGCGCGACCGTGCTGGAGCTGTTCTTCGACCTGTGCTTCGTGGTCGCCGTGGCCCAGGCCGCCTCCGCGCTGCACCACCTGATCGCCGAGGACCACGTGGGCGACGGCGTGGTCGGCTACGCCACGGTGTTCTTCGCCATCTGGTGGGCGTGGATGAACTTCACCTGGTTCGCCTCGGCCTACGACACCGACGACGTCGTCTACCGGCTGACCACCCTGGTCCAGATCGCCGGCGCCCTGATCCTGGCCGCGGGTGTGCCCGACGCCATGGACGGCAGCGACTTCGCCGTCATCACCCTCGGCTATGTGGTCATGCGCCTGGCCATGGTCGCCCAGTGGCTGCGGGCGGCCGCCGCCGACCCGCCCCACCGGCGCAGCTCGCTGCGCTTCGCCGCCGGCATCGCCCTGGTCCAGCTCGGCTGGGTGCTGCGGCTGGCCCTGCCCCAGGGCCTCGGCACGGCCAGCTTCCTGGTCCTGGTCGCGGCCGAGCTCGTGATCCCCATCTGGGCCGAGCGGGCCGCCCCGACCTCCTGGCATCCGCGCCACATCGCCGAGCGCTACGGCCTGTTCACCCTGATCGTGCTGGGCGAGTGCGTGCTCGCCTCCACCGTGGCCATCCAGACCGCCCTCGACGAGAACGCCGCCCTGGCCGACCTGGCCACCACGGCGGCGGGCGGGCTGCTGACCGTGTTCGGGATGTGGTGGCTGTACTTCGGCAAGGAGGCCTCGGCGTTCCTGATCTCGCTGCGGGCCGGGATCATCTGGGGCTACGGCCACTACCTGGTGTTCGCCTCGGCCGCGGCCGTCGGGGCCGGGCTGGCCGTCAACGTCGACCACCTCACCCACCACGCCGCCATCGGCGCCCGCGGGTCGGCGGCCGCCTTCACCGTCCCGGTGGCCCTGTTCCTCCTGGCCGTCTGGGCGCTGCAGCTGCGGCCCCATCACCTGGCCCGCTGGCACAGCGCGCTGGCGCCGGCCACCGCCGTCCTGGTCCTGGCCGCGACCCTGGCCTCCGAGCCCGTCCTGGTCACCGGGCTGCTGGTGGCGACGATGATCGCGGCCTCCCTGGTCGCCCTCCACCGCCCGGCGGCCGCCCGGGCACCCTAGCTCAGCTGGGGACCGACCAGGTGCCGTCGCCGGCGATCAGCTGGTCGGCCTCCTCGGGGCCCCAGGTACCCGGGTCGTACTCGTAGAGAGGGGTGGCGTCCTCGCCGACCACCGGGTCGACGACCCGCCACTCGGCCTCGACGGCGTCCTGGCGGGCGAACAGCTCGGTCTCGCCCTCCATGGCGTCACCGATGAGACGCTCGTAGGGGGGCCGGCCGTGGCCAGGGCGGTCGGCCGCGACCAGCTCCACGTCCTCGCCGATCAGCTGGTCGCCGGGGACCTTGACCCGCACGCCGAGCTCGATGCGGACGTCGGGGCCGAGGTGCAGGCGCAGATGGTTCGACCGGGCCGGGATCAGCTCCCCGAACAGCTCCAGCGGCGGGCGCCGGAACTCGACCAGCACCTCGGTGTCGGTCACCGGCAGCCGCTTGCCGGCGCGGATGTAGAACGGCACCCCCGACCAGCGCCAGGTGTCGATGGCCAGGCGGGCGGCCACATAGGTCTCGACCGCCGAGTCGGCGGCCACCCCGGGCTCGTCGCGGTAGCCACGGAACTGGCCGCGGACGACGCTGGAGCGGTCAAGCGGCCGCACGGCCTGGATGAGCCGGGAGCGCTCCTGGCGGGTGGCGTCGGGGGTGTGCACCGCCGGGGCGTCCATGGCCAGCAGGGCGAGGACCTGGAGCAGGTGGTTCTGGAGGACGTCGCGGATCGCCCCGGCCTCCTCGTAGAAGGCGCCCCGGCCCTTGACGCCGAAGTCCTCGGCCATGGTGATCTGCATCTGGCGCACGTAGCGGGCGTTCCAGATCGGCTCCAGCAGGGCGTTGGCGAAGCGCAGGTAGAGGATGTTCTGGATCGGCTCCTTGCCCAGGAAGTGGTCCATGCGGAAGATGCGGTCCTCGGGCAGGTGGCGGTGCAGGATCTGGTTCAGCTCCCGGGCCGAGGCCAGGTCGCGGCCGAACGGCTTCTCCACGATCACCCGGGCCGCGTCGATGCGGCCGGCGGTGGCCAGCCCCTCGGTCACGGTGGCGAACATGCTCGGCGGGATCGCCAGGTAGTGCAGCGGCCGCTGGGCGTCGCCCAGCTCCTTGCCGAGCCGCTGGAAGGTGCTGGCGTCGCTGTAGTCGCCGTCGATGTAGCGCAGCAGCTTCGACAGTCTGGCGAACGCCTCCTGGTCGACCTTGCCCTTGCCGCCGGCGTCGTGCTCGACACTGTCGCGGGCCCGCCGGCGCAGCCGGGCCAGGTCCCAGCCCGACTTGGCCACCCCGATGATCGGTACATCGAGCCGCTGGCGCTGGACCAGCCCCAGCAGGGCCGGGAAGACCTCCTTGTAGGCGAGGTCGCCGGTGGCGCCAAAGAACACGATCGCGTCGGAACGCTGGCTGTCGATCGGGCCACTCCTTTGGTCGAGCTGTCCGCGGGCGAGACAATGATCGTATGACGAGCGGCGCCGCGGGTCGCGCGACCCCGAGACGGTGGGCCCTGGCCGCCCTGGCCGGCCTGGTCCTGCTGGCCGCCGGCCTGGTCCAGGTGATCCTGGGCAGCCGCGGCCAGTTCCTCTACCTGCTCGTCGGGACGGTCCTGAGCGTGGCCGTGATAGCCGCCACGGCCTGGTGGGCCTTCACCACCCGCCGGGTCTGGAAACGCTGGCTCAACATCGCTATCGCCGCCCTGGCCGTTGCCAACACCGTCGTCGCCTTCATCGAGTTCGGTATCCGCCAGGCCACCGGCGCCCTCGCCATCGTCGCCGGCGCCCTCCTCTACGCCACCGCCACCCCTCGCGCCCTCCGCCCCCCGACCGGCGGGGAGCCATGGCCAACCCCCTCGGACCCCGGAGAGCCATGGACAACCCCAGGCACCAGCTCCGACCCCGGAGAGCCATCGACAACCCCAGGCACTAGCTCGGACCCCGGGGAGCTGTGGACAACCCCAGGCACCAGCTCCGACCCTGGGTTAGCCTCCCCCACCGGGGGACCCGACGACGGCGGGCGGGGTTCCGGCGTACCCGGGAAGCCCACCTCGCCGTGGTTGCTGGTGAACCCCCGGTCGGGGGATGGGAAGGCGGGGCGGGTCGGGCTGGTGGAGGCGGCCCGGGGGATGGGCGTGCGGGTGCACCTGCTGGAGGCGGGGGACGACCCGGCGGCGCTGGCCCGGGCGGCGGTCGAGGGTGGGGCGGACGTGGTCGGGGTGGCCGGTGGGGACGGGTCGATGGGGCTGGTGGCGGCGGTGGCGGTCGAGGCCGGGGTGCCGTTTGTGTGTGTGCCGTCGGGGACCCGGAACCACTTCGCCGGGGACCTGGGGCTGGACCGGGGCGACCCGCTGGCCGCGCTGGCCGCCTTCGCCGGCCCTGAGCGGCGTGTCGACGTGGCCACGGTCGGGGACCGGGTGTTCGTCAACAACGTGTCCCTCGGGGCCTACGCCGACCTGGTCGCCGACCCCCGCTACCGGGCCGGGAAGCTGGCCACCGCCCACGCCGTCCTGCCGGCGTCGCTGCGCGGGGAGCGGGAGCTGCTACGGGTCGACCTCCGGGACGCCGCCGGCCGCGAGCACCCGGACGTGCTGGTCCTGCTGGTGGCCTGCAACGCCTACGAGCTGAACGGGGTCCGGGAGCGGATGGACGGCGGGGTGCTGCAGGTGTCGGCCCTGCGGGCCCGGACCGGGGCCGCTCTGGCCGGCCTGGCCACCAGGACCCTGGCCAGGGGGGGCCGCGCTCCGGCGGGGACCGGCTGGGCCCAGTGGACCACCACCGTTCTGCGGGTCGAGGCGCCCCTCCCCCAGCTGCCCGCCGGTATCGACGGAGAGGCCGCCACCCTGGCCGCCCCGCTCGAGTTCCGGGTCCTCCCCCGGGCCCTGCGGGTCCTCGTCCCCCCGGCCCTCACCCCCCGAACCCCCCGGGGCCGCCTCCAGCGGTGGTCGACCGTCCGCGGCCTCCTCCGGGTGGCGGCCGGGTCGAGCGCCGGGCGGTGACCGGCCCGGCGGTCAGGCTCCGGGGCTGACCACCTCGGACAGGATCGACCGGACCGCCCGGTCGGTGTACTCGGCGGCCGGCCAGGCACGGTCGACGACCAGGTGGGCGAAGGTGGACGGCTGGGCGCGGGCCCAGACCCAGTCGGTGGCCGACGCCGTGGTCCAGCCGTCGGCCAGGCGGCCGTCGCCGGCGACCCGGTCGACGGCGGCCGCGAACATCTCGCGCAGGTCGCCCATGCGGTCGCGCCAGGCCAGACCGCCCTCGTCGCCGTTGACGGCGGCCGCCTCGAGCGCCCGGGCAACGGGCAGGATCTCGGGGAGATAGGCGAACCACAGCCGCAGCAGCCGCTCCAGCGCCGCCACCGGCGGGAGCGAGCTGGTCTCGGCGGCCCTGCCGGCGAACCCGCTGCGGACGTCGTGGCGGCGGGCCATGGCCTTCAAGAGCCCGGCCCGGTTCTCGAAGTGGACGTAGAGCAGCTGGCGGGAGACGCCGGTGGCGGCGGCGATGTCGGCCACGGTGACGGCGTCGATCCCCCGCTCGCGGACCAGGCCCCAGGCGGTATCGAGGATGCGGGCGCGGCTGTCGCCACGGGTCACAGCCATGGCGCCAGCCTGCCCCAGGTATTGACACGTGTCAAATGACCGTCCTATTTTACACGTGTCAACCATGACTGAGGAGGTCGGGAGCATGTGGACCAGCCCGTACGCGCCGGTCGAGGTCGGGGGCACGACCCTGCACCGGATGGTCCTTGCCGCCGCCGACCGCTTCGGGGACCGGCCGGCCCTGGTGGACGGGCCGTCGGGGACGACGGTCAGCTACCGACTGCTGGCCGAGCGGGTCCAGGGGGTGGCGGCGGGGCTGGCCGCCACCGGCTTCCGGCCCGGGGACGTGCTCGCCCTGTGGGCGCCGAACCTGCCCCAGTGGGCCGGGGTCGCCCTGGGGGCCATGGCCGCCGGCGGGACCGTGACCGGCGCCAGCCCGGCCTGCACCGAGCGCGAGCTGGCGGCCCAGCTGGCCGACGCCGGCGCCTCGGTCCTGGTGACCGTCCCGTCGCTGGTCCCGGCGGCCCGTTCGGCCGCGGTCGCCGCCGGGACCCGCCAGGTGGTGGTGCTCGGCCAGGCCGAGGGCGCCACCCCGATCCTCGACCTGCTGGGTGTCGGCCGTCACGCCCCCAACCCCGGCCCGGCCCTCGACCCGGCCACCGCGGTCGCCCTGCTCCCCTACTCGAGCGGCACCACCGGGCTGCCCAAGGGGGTCCGGCTGACCCACGCCAACCTGGTCACCTCGGTGCGCCAGGTCGCCGCCGGGCTGCGCGTCGGCGAGGGCGACACCCTGCTCGCCGTGCCGCCGTTCTCCCACGTCATGGGGTTCCTGGTCACCCTGGCCCTGCCACTGTGCTCGGGCGCGACCGTGGTCACCATGCCCCGCTTCGACCCCGGCCAGTTCCTCGAGCTCCTCCAGCGGCACCGGGTCACTGTCCTGGTCGGGGCCCCGCCGATGCTGCGGATCCTGGCCGGCCACCCCCTGGCCGCCGCCGCCGACCTGCGCTCGCTGGAGCTGGTGGTGTGCGGCGGGGCGCCGCTGACCGCCGACGCCCAGCTGGCCCTGGCGGCGAGGCTGCCGGGGGCAACCGTCGGCCAGGCCTACGGGCTGACCGAGACGACCGTCGGGGTGAGCATGCCCGACCGGGCCGCCGGCAGCGTCCCGGGCACGGTCGGCCGGGTCATGCCCAGCACCGAGCTGCGGGTGGCCGACCCGGAGACGGGCCGCGACCTGGGTGCCGGCCAGCCGGGCGAGCTGCTGGTCCGCGGCCCTCAGGTGATGGCCGGCTACCTGGGCCGGCCCGAGGCGACCGCGGCCATGGTCGGCCCGGGCGGCTGGCTGCGCACCGGCGATCTCGGCCTGGTCGACGGCGACGGCAACGTGGTCATCGTCGACCGGCTCAAGGAGCTCATCAAGGTGAGCGGCTGGCAGGTCGCCCCGGCCGAGCTGGAGGCGCTGCTGGCCACCCACCCGGCCGTGGCCGACGCGGCCGTGCTGGGCCGCCGGGACCCGGCCAAGGGCGAGGTCCCGGTTGCCGTGGTCGTGGCCCGGCCCGGGGCCGAGCCCGGCCCCGAGGAGCTGCTGGCCTGGGTGGCCGAGCGCGTGGAGCCGCACAAGCGGCTCCACGCGATCCGCTTCACCGACGCCATCCCCCGCACCCCGTCGGGGAAGCTGCTGCGCCGGGCCGTCGGCTAGGGGTGTTGTCGGCCTTGGCGGCCCGGACCCCGATCACCACCCAGCGGTTGTTGCCGGCGACCCGCGAAAGTGGACAAATGTTGGCATGCAGTACAGATCCCACGTCTACTGCAGCCGGCGCAACCGCCATACGCTACTTGGCCTAGTGCACCCTAGACGTCGCGGTCGCGCATCCGGGCCAGCTCGGCGTTCAGCTCGTTGCCGACCAGGATGGCCACGCTGGAGAAGTAGGTCCACAGCACGGTGGCGACCACCGCCCCGACGGCCTGGCCGATGATCACCACCCTGGCGTCGTTGACCACCACCCCGGTGGGGGCGCCGCTGCCGAGGGCCAGGTAGATCCGGAAGGCCACGGCGGCCAGGATCCACAGCAGCACGCCAAGGACGGCCCCTGGCACCAGATGGCGCCAGGCGTGCCTGATGCTGGGGGCGAAGCGGTACAGGCAGAGCAGGAACACCCCGAGGACGAACAGGACGACCGGCCAGCGGCCCAGGTACCAGGCGGTGACCAGCGCCTGGCTGACCCCGAACTGCGCGGCGACGGCGCGGTGCTCGTCCAGGAACGGCGCGTCGACCATGATCCCGAGGGTCAGGACCACGACCACCACCGACCCGAAGGCGAACCCGAGAGCGATCAGCCGCTGGTTGACCGACAGCCGCCGGTGGCGCTCCTCGTAGGCGGTGTCGAGGGCGCGGCTGGTGGCGGCGAACAGGCGCCCGGCCAGCCACCAGGTGAGCAGCAGCCCGCCGATGGCGGCCCCGCCCTTCTGCTGGTTCAGCTGGGCCCGGACGAAGGGGTCGACCACCCCGTCGGTCAGCCGGGGGCTGATCACCACCCGGACCAGGGCGATGGCCGCGTCCTGGCCTCTGGCGATCTTCTCCGGGCCGACGAACCGCTGGATCTGGCCGAGAGCGGCGCCCACGGCCACGGTGAGCGGGACCAGGGTGAGCATGGCGAAGAACGACATCTCGGCGGCCGGCCCGGTGACCCGGTGCCGCAGGGCCGTGCGGAGCACGTGCGCCCCCAGCTGCCAGGGGTTGTAGCCGAAGACCCGCTCGGGGCGGCGCGCGGCCCAGGCCAGGACCCGATCCCCCGGGGCTGCCACAGCCTCACCCCCGAAGATGATCGATCAACCAACGTTTTCCTCATTGTGGCAAGACCGGGCGGCGAGTCAACGCGGCCGCGCTAGTGGTAGGTGAGGGCGACCTTGACCGCGGCCCGGGGGTGCTCGTCGATCCAGCGGTAGGCCTCCGGCGCCTGGTCGAACGGGAACTGGCGGCCGAGCAGCCCGTCGACCGACACCCGGTCGGTGTAGAGCAGCCGGCTGGCGGTGTCCATCACCCGGCGCCGGTTCCAAAGGGGGGCCTTCCGGTGCGGGGCCCCCCAGGCGCCGATCGAGGCGATCAGCGACAGCCGGTTGTGGTGGAACTCCTCGCCAAGGCGCACGTTGGCGGCGCCGCCCTGGTAGAAGCCGGCCGCCACCACCGTCGCCCCCAGCCCGGCCGCCTCCAGCGCGCCCTGCAGGCCCCGGTCGTTGCCGGAGACCTCGATGGCCACGTCGACCCCGGCGCCGTCGTTCAGCTCCCGGATCTGGAGGCCGACGGGCAGCTCCTCGGACGGGTCGAGCACGTGGCTGGCCCCCAGCCCCGAGGCCAGCTTGCGCCGTTCCGGGTCGGGGTCGAGGGCGAAGACGTTCTGGATCCCCTCCAGCCGGCACATCTGCACCGTCAGCAGGCCGATGGTGCCGAGCCCGTGCACGCTGACCGCGTCCCCGAGCTTCATCTCGGCGTCGTGGACGGCCTGCAGGGCGACCGCGGCCAGGCTGATGAACAGGGCCCGCTCGGGCCGCTCGCCGGTCGGCACCCGCACCAGCGGGTAGGTGGCCCGCAGCGACGCGGCCAGGTCGAGCACCGTCTCCTCCTGGTGGGGGGTGCCGGTGTGGACCAGGTCCCCCACCGCGACCTCGGTCACGTCGGGGGCGACCTCGGTGACCTCGCCCACCATCTCGTAGCCGAGGGTCACCGGGTAGGTGGCGGCGCTGCCGGCCGGCGGCTCGACAAAGGCCCGCAGGCCGCGGTCGAACACCTTGTCGCTGAAGGCCGAGGTGCCTCGGTAGAGGCTGAGCTCGGTCCCGTGGCTGATGCCGCTGAGCTTGGCCCGCATGCGGATCTCGCCCGGGCGCAGGGGGCGGGTGGGCTGGTCGGACAGGCGAAGCTGGCGCGGGCCGTCGAGCACGAGGGTGCGGGGCATCGAGATGCTGACTCCTTTCGAGGATCTATGCTTGCTCAGCCTACGTGTGAGGGGAGTCGGTGAGTGTGAAGCTTTCCTGCCAGGAGCAGCTGCTGCCCGGGGACAGCCTCGAGGCCAAGTGGGAGTTCGCCACCGGGGCCGGGTTCGAGGGCATCGAGCTGCGGGCCCGTGGCGACGGCCACTTCGCCGCCCGGCTGCCCGAGCTCCGGGCGGCCGCCCGGGCCGGCGTGGTCATGGCCACCGTCTGCCCCGAGACCGACCATTTCATCGGCGACTTCGACGCCGGCCGGCGCCGCGACGCCGTCGAACAGCTGCGCTCCCAGCTCAGCGTGATCGCCGAGCTGGGCGGGACCGGGGTGCTGACCCCGGCCAGCTGGGGCATGTTCAGCCTGCGCCTGCCGCCGTTCACCCCGCCCCGCCAGCCCACCGAGGACCGCAAGGTCCTGCTCGAGGCGCTCCTGGAGCTGGCCGCCCACGCCGCCGCCGAGGGCGTGTGGCTGGCCGTGGAGCCGATCAACCGCTACGAGGACTTCATGGTCAACCGGCTGGAGGAGGCGGCCGGGCTGGCCGACGAGGTCGAGCGGGAGACCGGTCTCGACTCGGTCCGGGTCTGCGCCGACCTGTTCCACATGAACATCGAGGAGGACGACCTGGCGGCGGCGATCCGGGCCGCCGGGCCGCGGATCGCCCACGTGCACGTCGACGACACCAACCGGCTCCAGCCCGGTACCGGCCACATGGACTTCGCGGGCGTGTTCGCCGCCCTGCGCGAGATCGGCTACGACGACTGGCTGACCTTCGAGTGCCGGCTCCGGGGCGAGCCGGAGGAGGCCCTGCCCGCCTCGACCCGGTTCCTGTCCCGGGTCCTCCAGGGCTAGGTCGCGCCCGGCCCGGTCGCGGCCGGCCCCTCGGCCAACCGGACCACCCGGCCCTCGCGGGCGCTGGCCAGGGCGTGCTCGATGACACCGATGGTGTCGCGGGCCTCGGCGGCCGGCACCGGGACCGGGCCGTCACCGGCGACGGCGGCGGCCATGGCGGCGTAGAAGCTCTGGTAGGCGCCGGGCTCGCTGGCCAGCCGGCCACGGAGCTCGAGCCCGTCGACCTCGGTGGTGAGGGTGCCGTGGCGGTCGGGGGGCTCGCTCCCCCAGCCCGGGTCGCCGGGGCGCCCGCCGGCCCGCAGGGCCTGCTCCTGGAGATCCATGCCGTGCTTGACGAACGACCCCCGGTCGCCGTGGACCTCGAACCGGGGGCCGGGGTCGCGCACCTCCATACCGGCGTGCAGCAGGACCCGCAGCCGCCCGTAGCCGAGGACCAGGTGCAGGTAGTCGACCGCCGCGACCCCCGGCCGCTGCACGCCGACGTCGGCCCAGACCGTCCCGGGCCGGCCGAACAGCTGCAGCGCCTGGTCGATCAGGTGGGGCCCGAGGTCGTAGAGGATCCCCGACCCGGGCACGTCCTGCTCCTTCCAGCTGCCCTTGGGGACGGGCCGGAAGCGGTCGTAGCGCGAGGTGAAGCTGGACACGTTCCCGAGCAGGCCGGCCTCCAGGCAGCGTCGCACGGTCAGGAAGTCGCCGTCCCAGCGCCGGTTGTGGAACACGCTGAGCCGCCGGTCGGTGGCCTCGGCCAGGCCGATCAGCTCGTCGGCGTCGGCCGTGGTGAGCGTGAACGGCTTGTCCACGACCACGTGCCGGCCGGCCCGCAGTGCGGCCGCGGCCAGCTGGTGGTGGACGGCGTTGGGGGCCGCGACCACCACCAGCTCCACCGCCGGGTCCTCCAGCAGCTCGCCGGCCGTTGCCACCACCCGCACCCCGGGATGGTCGCGCTGGACCTGCCCGGCCCGGCTGGTCGCCACCGCATGCAGCCGCAGCCCGGGCTCGGCCTGGACCAGGGGCGCGTGGAACACCGACCCGCCCAGCCCGTACCCGACCAGCCCGACCCCGGCAGCCTGGTCCCCCATCAGTGGAGCCGTACCGCCTTCATGCCTGCTCGCCTCCCTCGGGGTGGATGTCGCCGCCAGCTCGGGTCCACGCCCCCTCCCACCACGTGCCAAGATTCCCCTGGGACATCCTCGCACCACCTGGCGAGCCGGCAAATGGGGGTCGACCTTGGCAGGGACCGGTCCGCGCACGGGGTACGTGCTGGTACTTCGCCTGGAGCTGTCGGACGTCCCCGGCACCCTTGGGCGAGTGACCACGGCCATCGGCGAGGATGGCGGCGACATCGGCGACATCGACCTGGTGGGCCAGTTCGGCCGTAAGGTGGTGCGCGAGGTCATCGTCACCTGCCGCAACGAGGCCCACGCCCACGAGCTGACCGCCAAGGCCGCGGCGGTCGAGGGTGTCCGCGTGCTCGAGGTGGGCGACCGCACCTTCCTGGCCCACCAGGGCGGCAAGCTGGCGGTCGTGTCCAAGCTGCCGCTGAAGTCGCCCGACGACCTGTCGGTGGCCTACACGCCCGGGGTCGGGCGGGTGTCCCAGGCGATCGCGGCCGATCCCGAGCGGGTCTGGGACCTGACCATCAAGGGCAACTCGGTGGCCGTGCTCACCGACGGCACGGCCGTGCTCGGCCTCGGCTCCATCGGCCCGGCGGCGGCGCTGCCGGTGATGGAGGGCAAGGCGGCGCTGTTCAAGGAGTTCGCCGACATCGACGCCTACCCGATCTGTGTCGACGTCGCCGGGCCGGAGGAGCTGGTCGCCGTGGCCAAGGCGATCGCCCCCGGGTTCGGTGGCATCAACCTGGAGGACATCGCCGCCCCGGCCTGCTTCGAGGTCGAGGAGCGGCTCCGCCGGGAGCTGGACATCCCGGTGTTCCACGACGACCAGCACGGCACCGCGGTGGTGGTCCTGGCCGCCATGCGGAACGCCTGCCGGGTGGTGGGCAAGCAGCTGGCTGATCTCAAGGTGGTGGTGCTGGGGGCGGGGGCGGCCGGGATCGCCTGCGCCCGACTGCTGCTGCACGCGGGCGTGCGCGACCTGGTCGCGGTCGACCTGGGCGGCATCCTCCACCCCGGGCGGGCGGCCGAGCTCGACCCGCAGCGCCGCTGGCTGATGGAGCACTCCAACCCGCGCGGCCTGGCCGGCGGCCTGGACGTGGCCCTTGCCGGGGCCGACGCCTTCGTCGGGGTCAGCGGGCCGGGGGCGCTGCCGCCGGCTCTGGCCGCCACCATGGCCCACCGGGCGATCGTGTTCGCCCTGGCCAACCCCGTGCCCGAGATCGTGCCCGACGAGGTCCCGCCGAACGTGGCCGTGGTCGCCACCGGGCGCAGCGACTTCCCCAACCAGATCAACAACGTGCTGGTGTTCCCCGGCTTCTTCCGGGGCCTGCTCGACGCCCGGGCCCGCACCGTCACCGACGACATGAAGGCGGCCGCCGCCCACGGGCTGGCCTCGCTGGTCGACGACCGCGAGCTGGACGCCGACTTCGTCATCCCATCGGTGTTCGACCGCCGGGTCGCCCCGGCGGTGTCGCAGGCCGTCCAGGAGACGGTCGAGCGGACCGGCCTGTCCCGGCTGGTCGAGTCCGGCTAGCCTACGGCCACCACCCACCGGACAGGAGCGCCTATGACCAAACCCCTCGACACCGACATCGTCCAGCTCGCCCGGGGCAACGACGCCTTCCGCCGCGAGATCGCCACCGGCGAGCACAGCCAGGTCGTGGCCATGACCATCCCGGCCGGCGAGGAGATCGGCGAGGAGGTCCACGAGGAGAACGACCAGCTGCTGGTGTTCGTCGACGGGGAGGGCGACGCCGTCCTGGACGGCAGGACCTCCAAGGTCACCCCCAACGACCTCGTCCTGGTCCCGGCCGGGACCCGCCACAACTTCATCAACACCGGCGACGGCCCCCTGCGGCTGGTCACCGTCTACGCCCCGCCGGAGCACGCCCCCGGCACCGTCCACCAGACCAAGGCCGAGGCGGACGCCGCCGAGGCCGCCGAGCACTGACCACCCGGGAGGACCTGCCATGCGCGTGCTGCTGATCGGACCGCCCGGGGCCGGCAAGGGGACCCAGGCCTCCCGGATCGCCGACCACTTCGACCTGGCCGGGATCGCCACCGGCGACCTGCTGCGCGAGCAGGTCGTCAACGGCACCGAGCTCGGCAAGGTGGCCAAGGAGTACATGGACAAGGGCGACCTGGTGCCCGACGACCTCGTCATCGAGATGACCAGGGCGCGGATGCTCGAGGCCAGCGAGGAGGGCGGGTACGTCCTGGATGGCTACCCGCGCACCCTGGCCCAGGCCGAGGCCGCCTACCGCTGGGCGCTGTCCCGGGGGATCCCCTTCGACCTGACCCTGAACTTCGAGATCGAGGAGGAGGAGCTGTTCGCCCGCCTGGCCGGCCGGGCCAGGGAGCAACACCGCTCCGACGACACCGAGGAGACGATCCGCCACCGCCTGGAGGTCTTCGCCGCCCAGACCCGCCCGCTGGTCGACTACTACCAGCGGCGTGGGGTCCTGGTCCCGATCAACGCCGTCGGCCCGGTCGACGCCATCAGCGAGGAGATCTTCGCCACCCTCCACTGGCACAAGGCCAGGACCATGGCCGCCGGGGTCAGCCGGCCCGAGTGGGCCCTTGGCCCGCCGCGGTCGTCGTAGCCGCGACCGGCACGAGAGCGGCCGGCCGGCGGGCCAGGAGGCCGTGGCGGGGGGCGACGACCAGGGAGACGGCGAACAGGGCGGCGGCCACGAGCACGATGGTGGCGCCGGCGGCGACCCGCCACTGGAGGGAGATGGCCAGGCCGACGACGCCGCTGGTGGCGCCGAGGACGGCGGCGAGGGCCATGGTGGCGCGGAGGCGCTCGGTCCAGAGGCGGGCCGTGGCCGCCGGGGCGACGATCAGGGCCACGGCCAGGATGGTGCCGACGGCCGGGATCGAGGTGACGACGGTGGCCTCGATCAGCAGCAGCAGGACGACGTCGAGGGCCAGCACCGGGTAGCCGAGGGCGGCCAGCCCGCCGCGGTCGAAGGCGCCGAGGACCAGCTCCTTGTGGAGGGCGGCGAGCGCGGCCAGCACGGCCGCGCCAACCAGGGCGGTGGTCACCAGGTCGCCCACCTGGACGGTGATGATGGAGCCGACCAGGTAGGCGGTCAGGTCCCTGGAGAAGCCGGCCTGGGCCGACAGCAGCAGGACCCCGAGGGCGAACGCCCCCGACAGGGTCACCCCGACGGCGCTGGTGTCGTCGACCCGGTCGCGGGCCCCGAGCAGGGCGACCACGACCACCACCACGGCCCCGAAGGCGGCCGCCCCGGCGAACAGGCTGATCCCCAGGAGCGCGGCCAGGACGACCCCGGGGAAGGTGGCGTGGCCGAGGGCCATGGTGAAGAAGGGCAGGCGCCGCAGCAGCACGTGCACCCCGACGGCGCCGCACAGCCCCCCGACCATGACCGCCTCGAGCAGGGCCCGGCGCGCGAAGGAGTCCCCGAACACCTCGAGCAGGCTCATGGCGCCACCGCCGGGACCCGGTCCCGGGCCAGGCGCCGCCGCAGCGGGGCCACGGCGGCGGCGACCAGGAACAGCCCGACCAGCACGACCACGATGGTGGCCCCGGCGGCCAGGCGCAGGTCGTGGTCGACCGACACCTCGTAGCTGATGGCCAGCCCCAGCCAGCCCCCGGCCGCGCCGAGCAGGCAGGCCAGAGCGGTCATGGCCGCCACCCGGTCCGCCAGCAGCCGGGCCGCCGCCGCCGGGACCACGATCAGGGCGATCACCAGGACCGTGCCGACGGCCTCGACGGCCGCCACCACGACCAGGGCGATGAGGAGGTTGAGGACGAGGTCGAGCCGGCGGGTGCGGTAGCCCATGGCGGCGGCCGCCTCGGGGTCGAAGGCGCGCAGCACCAGCTCCTTGTGGAGCACGGCCAGGACGAGCGCGACCACCGCGGCGACCACCAGGGTCTGGACCAGGTCGGTCCGGTCAATGGCCAGCACCCGGCCGAACAGGAACACGGTCAGGTCGGCGGTGAAGCCCCGGGTCCGGGAGATCAGCACCACCCCGAGGGAGAAGAACGAGGTGAGCAGGATGGCCAGGGCGGCGTCGTCGCCGACCCGGCGGTGGCTGCCCAGCCCGGTCAGCAGCACGGCCGTCAGCACCCCGAAGGCCAGGGCGCCGGCCATCAGCGACCGGCCGAGCAGGTGGGCGATGACCACCCCGGGGAACACGGTGTGGGTCAGGGCGTCGCCGACGAAGGCCAGGCGCCGCAGCACCACCAGCACCCCGACGGCCCCGGCCAGCGCCCCCAGGACCAGCACCTCGGCCAGGGCGCGCTGCATGTAGGGGATGCTGAAGGGCTCGAACAGGTTCATGGCCGGGCGACGATGACCCCGTCGCCCCGGAGCTGGAGGGCCTGGCCGCCGTAGGTGGCCCGCAGCAGCTCGGGGGTGAGGGTGGTGCCGATCGGCCCGAAGCCGATCTGGTGGCGGTTCAGCAGGCACACCTCGTCGCACGCCAGGTGGGCCAGGCCCAGGTCGTGGGTGGCCATGACGACCGCCGCCCCGGCCGACCGCAGCCGGCCCATGGCGGTCAGCAGCAGGTCCTGGGAGAGGGCGTCGACCCCGTTGAACGGCTCGTCCAGCAGCAGCAGCCTCGGCTCCTGGGCGATCGCCCTTGCCAG
>Ga0207706_10002462_pt1 | contig 18070 bp, 14 predicted proteins | sample KBSC53metaG_FD_184318 | JGI IMG/M metagenome (GOLD analysis project Ga0207706, IMG submission 184318) | Corn rhizosphere microbial communities from Kellogg Biological Station, Michigan, USA - KBS C5-3 metaG (SPAdes) (version 2) | ecosystem: Host-associated > Plants > Roots > Rhizosphere > Soil ... | reverse complement strand
CGGTGGCGGTGCTGTAACAGGTAACGCGCGCCGTCATCGCAATCACCAGCAGCCAGAAAGCCCAGGTTTTCATCGCCTGGCGGCTGGTGACGTCCGCTGGCTCGGTTACATTGGCGATCTTACCGGAAGAAGTTACACCCGCCGAGTCCAGCGGGTCTTCCCCGTCTGGAAGCATGCCCAAACTTTCCGGCGAGCGCTTGAGCTGGAAGCTTAGCGGCAAACACACGGTCAAAAAAATGCAGCCGGAGGCAAACGCCGCCCAACGCCAGCCGATCGAGGCCACGCCGACTGCCAGAAGCGGCGAGATTAGCGCGCCGCCGACGGGCACCGCGGCGCTGATGACAGTCATGGCTCGCGCCCGCTGGCGAATGAACCAATTATTGGCCACCACCAACGGAGAGTGAACAAAGCCGGCGACGAAGGCGAGGCAAATCACGCCGAGATAGACAGTAAGAAAGCTGGCGTAGCTATCTACCCATGACAGCAGAATGTAACCGATGCCGGCCAGAAAAACCGCCGTCACGATAATCGGCCGCGGGCCGTAACGATCAATGAGATGGCCAACCAGCGGCGCCTCGATGGCGCCCTGCGCGCGCGACAGAGAGAAAGCTAAAGATGTCGCGGCGCGGCTAAGTCCAAGATCCTGGCTGATGGGGAGAAAAAAAACCGTGAAGCCGAACTGATGCAATCCGCCGCCGACCACGCGGATGAGAGAAACCAATCCGACCATGCGCCAGCCGTAAAAAACGCGCGAGGAAATGTTGGAGAGGAAACCCACGCCGGCGCGAGAAGTCACGCGCCGACGTTATGTGAACGAAAGGGCAGGCGTCAAGCGAATGATGCTTACCGGCACTTTCGATCAGCGCGTTGCAATTTCCATCGACTATTCTGTCTCAGACTTTGTCCCCACAGCGCAGTGAAATGGCTGCGCGATAAAATAGGTTCCGTTCGCCACTGCCTGAGCGACGCCCTTGTGCCACTCCTGCGCTTCCTCGGGCGTGAGAGCGCTGAGAATAGCGCCATGGGCAAACTGCGCTTGCGGCGTTTCGGATTGCTCGAAGGCGGCAAGCTGGGGGAACATTTGTACACGTGTCAGCTCTATCTGCTTAAAACGCCGATACAGAGTGGCATCAGCGCAGCCTTGAGTACCGACGAAGCCGTGTGGGGTTTGTACTTTGGTTTTGAGCTCGGGGCGTAATGGAATATTGACGATCCACGGAATATCTAAGGCACGCACCATCACGGCGGCGCGGCCGCCTGGTTTCGTGACTCGGAATAGCTCGGCGAGCATGCGGTCGGCGTTTCCCTCTTCAAGAACCGTGAACGACAGCGCAATATCTACATGCTCGTCTGGAAAGGGAAGCGCTTCGGCGTCTGCTTCCTGAAACGTGATGATGTCTGCTAGACCTTCTTGCACCGTGAGAACCTTAGCCTCGCGCAGCAAATATCGGTTCACGTCGACGCCGATGATCGGATTAGCCTGTGACGTGTATCGGGCGACCCAACGATCCAGCACGCCAGAACCACAGCCAACTTCGAGGACGACCTCTCCAGCCCGTGGTTGCACCACATCAATCATGCGCCGTATTACGCTTTGATACCCGGCGGCACGGCCGCGTGATTCCAGCATTGCTAGAAAACCCAACTCAGGACCGCCGAGCACGATGGTCTGATAATGTGAGCGAAGCCGCGATAGCAACGGGTCCCATTGAGAGGACGCTAGACTCAGCGGTAGTAGCACGAGCGGCGGGCCTTTGCCTTGACTGTGGTAGGTAATGCCCGCAACTGTACCCTGAGCATCGCTGAGCACCCTTTTATTCGTCTGCGATGAGTCCTTCGAGAGAAAGCTGAGTAAAGCGCTTTCGACGTCTGCAGTGCAATCAGCGACAGCATCGGCCCACGGCGGACTGAAATAACCCGAAAGCCAGACTGCTGTTGCCTCTGGGAGGTTCTTTATCGCGTCGCGCACCATCGTACCCGGGCGGCCCTGGTCCCCGGCAATGATCAATAAACGATTACCCAACGCGTGGAGACTCGGATCAACGCGGGGTGGACAGACAAGCGTCAGCGATGCGATTCGTTCAGAATGCGCTTGGACGAATCCCGTAACATCCGCCAGCATCGAAGCCGCAAAGTGGGCGCGCTCGATTTTCAAGTGGTCGAGCAGCTCTACGAGCCGATCAGCCACAGAAAGATCTGCTGTCATCAGCGCACCTCTTTGATGCGACTCCACCGCCCGACCTAACGCGGTTGGTTTTCAATTCCATGATCGCTCTGCTCTACGGTTGCGGCGCTATGTTTTTATTCATCCGGAATAAGTTACCCGGGTCCCATTTTGATTTGGCTTCCGCCAATGTCTGATAGTTGTTTCCGTAGGCCGCGCGAATGCGCTCATCGCCCTCTTCTTCGGTTAGGAAGTTCACATAGGTGCCGCCGGTGGAAAAACGGCGAAGATCGCGCCATGCGGCACGCGCCCACTCTATGTTCGCGTGGTCGTCCTCGACCTTTTCCCACGACGCCGCAATGTTGAAGACCGAGCGAGCCGTCCGGTTGCCGACAGCTGAGTGTGCATCAGAGAGACTGTTTAACTCGCCATCGATCTGGAAGAGCAGAATCACCGAATGCGGCGACAGCATGCCGTCGGAGTACTCGATGGCTTTTGCCAGCAGCTCCGGCTCAAGCGTTGGCAGATACTCCGATTTCCAGTAGTAGCGCCGGCCCTTCGGCTGGGTCGCGTCGAGAAGACTCTGCTGTGACACATAGGAGCGGCGCTGAATGATATCGCCGACCGGGGAGCCGAAGGCCTTAATTGGCGCGGCCAGTTTTTCTCCTTCGCTTACTGTACCGGTGTGGCAAAAGAATAGGGCGACGATGGGTTTGCCATGAATCTCTTTGGCCAGCCACGGGGCTGGAGGGGCCATGCGCAGTGCCGCAACGCATGTGAGTTCGCGGGGAGCCTGCTCGGTCAAGCTCCGATACATGTCGAGGACGCGGCGAGCATCCTCAGCGGGCCACGCGATTGCGCCGGCGATGATTTCACACCCAACTGGAAAGAGCCGGTATTCGAAGCTGGTGACTACTCCGAAGTTGCCGCCGCCGCCGCGGAGAGCCCAAAACAGGTCGCTGTTTTCTTTTTCGCTTGCGCGAACGACGCGTCCGCCGGCGGTGACCACGTCCATCGACAGGACGTTGTCAGAAGTCCAGCCGAAGCGCCTCGTGAGATAGCCGAAGCCGCCGCCTAAGGTCAAGCCTGCAATACCGGTGTTGGAAATGAAACCCAGCACTGCAGCCAAGCCATGGACCTGAGTCTCACGGTCGACGTCGCCCAACAGGCACCCGCCTTGGGCGTGGGCTGTACGTGTAGACGGGTTGACCCACACGCCGCGCATGCGCGACAGGTCGAGCATCAATCCGCCGTCACACACGGCAAGACCCGAAATGTTATGACCGCCGCCTTTGATGGATAAAGTGATGCCATGCTCGCGCGCGAAGTTTACGCAAGTCACAACATCGGCAACGCCAAGGCAACTTGCGATGAGCGCGGGACGGCGGTCGATCATGGCGTTCCAGATCGAGCGCGCATCATCGTACCCGGCATCGCCTATTCCGATTAGCTCGCCGCGCAGACTCTCCTTGAATTTTCGCACGGCCTCTTCTTGCAAAGTAATCTCTCTGTTGCGGGTTTTGATTTGCAGACCAGCCATCGTGTACCTCCTTTCGTAATAAAGTGCATGGCGAGACGGGCGAATTAAGGGAGTCTCAGCAGCCGCGAATCTCAGACTTCCGCCCAATTTAGCTCATACACACGAACGGGTTGATCGAAACCTTTCGGAGTTACGTCGCCCAAGTCCAGAAACGGCAACTTTTTGCCCTCGCATTGATCGAACACTACGTGCGCGGCCAAAATCTGCGCCGGTTCAGCATGGGCACAAAGGCGCGCCGCCAGTTGAACGGCCTTGCCGAACAAATCGCCGTGTGCGCGTGAGCGAATTATGGATATGGAGCAAATGCAGAGCCTTGGTGTCGCCGTACAGCGTGGTCATCAGTGTCGAATCGTTCAAATCCGTAAACATGATCACGCGGAAACCTGTATCCATGGTAATACCAGCTGATTTTGCGACTGAGGGATCCATGCGTGGAGGATCTTTGATCCGACCCAAAAAGGCATCCACCACGGACGGGTCGACCTCGAGAACTTCATTGGGGACGGAGCCGTGCGCCTCGTCGTGAGCTTGCTCGATTGTCTTTCGGTTCGGCGCCTCGATGAGGCAAAACGCTGTACAGCGTGCCTCATCGAACCAGTAGGTGAGAAATTTGATGTTATATTTATCTTGGAGCGCCAGATCCTTTTGGTGTGCGTCTGCGACCGCATGTTGAGTGGCTCCTTCGATATAGTGGCGATCCATGTAAACGGCCATGGCTCCTCTCCTTGCTAGAGGTTAATGCCGTTACCGCCGACTCCGCTGCCGCTTGCGCGGCGCCCGAAGAGCCAGGGCACTGCCGACCTTCAATTCGGCGTTAATCGGCGGATCTGTGAAAGCGAAGATTAGATTCGCAGGACCGCTTCGCGGCGGAAGAGGTCTTGATGAGATGCGAAGTGAGATTGACTTTGAAGCGGCAATCTCCCGAGCGAGCGCAACCGAACTCGGCGAGCTTTAAGCAGCGGCGCGGATTTTCCAAAAACTTTCGTACGCGAAAGCCTGATCGGCGATACGTCAGGAACTGCCGACTCGTCTGCGGGATCAAAACTACCGGAAAAAACCGGCCAATCGATGGACGTGGTTGGAAGCTCTTGCCAAGTCGGTTCAACAATCGCCGACAGGTTGCTCAGCAAACCTAAAGTTACGCAAAGAATAACAGCAACCGGGAGCCTCACGAAGCCAAGACTACTCAGCCGAATCGAATTGTCAACGGCATATTTCGCAGCCACGCGCGACGAAGCAGTTGTATTCTATTATAGCTGAATTGCTCGTCAGGCAATTTTGGCTTTATAGAATGCAGTCGTGAAATCGAGACGAGAGTAGCTTTTTGACTCAGCTTACTGTCACGCGATCACTTCGCTTCGAATGGTATTTCCGTCTTGCGCGAGATATCGAGCAGGTCATCCACTATCGGCCTGATCAGCGGGATGCCTTCTCTGCTTCTGATCGCTTCGGCTTCGCGCTCAGGGTCGCCGGGGATGAGCGGACCTTTGGTGCCTGGCGCCGGTTTGGTGTTTCGGAAGACGTGAATCCATTCGTCGATTTGTTTTTTGAATTCGTCTTTGTCGATGAAGCCGTCGATCTGCATGGCGCCGAAAAAATGGCCGATGCCTTTGCCGACGCTTCGCTCAGGAATCTCTTGGCGCAGCGCGAAGGGCGGCGCAAAGGGTCCCCAATTGGCGCCGCTCAGAACGCAGCACAGTATGTCGACCATGGAAGCGAGACCGTAACCTTTATGGCCGCCCATCTCGCGATCCGAGCCGAGGGGTAACTGCGCGCCGCCATCGATCATGTCCTGGGGATTGGTTGTGTCGCGACCATTCTTATCGATAATCCACCCTTTAGGAACGGGCTCTCGCTTTCTAAGCGCAATCTCGATCTTGCCATACGCCACTGCGCTGGTTGCCATATCGATGACGATCGGCGGCTCTTTGTAGCCCGGAAACGCGATTGCGAGCGGATTGGTGCCGAGCATTCGCTCCGCGCCCCAGAGCGGCGCGACGAGTTTGGTCGTGTTGGTCATGGCCCAGCCGATCAGATCGCGTTCGAGCGCTTTTAGTGGATAATATCCGGCGATGCCAAAATGGTTGGTATTGCAAACGCTGACCCAACCGGAGCCGTACTGCTCGGCTTTGTCCATGGCGACCTCATTGGCCTGCGGTCCCACGATCAAACCCAGACCGTTGTCGCCGTCTACCGTGGCGACGCTGGTCTTTTCCCGGACGATTTTGATCTTCGGCTTGGGATTGATCCGGCCGAGCTCGAGCATCTCGAAATAGGTATGCAGCCGAGCGATGCCGTGGGAATCGATGCCGCGCAGATCGCTTTTGGCCAATACATCGGCGGCCAGTGCGGCGTCTGGTTCCGTGACACCGAAATGCATAAAAACTTGAGCGGAGAAATTGCGCAAGTAAGCATCGGAGTAAATTGCCACCGTGCTATCTTTGTGGACCGGACCCATTTTCGAACAAACTAACTACGCAGCAGCATGAGATGTCAACGGCGGGTTTGCGCCGTCGGCCAGGAGAAACTGCAGCAGCAAAGTCTGCTGAAAAGAACTGTAATTATCATCGGAGATGATGAAGATGATTGTTCCTCTGGGCGTTCGCTGAACGGCGATGCCCTCATAATTCTCCGCGGCAAGCGGCTGCTCGAGCTTTAATAGCTCTTTGCCCCTGAGTGTGGCCCCTGATCGCACCTGCTCGCCTTTGATGAGCGTTACGCGTGCCGACAAAATACCGAAAGGTACATAGCGCCGTTCAAGAACAAACACATCGCCATTATCGAGGGCGGCACAATCCGTGACGCGAAAGCCGGGCGCCGGCATGTACGATAACTCGACACTACGCTCGGCATCCATCAGCCAGCCTTTAAAGCTTCCGTCCTGGTTTGCGAATTCTTCGGTCAAAATCAGAAGCCGTCCATTGGGCAGACTCGCTATGCCTTCCATACCGCCGTTGGCAGGCGCTCGTGAAATCTCGGGTGGAATTTGCACCGTGTTGGGAACTGATTTCATCGTAAGAGGCGGCGCAGCGTAACGCCAAAGTCGATGAATACTTTCAAAGGCAACCAAAAACGATCCATCTGCGGCGCGGGTCAATGCCTCGGCATCGCGCAAGTTACCGCTGACTGGTGTCCCGCTCGGCGTTAGCAGCGGCGCGATCTGCCAGTCCAGAAGATTCATCAAAGCATCATTTTCATTACGAACCATTTTGGCGGATAGCAAAAAGCCCTGGTCGGAGATCGCGTAGAGTCTGCCGTCGATCCCAATTGATAGTCCGGACAAGCCGCCGAAACGCCCGTCCCTGGACGATAAATGAAAAGCGCTCACGAGCCTCAGGGCACCGAACTCGGTCCTTCCGGGATGCTTCGGATCTACATCGATGGGGCTGAGATCAACGAGAGATGAGTTGTCTGAATCCATAGCCATGCGCGGAAAGAAGCATGCAGCTTCTGAGCAAAAAACTGCGCAAGCCAGAATGATCGCCGACGAAGTTCTTATTTTCAGTCGCGCCATCGATCGACGAGAATCGCATCAACTCTATCACCGCTCAAGACCTCGACCCATTCATCTTGACAGCGAAACAGCCTCGTTATACGGAGGGTTGTTCACAGCGTGGACTATTGCCGTTGTGACGGACCGAAAGGGGCTGCAGTGAGTGAAAATATCCGAAAATTTTCTGTTGTTGGCCGATCGATTCCGCGCGTCGACGGTGTCGATAAGGTGACTGGTCGGGCGAAGTACACCGGCGATCTGATTGTTCCTGGGATGATCGAAGGAAAATTTTTACGCAGCCCCTATGCGCACGCGCGCATTCGTTGCATCGATACGGCCGAAGCGGAAGCGATGCCAGGCGTTATAGCGGTGCTCACCAGCCAGGATCTCACCCATATTGGACCCTACATAGGCCGCGGCAAAAACAAAGACCAGCCGATCATCGCGTTGGATCGGGTGATCTTTGCCGGACAACCCGTGGCGGCAGTGGCCGCCGTCGATCGCGCTACGGCGGAAGGAGCGTTAAGCAAGATTCACGTTGATTATGAGGAACTACCCGCGGTGATCAGCGTGGAGCAGGCGATGGCGGAGAGCGCGCCGCGCTTACATGATTTTGCCGAACGGAATGTTTGCGCGCGTCACGAGCTTATAAAGGGCGATGTGGAAAAAGGCTTCGCCGAGGCGGACATCATTGTCGAAGACGAATTCGACTTTCCGATGATCTATCACTACTCGATGGAACCGCATGTTGCCATCGCGCAAGTCGACCACGAGGGCATCACGATCTGGACTTCCACCGGCCATCCCTTCGGTGTGCGCGCCGACGTTGCGCAGATTTTTGGCGTGCCGCTCTCCAAAGTTCGGGTGCACGTGAATTATGTCGGCGGCGCCTACGGCAGCAAGTCGGGGGGTAAAATTGAGCCGCTGGTGGCGGCGTTGGCGCGAAAAGCGCAGCGACCGGTACGAGTGGTCACATCGGTTGCTGAGGCGATGGTGACCTGCCGCCGGCATTCAATCAAGTGCAAAGTCAAAACCGGCGCCAAGAACGATGGCACCCTAACGGCGAAACAAGCCGAAATTTTTCTCAACACCGGCGCTTACGCGGAGACCGGGCCGATCGTTGCCGGACGAACATTGACGCGGATTCTCGGCCCGTATCGCTATCCAAATCTGAAAATCAATTCGTATTGCGTTTATACCAACACGGTTTCAGCCGCTTCGTTCCGCTCCATCGGCGGCCCGCAAACGGCGTGGGCGACGGAATCTCAGCTGGATATGCTCGCGGAGAAACTCGGCATCGACCCCGTGCAGCTACGGCTCAAAAATCTTGTCGCGAAGGGTGAAGAGCTGAGACCGAAATATCGGCCCCTCGACACCGATCTGACTAAAGGTTTCAAGCTGGTCACGGATAAATTGGGTTGGGACGGTCCAGTCTCGAAGGATGGCCATGGGCGGGGGGTCGGTTTCGGGACGACCGATCCGGGCGCGCCGCTGGCATCGACGTCGACGGTGCACGTGCTCGCGGACGGCAGCGTGGTTTTTATGTGCGGCACTTCCGAGTTGGGGCAAGGCGCGAAAACGATCATGAGCCAGATCATCGCCGAAGAGCTCCGCGTTCCGCTCGAGCGGGTTACGATTCGCCCCATCGATACGGCGTTCACTCCCTTCGATCGTTCAACGGGATCGAGCCGGTCGACCACGGTCATGGGTAAAGCGGTGGAGTTGGCGGGCAGCGACGCGCGGCGGCAAATCGTCGAGCTTGCCATTGAACACTTCGAATGCCCGGAGGAGGCGATCACGCTTCGCGACGGCGAAGCGATGGCCGGCGGCAAAAAAATTAGTTACGGCGAATTGATCAACCGGCATTTTGCGGATCAAGGCGGGGAGTTGGTGGGCACCGGTTACGCGCACAGCGGCATGGCACCGACTCCGGCCAATCCACTTTTCTGGGAGATCGGCATCGGCGCCGTGGAAGTTTCCGTCGACCGCGAGACCGGCAAGGTTCACGTGGAAAAATACGTCACCGCAGCGGACGCGGGCAAAGCGATCCATCCGCTTCAGTGCGAAGGACAGGACGAAGGCGCGGCCATGATGGGCTTTGGCCACACGTTTTATGAAGCGTACCAGTGGGAGGGCGGACAGATCATCAACTCGTCCCTGGTCGATTACAAAGTACCCACCTTCGGCGACGTGCCCGACGAATTTGAGTCGATTCTCATAGAAGATGGCAATGGCCCAGGACCGTACGGAGCCAAGGGGCTGGGCGAAGGCGGCATCATTCCGGTCGCGCCCGCGGTGGCGAACGCAATTTTTTGGTGCACGGGTGCGCGCATAAAAACGTTGCCGCTGACGCCGGAAAAAGTCTGGCGGGGAATTCATGAGGCTACGAAGGGATAGATGGGATTTGCCCTCACTCTTCCCTCTCCCAATGGGCGAGGGTGGTAACTTTTCATTGAGACGGTGACTAACATGAGTCAACGGAGTAGTTGTGTCGTCAGGATTTTATCCCTGTTAATTTTGGGTTTGACAGCTTTCGCGCACCAGGCTTCCGGCGCGACTGTCGAAGAAACCCTCGCCGCGCTCAATGCCAAGCCGGCAGAGGAGCGCCAGAAAATATTAGTCGAAAACGCCAGGAAAGAAGGCAACGTTACTTTTTACGCGGCAACCAATTTGCGCGATACCCAGGAAATCGTCACCGGCTTTAATAAATTTTATCCCTTCGTCAAAGTCGGCATCACCAGTCTCGGCGGACCGGGCGTCTTGAACAAAGTCACCACCGAAGAGCGCGCCGGCGTGACCGTCGCGGACGTGGTGACGATGACCGGCAATTACGTGCCGGAGCTCATCGAAAAGAAAATGCTGGCAAAATATCGAAGCCCGATGGTGCCGTTCGTCCGGAAGGGTTTTGTCGATGCCGACGGTTACTGGCCGGGCGTGTATGCCATCGGGTACACGATCATTTACAACAACAAACGAGTATCGCAGAAAGAAGCGCCGAAGCGATACGAAGATCTGCTGCAACCGCGGTGGAAAAACAATTTGATCATGGATGGCGAAGCTCATGATCTGCTCGCCGGTCTCGTCGATCTCTGGGGCGAAGCCAAAGCGACTAATTTTTTAAGGCAAATCGCCCAAGACCAAAAAGTCACGTTATCGCGACAATCGCATACTTTCATGACGCAACTCGTGGCGACGGGTGAACACGACGTCATCGTGGATGGCTACGTTCACAACGCCGTTGCCCTGAAGGAAAAGGGTGCGCCCATCGATTACGTCGTGCTGAACCCGACCATCGTTCGGCCGCCATCGACCATCGCTATTCTCGCTCGAGCTCCTCATCCTTACGCCGCGGCGCTGTTTCTTGATTACCATCTATCGAAAGAAGCGAGTGAGATCATGGTCAAAAGCCAGGGGCGATGGGCGCCGCGCAAAGACGTGCCCTGGACCGTGGAGCCGCAGGGCGACGTGCATGTGGTTTCGGCGCTGCAGTGGGGGCCGAAGATGCGAAAATTAGTCGACCTGTTCAATAAAAGCATCGGTCAGTAAAGAATCCAGGTGAACCACGGAGGCGCTGAGAGCACGGAGTAAAGAGTCTTGATTAAGAAATACTCCGAGCTCTGGGAACTCTGTGTCTTTGTGGTAAGTCTTTCTCGTTATCTGAACAGCACAGAATAAAATTGCGGAGGATGTGAATGAAACCGGAAAAAGCCCAACTGGTGGTGGACGGACTCAAGGAGGCGGGAGTGGATTTTACCGCCGGCGTGCCGGACGCTCAGTTTATTCAGGTTTATAAAATGCTCGAAGCGGATCCCGACATACGATATGTCGGGACCGCCAACGAAGCGGAAGCGGCCGGAGTTGGTTACGGCGCATGGTTCGGAGGAAAAAAACCGGCGTTGATTCTCGCCACATCGGGATTATTGGTTGCGACCTATCATTTGGCGCGCATCAATATTCTCCACGAGGTGCCCCTCCTGGTGGTGATTCCCTATCGCGGCGATATCGGCGATCCACGCTGGATGGGACTGTACAAAAAAACTACGGAGCCGGGACTGAACGCAATGGATATTCCCTATCGGGTAGTCAGCCGATCGAGCGACATCGTGCGCACGATCAAAGAGTGCAATGAGAGCGCTCGCGCCTGGCTCCGTTGTATCGCGGTAATTCTCAATGAGGAGGCTTTATGGTAGCTCGCTTGGAACTAATCAAGGAATTGGCCTCCATCGTTCCGCCAGACGTTCTGGTGGTGACGAGCATCGGTAACAACAGCTATTTTTGGGCTGAGCTCACCGACCGGGAAGCGACGTTGTTCCATTCCACGCTCGGCATGTGCACTCCCGCGGCATTCGGACTGGCCATGGCGCTGCCGCGACGTAGAGTTCTAGCGCTGGACTCCGACGGCAACCTGATCTTGAATTTGGGAGTGCTCGGGACAATTGCCAATGAGAATCCGACCAACCTCACCGTGCTGGTAATGGACAATGGAAATTATCTCGGCAGCCACAAAAAGGAACCCGGCATGCGGACCGCGAGCGGCGGCAAGCTGAAACTGCAGGAAGTGGCCAAAGGCTGCGGTATCGTGAGCTCGCATGTCATTCAGGACGTCGCAACGTTCAGCACGACGATCAAGTCGGCGCTAAAAAGCGACGGGCCGCATTTTATCAGGGCGCAGGTGGAGGCGTTGGATACGGAACGGCCGCCGAAGACCAAGCATGTATTGGATCCGCGCGAGAACAAGTATCAATTCGCCAAATACATCGAGCGCACCGAAGGCGTGCAGATTCTCGGCGGCGGATTGGGCAACTTCGGCTGATCGGTGTGGAGGCCTGTGACCATGGGACGTCTGGTGACAAACCTGCTCTGCGCTCTCGCAGCCGTCGCGTTCGTCATGGTTTCGCGGGGGTTCGCCGCGGAGTCCAGGAAAATTGTTTTCGCCTATTCTTCGATTGGCTCCATGGCCACCGGGGTCTGGATGGCGAAGGATAGCGGCGCCTTCGATAAGTATGGCATTCCGGCCGAGATCATTTTTATCTCCTCGGGTCCGGTGGTCGTGCAAGCGTTGATCGGCGGAGATTTGCAGGTCGGCAGCGCCGCGAGCAATGCGGTGATCAACGCCGTTCTCAACGGCGCGCAGATCGTCGCTATCGGTGGCACGGCCAATCGCCCCTACCATCGGCTGTTCGTACAGCCGGAGATCAACCGCATCGAAGATCTCAAGGGAAAAACCCTCGGCGTCACGCGTTTTGGTTCGATTACGGATAATTTGACGCGCATTTTGCTGCGCAAGTACGGACTCGAGAACGCCGTCAATGTGCGCCAGATGGGCGGCACGCTCGAAGTCGCCGCGGCTTTTCAAAACCACCAGATCGCCGGCGCCATTACCGGCGATTTGCGCGTGATGCCGCCGAGCCAACCGAAGATTCTCGTACAGCTGGTCGATCTCGGGATTCCCTACTCGATGAATATGCTCGCGGTTTCGCGCGAATGGCTTAAGCGCGAGCCGGATACGGCTGAGAAAATCGTACGCGCCTACTCGGAGGGCGTCGCATTCATGAACCAGAACAAAGAGCGCGCCCTAAAAATTATCGCGAAATACGCGCATATGACGGACCCCAAGCAGCTTGAAGTCCATTATCGCGATTCAGTCACTTATCTCGATCGCATCCCGCGCGCCGAACCGGAGGCAGTGCAAACAATTCTGGAATTCATGGGCAAGAAAAACGTGCCGCTGGAGACGTTTCAGGACAATTCGATTATCGATAAGCTCACGCGCGAGGGTTTTTTCAATAAGCTTTACAAGAAACAGTAGCTGGGAGTCCTTCTATTAACCCTCGCCCTATGGGAGAGGGCACAGGGAAAGGGATCGTTCGGGTTTCCGCCCTCATCCTAACCTTCTCCCGGAGGGAGAAGGAATGTCAAAGCGGAGGAACAAAAGAATGGCAAGGATTGTTACGCGACGCTTAAAAGAGGAGAAGGACGGGATCGAAGGCTACATCGCGGGACCGGAACGAAGCGAGAAAGGGCCGGCGATTCTGATGATCCATCAGCATTCCGGGCTGACTGGATACCTGAAAACTGCGGCCTACGGATTCGCCCAACTCGGTTATACCGCAGTCATTCCCAATCTGTATCACATGCTTGGCTACCCGGCGGAAACTCACATCGACAAAGGCACTGAGATTCAAAACAAAACGCCCGACCCCGATTTCGTGCGCGTAATCGATCGCGGTTGGAGATATTGTCTCTCGCGCGGCGACGTCGACAGCTCCCGAATCGGTGTGGTGGGCTATTGCATGGGCGGTCGCCTCGGAATTCATTTTGTTGCCGCGACCCCGGCCGTGCGCGCCTTCGTTGCGTATTATCCTTCGGTGCGGGACGAGGAGCCGACGAAAATCCGGCCGCGCCACCCATGCGACGCTGCGCGCGAAATTAAATGTCCTTCGATGATTTTGTACGGCGGCCACGATCAGCACAGCACCTTTCCGGTTCAGCAGCGCGTAATGGAGAGCTTTCATTCCAACGGGCAATCGCTGGAATGGCACTATTTCCACTTTGGCTATCATGGATTTGCGTCGACCGAGTCCGATGGCTACCAACCTTACCTGGCGGATCTTGTCTGGCCGCTCGTAACCGAGTTTCTGGGCCGCGAGTTGGTCGCGCCCCGCATATAGTGCATGAGACGATTAGTTGCGGCGCTCTGAACGCTGAATGATGAGCTGCCGTGATCCTTGCTCGAGGTACTCAGTTCGCGCACGAAATTGCCCGGTGCTGGTCTTTCTCCGATGAACCTCGCAGACAGATCGGTTGCCGCGGCCAATGGCCGGTCCCGGATCCCGTCGTGTCGTCCGCAAGCCAGCCTTGGAGCGATTTGATTAAAAAATCCTGCCGCCATTCTTAATTTTTTCCTGACGCTTGTTGTTTCCCGCGCCGTCGCAACCGCCGCGGAATTAAGGAAAGTTGTGTCTGGTACTCGATAATAGGGCGGCAGACTCGAGTTAGGTCTTGTAGTGCAACAGTTCGTCAAGAAACAAACAGTCGTGACCCAAGCATTTCGTTAATAATTTTCGGTGCAACTTATCTCTGGCCAGCTGTTTGCGCTGCAGTCCTCAAGTCAATCACCCTACCCTGCGAAATTTTTACTGTCCCATTCAATTTGACAGATCTGATTGCGATCGAATACTCTCCGCTTCGAAACGGGTAACGCGGTTAAATTAAAGTCTATTTATTTCACGCAGAGAGGAAAAGGGCGATGAAAAAACTGCAAGAGGCTCATGTGCCTTATAACACCGGCTGGGCCGGAGAACTGAAAAAGGGACAGGTGATTCGGATTATCGCGACGACGACGGTCGATTTCGTATGCATGAGACTGGAAAACCTGAAGGAGCGCTTCGACCAGGCGCGGACTAAGGTCTACAACATGAAGATTTTCATCACGACCGGCGATAAGCTGATGGGCCGCAACAACCAGCACATGATGACGATTGTCGATAATACCAATCGCGAAGGCACCCACGATCTGCAGAAAGGCATGTGCAGCGGTTACCGTTTTCAACTCGCCAAAAAAGAGGGAAAGTTGAGAGACTACTACCACCGGGATTATCAGGACGAAGAGATTCCCGATCACGGTTGCTACGAAAATCTTTCGCGGGCTTTGGCGCCGTACGGCATCGCGCCGGAAGACGTTCCCAATCCGTTCAATCTCAATCAGCACATGATCATCGATGGCGCGACCGGCCGCATGGATCATACGACTGTGCGACCCAAACAGGGGAGCTACGTGGATCTTAGAGCAGAGATGGATCTGCTGGTAGCTTTCAGCGCCTGTCCCGACATGCCGGTTGGCGGAAAGCCGGTGGATCTCTTGATTTACGAGCCGTAAGAATTGCGATTTTTGCCGCTTGAATCGCTTCTCGCGAACGCGGTACGACGCCGTCTCAATTCGATTCATCGTTTTTGACCGGCGATTTCGGGGCATGTTTCAGGGCGGCATCCGGCGAACTCAAGCCGGTTCGAGTTAGCTCGGCGTGAACTCCGGCGCTGGGAATTTTGCACAGGAGAGCAAGATGAGTATGGTGAAGCACCGCTACAGCGCGGAAATCCAACGCACGAGGGGACTGCTGGAGCTAGCCGCGGCTCTGTACGATACCTCACTCTCGTTTCAAACCGAGCGCGCCGCCGAACAGGCGATGCAAACCGAATCGCGCGTCGGTTACTCGCTCACTTTGGCGCTGACGGCGACGCGCGAGAAGGGAATTTCATTCTCGTTTGCGGCGGATGGATTTCGCGAGCTCCAAGCGGTTAGCCGGGGCAGGCTCTCCCTCGCCTGGATCAATCCTTCAGTCGCCGCAACCATGGCCTACAAGGGCAAGGGGCTGTTCTCAAAGCGGCAGCCGATCCGGACGATCGCGGTATTTCCTTCGTACGATGTGATGGGATTTGCCGTGCACGAGTCCACCGGAATCACTTCGCTCGATCAGATCCCAAAGGAGCGCATCCCGCTGCGAGTCTCGACCGGAACGATCTCGAAAGCATGGGTGAAGTATAGTCCGACGATGTTCACTGTAAGCGCAGTCATGAAAGCCGCAGGATTTACCTTTGCGGACTTGCGGCGCTGGGGCGGTAAAGTTCAGTCGGTTACGCGGCCGAGCCACCCCGACCGGCGCGAGGCGCTCGAGAAGGGAACGATCAACGCCGTATTCGACGAGGGCATAAAAAGCTGGGGACAGAGCGCGATCGATCTCGGGTTTCGCTATCTGCCGGTGCAGGGTAGCATTCTCAAAAAATTGACCGCGATAGGCTATCGCGCGTCGGTGTTGCCTAAATCACGCTTTCCTGCGCTGCCTGCAGACGTGCCGACAGTGGATTTCAGCGGTTGGCCCATGATGGTGAACGCCGCCATGCCGAACGATGTCGCTTATGCGCTTTGCGAAGCGATCGAAGCGCGCAAAGCGCTTATGCCGACCGACAACTTCAAGCCGCTGGATATGGCGCAGCTTTGCGCCAACGATCTGGAAGCGCCATTCGACGTGCCGCTTCATCCGGGTGCGAAGCGGTTCTATCTGGAGAAGGGTTATCTCAAATAGGACTGACGTTGATCAGGTGGGCAGGAATCGTTTCACCACGAAGTCATTCATGATCTTACGCTCGCAGAGAGGAGGTTCGGTATGTTTGCAAAAAATGTCTGGCTGATTTTGGCTATGACACTGTTTGCCGTGCAGGTGAAGGCTGAGCAAATCAAAATTGCTTATTCCGGTGTGTCTGCGGCGGGGACTCCTCTCTGGCTCGCCAAGGAGGAAGGGATCTTTACCAAGCATGGACTAGAGGCGGATCTCGTAGCCGTGCGGAGCGCGCCACTGCAAGTGACGGCGCTTGTCTCGAATGAGGTGCAGTTTGTCAGAGGAAGTGTTTCCAGTATGCTTACGGCTGCTGCGCAAGGGGCGAAGCTTAAGATTCTCTTATCGCTTTTCGCCGAGAGAGCCTCCTACGATTTTCTGGTGTCCCCATCGATTACACGTCCTGCCGATTTGAAAGGCAAAAAAATCGGAGTCCAGGATTTTAGCGGCCTCCTCTGGAGTCTGACTATGTTGTCACTCAGGGAACTGGGGCTGGACCCGCAAAGGGACAACATCAATATACAAGCGATCGGCGACAGCACTGTGATCGCTCAATCTTTAACAAGTGGAATCATCGACGCCGCCGCGTTGGATAAATTGCAGTCCGTGAGGCTTCAGGGCCAGGGAGTAAAAGTTCTTTTGGATTTACGCCGGGTCGCTTTTCCTTCCAGCCCTTTCATGGGCGCGGAGGCGTTTATCGAAAAAAATCCGCAGACGATCGAGAAGTTTATCAAGGCGCTGATCGAGGCCAGCACCATCATGCGCGCTCAAAAAGAAAGAGGCCTCGCCGTTCTGCAAAAACATATCAAAACAGACAGGGCGCTCGCGGAGATAGGATACAAAAATCTTCTCGACGATTTGACAGCATATACGTTTACCAGCGTAAAGGGCTTGAGAACTGTGCAGGAAATCGTTGCTCTGCGTGATCCTAAGATCGCGAAATATAATGTTGAAGATCTTCTGGATCAGCGCATCCTGAAAAAGGTAGTCGATAGCGGGTACGTGGAGGAAATCGAGCGAAGATACAAGATTCGATCCTAAAGTATCACCGGGGAGGCAGGGCTAAGACGAGGAGCACGTTCAAACCGTTTAAGCCGTTCAAATCGTTCAACCGCTGCACTTTGTCGAAGAGTTACCGCTCACGTATCGAATCCGACAGCGAGGTCGGACGATATCAGGTTAGAGCCATCAGAACCCATTCTATTCTTACAGATCTCGTCTAGTGAGATAAAGCGACTTGGGTGAGATTGCGACCCATACAATCGGCGTTTTGGCGCGATCATTATTTCAGTCGATGGATAACAAGATGCGGTGAGCGCCGACGTGAGGGATTATGCAGTTTATCGATCTGACAATGCCATTAGACCATCGGTGGATGCCGGATGAGGGTCTGCCAACGGCAATTAAATTTTTTCTCGGGCCCAAGGATCACCAAGAAAAAGGCATGGTCGTCGGGAGCGATTCGGGAACGAGCCTGGCGTTGCCTTCGTTGTTCGCCGAGTTTCGCAAGACGACACGGCTAGACGAGATACCGGTCGAAAAGCTGTTCTTGCGGGCGGCAGTGGTGGCTCGCATTGATAAAGGCGATGGAAAAGAAATAAGCGAGTCGGATGTCGAGCAGGCGTTTAACGACGCCCGTCCGGCAAAAGGCGACGCATTTCTGATCGTCACGGGTTGGGGCGATAAACCGCACCATTGGGCGGAAGGAAACGAGTACATCCTTCGCAGCCCCCACTTCTCGTTCGAGGCTGCGCGAGTTT
>Ga0207706_10002458_pt1 | contig 18083 bp, 12 predicted proteins | sample KBSC53metaG_FD_184318 | JGI IMG/M metagenome (GOLD analysis project Ga0207706, IMG submission 184318) | Corn rhizosphere microbial communities from Kellogg Biological Station, Michigan, USA - KBS C5-3 metaG (SPAdes) (version 2) | ecosystem: Host-associated > Plants > Roots > Rhizosphere > Soil ... | reverse complement strand
ACGTCAGCTTCAGCTTCCGCGGCAACGAGCCGGTGCGCGAGGCGATCCACACCGTGTTCCTGTACCACGCGATCCAGGCGGGCATGGACATGGGCATCGTCAACGCCGGAATGATCGGTGTCTACGATGACCTCGACCCCGAGCTGCGCGAGCGCGTGGAAGACGTGGTGCTGAACCGCCGGCCCGATGCCGGCGAGCGGCTGGTGGAGATCGCCGAGCAGGCCAAGGGTGCGGCCAAGGATGATTCGGCCCGCCTGGCCTGGCGTGCGATGGGTGTCAACGAGCGCCTGAGCCATGCGCTGGTGCACGGCATCACCGAATTCATCGTCGAGGACACCGAAGAAGCCTGGCAGGCCATCAGGGCCGGCGGGGGCCGCCCGCTGCATGTGATCGAAGGCCCCTTGATGGCCGGCATGAACGTCGTCGGCGACCTGTTCGGCCAGGGCAAGATGTTCCTGCCGCAGGTGGTCAAGTCGGCCCGTGTGATGAAGTCGGCCGTGGCCCACCTGCTGCCCTACATCGAGGAAGAGAAGAAGCTGATGGCCGAGGCCGGCGGCGATGTGAAGCCCAAGGGCAAGGTCGTGATCGCCACCGTGAAGGGCGACGTGCACGACATCGGCAAGAACATCGTCACGGTGGTCCTGCAGTGCAACAACTTCGAGGTCGTCAACATGGGCGTGATGGTCCCGTGCCAGGACATCCTCGCGAAGGCCAAGGTCGAAGGCGCCGACATCATCGGCCTCTCGGGCCTGATCACGCCCAGCCTCGAGGAGATGCAGCACGTGGCGGCCGAGATGCAGCGCGACGAGTTCTTCCGCATGAAGAAGATCCCGCTGCTGATCGGCGGCGCCACCACCAGCCGGGTGCACACGGCGGTGAAGATCGCGCCGCACTACGAAGGCCCGGTGGTCTACGTGCCGGACGCATCGCGCTCGGTCGGCGTGTGCGCCGACCTGCTGTCGGACGAGCGCGCCGTCCGCTACATCGACGAGCTGAAGGCCGACTACGAGAAGGTGCGCGAGCTGCACGCGAACAAGAAGCAGACGCCGCTGGTTTCGTTGGTCGAGGCGCGCGCCAACAAGACACCGATCGACTGGTCGAGCTACGACCCGCCGGTGCCCAAGTTCATCGGCCGCCGCGTCTTCAGGAACTACGACCTGGCCGAGCTGGCGCAGTGCATCGACTGGGGTCCGTTCTTCCAGACCTGGGACCTGGCCGGCCCGTTCCCGCAGATCCTGAAGGACGAGGTCGTCGGCGACTCCGCCACCCGCGTGTTCAGCGACGGCAAACGCATGCTGCAGCGCCTGATCGAGGGCCGCTGGTTGCACGCCAACGGCGTGATCGGCCTATACCCGGCCAACACGGTCGACGACGACGTGATCGAGATCTACACCGACGAGTCGCGCGAGCAGGTGCTGATGCACTGGGCGCCGCTGCGCATGCAGTCGGAGCGGCCGGTGGTCGACGGCGTGAAGCGGCCGAACCGCTCGCTCGCCGATTTCGTCGCGCCCAAGGGCAGCAAGCCCGACTACGTGGGCCTGTTCGCGGTGACGGCCGGCATCGGCGTCGACAAAAAGGAGCAGCAGTTCCTGGCCGACCTCGACGACTACTCGGCCATCATGCTCAAGGCCCTGGCCGACCGGCTGGCCGAGGCCTTCGCGGAGCGCATCCACCAGCGCGTGCGCACCGAGTTCTGGGGCTATGCCGCGGACGAGGCGCTGAGCAACGAGGAGCTGATCGCCGAGAAGTACCGCGGCATCCGCCCGGCGCCGGGCTACCCGGCCTGCCCCGACCACACGGTCAAGCGCGCGATGTTCGAGGTGCTCAATGCGACCGAAATCGGCATGGGCATCACCGAGAGCCTGGCGATGACCCCGGCGGCGAGCGTCAGCGGCTTCTACCTGGCGCATCCGGCCGCCACCTACTTCAATGTCGGCCGCATCGGCGAGGACCAGCTGAAGGATTGGGCGGAGCGCGAGCGCTTCAGCCTCGACGACGCGCGTCGCCGCCTCGCGCCCCAGCTGTAAGCCCGCGGAAGCTTTGCTACAACCGGTAAGCCCTTCGCCAAGTGCGAACTAGTGCTCAGCGGGTTTCCACGTAGCTTCTCCCACAATCCGCCCCAAGAGTCGCCGCCTGTAGTTCCGGGGTGGCGACGTATCCACAGGGACGTTGGTGGGAGTCGCCATGATGTTCACGAGGGCATGGCATGGCCCGGGGCGCGCGCGCCGGGCTTTTCTTTCTTGGCAAGGGCTGGCGGTCGTCACGCTGTCGGCCGTGTTGGCGGCCTGCGGCGGCGCGAGCGGTTCCGGCTCGCCCACCGACGGCACCGCCACGCCGCAGAGCGCCAATGACAAGCCGGCATCGCGCGACGACGCGGTGCGCTTCCTGAACCAGGCGACGTTCGGCGCGACCGATGCCGACGTCGAGCGCGTCACGTCGATCGGCTACAACGCCTGGATCGACGAGCAGTTCGCCAAGCCGCAGGCCTCGCACCGCACCTATTGGGATGCGGAAGACGCGGCGCGCAAGGCGGTGGACGCGATGGCCGAGGCCGGCCAGGTCGATGTGCTGGATTCGTTCTATCGGCAGGCCCTGACCGGCGAAGACCAGCTGCGCCAGCGCACCGCCTACGCCCTGTCGCAGATCTTCGTGATCTCGATGCAGGACAACAACGTCGGCGAGCACGCCCGCGGCGCGGCCGGCTACCTGGACATGCTGGGCACCTACGGCTTCGGCAACTACCGCGACCTGCTGGAGCAGGTGGCCCGCCATCCGATGATGGGCTACTACCTCTCGCACCTGCACAACCAGAAGGAAGACCCGGTCAAGGGCCGCGTGCCCGACGAGAACTTCGCGCGCGAGGTGATGCAGCTGTTCTCGATCGGCCTGAAGGAGCTCAACGCCGACGGCACGCAACGCCTCGTCAACGGCAATGCGGTCGACACCTACACGCACGACGACATCGCGGGTCTGGCCAAGGTCTTCACCGGTTGGAGCTGGGACGGTGCCGACACCGCCGATGGCCGCTTCTGGGGTTGGGGCGACTGGCGCGACCCGGATCAGTTGTGGCTGCCCATGCAGGGCTACACGCAATTCCATTCGCTGGCGGAGAAACGCTTCCTCGGCGTGACGGTGCCGGCCCAGGGCAAGGCCAATCCCGGAGCCAGCCTGAAGACCGCGCTCGACACGCTGGCCGCGCACCCGAACGTCGGCCCGTTCATCGGCCGCCAGCTGATCCAGCGCCTGGTCACGAGCAACCCCAGCCCCGCCTATGTGCAGCGGGTGGCCAAGGCGTTCGCCGACAACGGCGCCGGCGCGCGCGGCGACATGAAAGCCGTGATCAAGGCGGTGCTGCTCGATCCCGAGGCGCGCACCGCCAGCGACGCGGCCGGCGGCAAGCTGCGCGAGCCGGTGCTGCGCCTGACCGCGCTGCTGCGGGCCTTCGGCGCTACGTCGGACAGCGGCAAGTACCTGATCCGCATCACCGACGATCCGGGCGCCGCGCTGGGCCAGACGCCGCTGCGCAGCCCCTCGGTCTTCAACTTCTACCGCCCCGGCTACGTACCGCCGGGCACCGAAGCCGGCAGCCTCGGCCTGACCGTGCCCGAGATGCAGATCACCCACGAGACCACCGTCGCCGGCTATGCCAACTACATGCGCGGCGGGCTGCAGAGCGGCTTTGGCCAGCGCGGCGTCGACTGGAAGGCCACCCGCCCCGACGTCCAGCTCAAGCTCGACGCCGAGCTCGCGCTGGCCGAGAAGCCGGCCGAGCTGGTCGACCGCGTCTGCGCGCGCCTGCTCGGCGGGCAGGCCAATGCGGCGCTGAAGGCCGACATCCAGGCGGCCGTCGAATCGGTCACCGTGCCGGCGCTCAGGAGCGATGGCAGCAACCAGTCCAGCGTCGACCAGGCGCGCAGCAACCGGGTCAAGCTCGCGATCTACCTCGCCAGCGTGTCGCCCGAGTTCCTGGTCCAGAAGTGAGGGAGAGGCAGCATGACCCATCAGGCATCGCGCCGTGAATTCCTGCGCCGCGCCGGCGCACTGTCGGTCCTCGGCCCAGCCACGCCGCTGGCGCTGAACCTCGCGGCGCTCGGCAGCGCCAGCGCGCAGACCACCAGCAGCGGCTACAAGGCGCTGGTCTGCGTGTTCCTGCATGGCGGCAACGACACCTACAACACCGTGCTGGCCACCGATGCCGCCTCGTGGGCCAACTACCAGACCGTGCGCAACCAGGCGCCCGATCCGATCGCGCTGCGCGCTGTCGGCACGGCGCCGGTGCTGTCGGCCGGCGTCGGCTCGCCGGAGCGGCTGGGCGGTGTGCTGGCGCTGAACCCGGTCAATGCGCAGGGCCGCAGCTTCGCGGTGCATCCGCAACTCACCGCGGTGCGCGATCTCTTCAACGCCGGCCGGCTGGCCATCGTGCCCAACATCGGGCCGCTGGTGCAGCCCACGACCAAGGCCGACTACAAGAACATCAGCTTCCCGAAGCCGGCCAGCCTGTATTCGCACAACGACCAGCAATCGACCTGGCAAACACTCGCCGCCGAAGGCGCCACTGCCGGCTGGGGCGGCCGCATGGGCGACCTGCTGGCCAGCCAGAACAGCTCGGCCATCTTCACAAGCATCTCGGCCAGCGGCAACGCGGTGTGGCTCACGGGCCAGCAGGTGCTGCAGTACCAGGTGTCGACGAGCGGCGCGATCCGCATCGGCGGCAACAGCGACAAGCTCTTCGGTTCGGCGCTGGCGATGGAGAAGATGCGCAACATCATGCGCAATGCCCGCATCGACTCGGCCATCGCACGCGACCATGCGGCGGTGGTCGCCCGCTCGATGGATGCGGAAACCAGCTTCAGCGCCGCGCTGCCGGCCGCCAACATCGCGCCCTTCGGCACGCCGGGCGTCACCGGCGCCGACCCGCTGCTGCAATACGACAACCCGCTGACCGGAGCCAAGGCGATGAACAGCCTGGCGCAGCAGCTGCAGGTCGTGGCCCGTACGATCGCTGCGCGGGGCGGGCTGGGCGCGAAGCGGCAGGTCTTCTTCGTCAGCCTGGGCGGCTTCGACACGCACGACCTGCAGAACCGCAACCATGCCGACCTGATGGCCAAGCTCTCGCATGCGCTCGGTTATTTCGACAGCGTGCTCGGTGCGCTCGGCGTGCGCGACAGCGTCACGACCTTCACCGCCTCGGACTTCGGCCGCACCTTCACGAGCAACGGCGACGGCACCGACCACGGCTGGGGTGCGCATCATTTCGTGATGGGCGGCGCCGTGAAGGGCCGCGACCTGTACGGCAACTTCCCAGCCTACGGCCTGTCGGACGGCAAGGGTGACTTCACCAGCCCGAACCAGCTCGCGAACGGTGCCCTGCTGCCCGAAACCAGCGTCGAGCAGCTCGGCGCCACGCTGGGCCGCTGGTTCGGCCTGACCGACAGCCAGCTGCTCGACATCTTCCCGCGGCTGAGCAACTTCGATGCGTCGCGCCGGAACCTGGGCTTCCTGGTGTAGTCGCCTCCGCCGCCCCCGGGCGCGAAGTTAACGTTCGGTGACGACTGATGCAGCCCCTGGGGCAACGAAGCGGCGCTTCGGGCGTTCAATGAGGAGGCCCTGCTGCTCCGGTGGCGGCGCCCCTACAAGGAGAAAGCAATGACCGAGAACACCCTGCCCACCCGTTCGCCCACTCGCCTGCCGTTCGCGGCCCTGATCGGCGCCGGCGTGCTGGTCGCCTCGCTGGGCGCCGCCGCGGGCTGGATGATGCATTCGAACCAGGCACCGCAGGCCGCGCAGGGCAACGCCCAGCTGGCGCTGGCGCCCAACGAAACGGTGCTGCCGCCCACGGGCGCAGGAACACAGGCGCCGACCCCGGCCCCCGAGGCTGCGGCCCCGCAGCCGCAAGCCACGCCGGCGCCGGCCGCTCCCCATTCGGGCACCCCCGTGCGCCATCGCGCCACCGGCGCCGCGACGCAGCAGCAGGCTTCCACCCACTCCGGCTCGTCGGGCAGCACCGCCACGCCGCTGCCGACCCAGCGGGTCGCCACCTGCACCAACTGCGGCATCGTCGAGGGCGTGCGTGCAGTGCAGCGCAAGGGCCAGGGCTCGGGCGTCGGCATGGTGGCCGGCGGCGTCATCGGCGGAGCGCTGGGCAACCAGGTCGGCCACGGCAACGGCCGCGCCGCAATGACAGTGCTGGGCGCCATCGGCGGCGGCCTGGCGGGCAACGAGGTCGAGAAGCGCATGCACAGCGAGACGGTCTACGAAGTCCGCGTGCGGCTCGACGACGGCAGCGTGCGGACGCTGACCGAGCGCACGGCGCCCACACCCGGCTCGCGCGTGGCGGTGGAAGGCAATTCGCTGCGCGTGCTGTCGACCCGCAGCGACAACACCAGCAACGGCGTCTGACCACCCCGCGTCGGGCTCAGCCGGTGGGCAGGCCCCGCCGGTATTGCAGTGCCTCCGCCACGTGCTGGCTCGCGATCCGCTCCGAGCCGGCCAGGTCGGCGACGGTGCGGGCGACCTTCAGCGCCCGGTGCAGGCTGCGGCCTGACCAGCCGAGCCGCTGCGCGGCGGTGCGCAGCAGCTGATCCGCTGCAGCCTCCAGCACCGCGTGTTGCGCGAGTTCGCCGGCTTCCAGCTCGGCGTTGGCCTTGCCCTGGCGAAGACGCTGGCGCTCGCGGGCCTCGGCGACGCGTGCTGCCACCGCCGCTGAACTCTCGCCGTCGGGTTGCCCGAGCAACTCGTCGGCCTTGACGGCGGGCACCTCCACCTGCAGGTCGATGCGGTCGAGCAGCGGACCCGAGAGCCGGCCCTGGTAGCGGGCGACCGCATCCGGCGTGCAGCGGCAGTCGCGGCCGGTCGCCGCAAACGCTCCGAGGAATCCGCAAGGGCAGGGGTTCATCGCCGCGACGAGCTGAAAGCGCGCGGGGTAGGCCGCCTGGCGCCCGGCGCGCGAAATCGTGACCTTGCCGGTTTCGAGCGGCTCGCGCAGCGCTTCGAGCGCGCTGCGCGGAAACTCAGGTAACTCATCGAGGAACAGCACGCCTGCGTGCGCCAGCGAGATCTCGCCGGGCTTCGGCGGCGAGCCGCCGCCCACCAGCGCGATCGCGCTGGACGTGTGATGGGGCGACCGCACCTGGCGCACCCGCCAGTGCGAGGGATCGAAGCCGCGCGGCGCCAGGCTCTGCAGCGCCGCGCTGCCCAGTGCTTCGTCATCGCTCATCGGGGGCAGCAAGCCCGGGAGGCGCTGCGCGAGCATCGATTTGCCGGTGCCCGGCGGCCCGATCATCAACAGGCTGTGGGCGCCGGCCGCGGCGATCTCGAGCACGCGCTTGGCGGCCGACTGGCCGCGCACGTCGAGCAGGTCGGGGTGCTGCACGAGCAGCGTGTCCTCGCTCGGCCGAGCGCGCGGCAGCGGCACGGCATCGTCACCCGGACGCAACGCCTGCACCACGTCGAGCAGGTGCTTGGCGGCGCGGATGTCGAGATCGGGCACGCGTGCAGCCTCGGCGGCGCTGCGTTCGGGCAGCACCAGTGTCCGCCCGGTACCGCTGCGGCGCTGCGCCAGCCCGAGGGCCAGCGCGCCGCGCACCGGGCGCAGCTCGCCGGCGAGCGAGAGTTCACCGGCGAACTCATGCCGCTCCAGCAGTGCAGCATCGATCTCGCCGGCGGCGGCGAGGATGCCGATCGCGATCGGCAGGTCGAAGCGGCCCGACTCCTTGGGCAGGTCGGCGGGCGCCAAGTTCACCGTGATCCGCCGGTTGTTGGGAAATGCGAGGCCACTGCTCTGCAGCGCTGCGCGCACGCGTTCGCGCGCCTCCTTGACCTCGGTGTCGGCCAGGCCCACCAGCGTGAAGCTGGGCAGCCCATTGGCCAAGTGCACCTCGACCTGCACCTCCGGCGCCTGCAGCCCATCGAGGGCCCGGCTGTGTACGACCGCCAGCGTCATCGGTTCCTCCCCGCCGTCTTGCGTGCTCTGTTCTGTGGGCGGGCATTGTGCCCCGGGACACCGCCGTGCGATCACCCCCTCGCTTCGCCTCTATTTGGTGCGCAACTCTGCGATGCACCCAGTTGGCGCGTGCAAAAGGCGCAATCGGCGGCAAGTTGCCCGCTCTTGGGGCGCAATGCCTTCGCTTGGCGCAGGCACAAAAGCTGCAAAAACGGCCCCGGCGAAGTTTTCCCTCCCCCTCCTGTTCATCTTGATCACTCGTTGGAGCCACGACATGAATAAATCGCTTCTCGCCCTCGGGGCCCTCACCGTGCTCACCGCACTGCCCATGGGCGCGCAAGCTGCCGACGCACCGAAGTCCGACTGGACGGTCGCGGGCAATGCCGGTCTGTTCTCCGACTACCGCTTCCGCGGCATCTCGCAAACGAACAAGAAGCCGGCCTTCCAGGGCGGCATCGACATCAGCCACAGCTCGGGCTTCTATGTCGGCAACTGGAACTCCAACGTCGACAGCGCCATGTACAACGGCGCCAACATCGAGATGGACTTCTACGGCGGCTACAAGCTGCCCGTGGGCGGCTTCACGCTCGACTTCGGCGCGCTGTACTACTACTACCCGGGCAGCGGCGCTGGCGGCACCTTCAAGATCGACAACACCGAGCTGTATGTCGGCGCCAGCTACGGCCCGTTCAGCCTGAAGTATTCGCATGCCGTGAGCGACTTCTTCGGCGTCGACGATTCGAAGGGCTCGTACTACCTCGACGGCAGCGGCAGCTATGACCTCGGCAGCGGCTTCGCCCTGGTCGGCCACATCGGCTACCAGAAGCTGAAGAAGAACGCGCGTGTCGTCGAGATCAACTCCACCGAGTTGCGCGACAGCATCATCGACTACAAGCTCGGCGTCACCTACGACCTGAGCGGCTGGTCGCTGGGCGCGGCCTACGTGGCCACCAACCGCGACCTCACCGGCGGCACCGCGTCGCTGAGCAATCGCAACATCAGCAACGGCACCGTGGTGCTGTCGGCGTCCAAGTCTTTCTAACCCCCACACCACGAGGAGTCAGCCATGAAGATGGTGACCGCCATCGTCAAGCCCTTCAAGCTCGACGAAGTGCGTGAAGCCCTGAGCGGCATCGGCGTTCAGGGCATCACGGTGACCGAAGTGAAAGGCTTCGGTCGTCAAAAGGGCCACACCGAGCTGTACCGCGGCGCGGAATACGTGGTCGACTTCCTGCCCAAGGTGAAGATCGAAGCGGCCGTGGACGACGCCATCGTCGACCGCGTGATCGAGGCGATCGAGACCGCCGCGCGCACCGGCAAGATCGGGGACGGCAAGATCTTCGTGTCGTCGCTGGAGCAGGTGGTCCGCATCCGCACCGGCGAGACCGGAAAAGACGCGCTGTAAGGCGCCCACAGAGAGAGACAGCCATCATGAGAAAGCTCATTGCTTCACTGGCCCTCGGCCTGGCCGTGGCCGGCTTTGCCGGCGGCGCCCTGGCCCAGGATGCCGCCGCCTCGGCGCCGGCCGCGGCGGCTTCGGTCGCCGCTGCGCCTGCAGCCGACGCATCGGCCGCAGCCCCCGCAGCGGCAGCTTCGGCCGCCGCCGCGGCTGCGGCACCTGCCGCTGCGGCGTCGACCCCGGTCGCCAACAAGGGCGACAACGCCTGGATGCTGGTGTCCACGCTGCTCGTCATCATGATGACGGTGCCGGGCCTGGCGCTGTTCTACGGTGGCCTGGTGCGCAGCAAGAACATGCTGTCGGTGCTGATGCAGGTGATGGTCACGTTCTCGCTGATCGTCGTGCTGTGGGCCCTCTACGGCTACAGCCTGGCCTTCACCGAGGGCAACAAGTTCATCGGCGGCCTCGATCGGCTGTTCCTCAAGGGCATCTTCAATCCGGCGACGGGTGAGTTCGCGATGGGCGCGACCTTCAGCAAGGGGGTCTACATCCCCGAGCTGCTGTTCGCGGCCTTCCAGGCCACCTTCGCCGGCATCACCTGCTGCCTGATCGTCGGCGCGTTCGCCGAGCGCATCAAGTTCTCGGCGGTGCTGCTGTTCATGGTGATCTGGTTCACGTTCAGCTATGCGCCGATCGCGCACATGGTCTGGTTCTGGATGGGCCCGGACGCCTATGCGAGCAAGGACGTGGTCGACGCGATGAACGCCAAGGCCGGCCTGATCTGGCAGTGGGGCGCGCTCGACTTCGCCGGCGGCACCGTGGTGCACATCAATGCCGCGGTGGCGGGCCTGGTGGGTGCGTTCCTGATCGGCAAGCGCGTGGGCTACGGCAAGGAGTCGTTCACCCCGCACTCGCTGACGCTGACGATGGTGGGCGCCTCGCTGCTGTGGGTGGGCTGGTTCGGCTTCAATGCCGGCTCCGCGCTCGAAGCGGGCAACAGCGCCGTGCTGGCCTTCATGAACACCTTCACCGCCACCGCGGCCGCCGTGCTGGCGTGGTGCCTGGGTGAAGCGCTGATGAAGGGCAAGGCCTCGATGCTGGGTGCGGCCTCCGGTGCCGTCGCCGGCCTGGTGGCCATCACCCCGGCCGCCGGCAACGTCGGCCTGATGGGCGCGATCGTCATCGGCTTCATCGCCGGCTTCGCCTGCCTGTGGGGCGTCAACGGCCTGAAGAAGCTGCTCGGTGCGGACGACTCGCTCGACGTGTTCGGCGTGCACGGCGTCGGCGGCATCGTCGGCGCGCTGCTGACCGGCGTGTTCAACACGCAGGTGCTGGGCGGCCCGGGCCTGGTGACCGACTGGGTCACCGCCACGGTCGGCTCCAACCCGATCGGCGAGCAGGTGTGGATCCAATTGAAGGCCGTGCTGCTGACCATCGTGTGGTCGGGCGTGGTCTCCTTCGTGGCCTACAAGATCGTCGACCTGGTGATCGGCCTGCGCGTCACCGAGGAAGAAGAGCGCGAAGGCCTGGACATCAGCTCGCACGGCGAAACCGCCTACCACCGCTGATCCCCGCGTTCCGCGATCCCCAAAAGGCCGCCTCCGGGCGGCCTTTTTCCTTTTGCGCACGGCCGCCTTGCCAAAAAAGCATCAGCCTTGCCGAACCGGGGAAAGGCCCCACATCCCTACAATCTTTTTCCCCCTCCCCTGCGCTCACCCTCCGGAAGGCGATCCATGGTCCCGCATCTCATCACCGCGCTCAACGGCCCGATCAACGAACTGGAGCAGCGCATCCTCGAGTCGATGCCGGCGATCGAGCGCTGGTTCCGCCTCGAGTGGATGGAGCACACGCCGCCGTTCTATACCTCGGTCGATGTGCGCAACGCCGGCTTCAAGCTCGCGCCGGTGGACACCAACCTCTTCCCCGGCGGCTGGAACAACCTGACGCCCGAGATGCTGCCGCTGGCCGTGCAGGCGGCGATGGCAGCGATCGAGAAGATCTGCCCCGAGGCGAAGAACCTGCTGCTGATCCCCGAGAAGCACACGCGCAACTCGTTCTACCTGACCAACGTCCAGCGGCTGCAGCAGATCTTCCACCAGGCCGGCCTCAACGTGCGCCTGGGCTCCCTGGACGACGCGATCAAGGAGCCCACGCAGATCCCGCTGCCCGACGGCAGCGAGCTGGTTGTCGAGCCGTTGCTGCGCAACCGCGGCCGGCTCGGGCTGAAGGATTTCGATCCCTGCACGATCCTGCTCAACAACGACCTCTCGGCCGGCATCCCCAAGATCCTCGAAAACCTGCACGAGCAGTACCTGCTGCCGCCGCTGCACGCCGGCTGGGCGGTGCGCCGCAAGACGCAGCACTTCCAGGCCTACGAGGAGGTGGCGAAGAAGTTCGCCAAGCTGCTGGGCATGGATCCCTGGCTGATCAACCCGATGTTCTCGCACTGCGGGCAGGTCAACTTCCAGGAGGGCTCGGGCCTCGAGTGCGTGCAGAGCAACGTCGAGACGCTGCTGGGCAAGATCCGCCGCAAGTACAAGGAATACGGCATCAACGAGAAGCCGTTCGCGATCGTCAAGGCCGACAACGGCACCTACGGCATGGGCATCATGACCGTGCGCGACCCGAAGGAACTCGAGGAGATCGGCCGCCGCACGCGCAACAAGATGAGCGTCGCGAAGGACAACCAGGAGATCACCGAGGTGATCATCCAGGAAGGCGTGCCGACCTACGAGCGGATGAACGACGCGGTCGCCGAGCCGGTGGTCTACATGATCGACCGCTACGTGGTGGGCGGCTTCTACCGCGTGCATGCCGAGCGCGGCATCGACGAGAACCTCAACTCCCCGGGGGCGAGCTTCGTGCCGCTGGCCTTCGCTGAGAGCAACCAGCTGCCGCGCCCTGGCGTGAAGCCCGGCGCCAGCGCGCCCAACCGCTTCTACATGTACGGTGTGATCGCCCGGCTGGCGATGCTGGCCGCCAGCTACGAGCTGGAAGCCACCGACCCCGACGCCGAGATCTACGAATGAGCCCAACCCCCCAATTCATGGGGGGTGCCGGGTTCTCGGCCCGTTTCATGCAATTGAAACCCCGTCAGGGGTACTCCGCCTGATTTTGAGTCAGTTCAGGCCTTATCGGGTCTGCTCTCCATCTGGGATATTGGAGGTTGCATGAAAACGGGTTCCAAATTGAAGGCCGTGGTCGTTGCGGCAGTATTGGCGGCCGGCGCGGCGCCTGGTTTTGCGGGTGTCAGCTCGAGTTATGACAACGCCACGCATACTTTCTATTTCTCCGCCACCGATATCAGCAGCGGATTCTCGATTTTCGATATCTTCGCGCTAACGCCGCAGCCCGGGCTGCCGGCCGGGGCCTACAGCATCGAGGGCGACATCAGCGGCTCGCTGCTGTCGTTCTCGAGCGTGACGCTGAACGGCTCGCCGTTCACGCTCTTCGGCCCGAAATTCAAGACCGGCGAAATCTCGCTCGGCTCGACGCTGCCGTTGCTGCTCGAGGTCAAGGGCACGGCCGGGAGTTTCAACGACAGTTATGTGAAGGCCAATTACCAGGGTTCGCTGGTATTGACGCCGGTGCCCGAGCCGCAAACTTATGCATTGCTGTTCGGGGGTTTGGCGGCCATCGGCTTCGTCGTGCGCCGGCGGGATTCACGGGGCTGATGGCTCATATTCCGCCGCTCCTGCTGTCTTGGATATGAACACGGGCCCACGAGGCCCGTGTTTGCTGTTGGGAAATCACCTGAGTTGGTGCCTTTGCACTACAACGTTGCTGCGCTGCACCAACAGATGCGGCACAAGGGCGGGGTGGCGCCGGCCGGCAGGCGCACAATAGCCGCTTTGCTTTTCCAGGCGCACCCGTTCCGAGGTGCGCCCCGAGCACGTGACACGCTCCGTTTCCCATAGCCCCGCCGTCGTCGCGGGGCTGACCCTCGGCGCCCTGGGGGTCGTCTACGGCGACATCGGCACCAGCCCGCTGTATGCGCTGAAAGAAGTCTTCCACGGCGGCCACGTGCCGGTCACGCGCGAGAACATCCTCGGCGTGCTGTCGCTGATCTTCTGGACGATCACGACCGTGGTCTCGCTGAAGTACGTGCTGCTGATCCTGCGCGCCGACAACAATGGCGAAGGCGGGCTGATCGCGATGCTGGCGCTGGCTACCACCGCGGTGCGCGACAAGCCCCGGCTGCGCAGCGTGCTGCTGGTGGCCGGCATGTTCGGCACCGCCATCTTCTACGGCGACGGCGTCATCACGCCCGCGATCTCGGTGATGGGAGCGATCGAGGGCCTGGGCGTGATCGCGCCCTCGCTCAACGAGTTCATCGTGCCGATGGCGCTGGTGGTGCTGACGCTGCTGTTCTCCGCGCAGCGCTTCGGCACCGGCGGCATCGGCAAGCTCTTCGGTCCGGTGACGCTGGTGTGGTTCGGCTGCCTCGTCGCGCTGGGCCTGCCGCACATCGTCGAGAACCCGGCGATCTTCGCGGCGCTGAACCCACTGCACGCGATCGAGTTCTTCCTGCATCACCGCTGGGTCGCGTTCGTCGCACTGGGCGCCGTGGTGCTAGTGGTGACCGGCGGCGAGGCCCTCTATGCCGACATGGGCCACTTCGGCAAGCTGCCGATCCGCATCGCCTGGTATGCGGTGGTGATGCCGGCGCTGGTGATCAACTACTTCGGGCAGGGCGCGATGCTGCTGCAGAACCCGAAAGCGGTGGAGAACCCGTTCTATCTGATGGCGCCGGCCTGGGCCGGCATCCCGCTGCTGCTGCTGGCGACCTTGGCCGCGGTGATCGCATCGCAGGCGCTGATCTCGGCGGCTTTCTCGGTCACCAAGCAGGCGATCCAGCTCGGCCTGCTGCCGCGCATGCGCATCAAGCACACCTCCGTGCGCGACACCGGGCAGATCTACGTGCCCTTCGTCAACTGGGGGCTGTATGTCTTCATCGTGATGGCGGTGGTGATGTTCGGGTCGTCGTCCAAGCTCGCCAACGCCTACGGCATCGCGGTGACGCTGGACATGACGATCACCACGGTGATGACGTTCTACGTGATCCGCTTCGGCTGGGGCTACCCGCTGGCGCTGTGCGTCGCGGCCACCGGCTTCTTCTTCCTGATCGACGTGACCTTCTTCGCCTCCAACATGCTCAAGCTGCTGGGCGGCGGCTGGTTCCCGCTGGTGATCGGCGCCGGCATGTTCACGCTGATGCTCACCTGGAAGCAGGGCCGCTCGCTGGTGGCCGACCGGCTGCGCAGCGAGGCGATCGACCTGAAGAGCTTCCTCGACGCGGTGTTCGTCAACCCGCCGCTGCGCGTGCCCGGCACCGCGGTGTTCCTGGTCAGCGAGCCGGGCCTCGCGCCGAACGCGATGATGCACAACCTCAAGCACAACAAGGTGCTGCACGAGCAGAACCTGTTCGTGCACGTGAAGCACCACGAGGTGCCGTGGATCGGCTTCAACAAGCGCATCGAGATCGAGCCGCTGGGCCACGACTGCTGGCAGATCACGCTGAACTTCGGCTTCAAGAACGATCCCGACGTGCCCGATGCGCTGAAGCTGCTGCAGGGCCGCGGCGTGCAGCTCGACGACATGGAGACCAGCTACTTCCTGTCGCGCGACGTGGTGGTGCCGACCATCGGTGCCGGCATGGCGATGTGGCGCGAGAAGTTGTTCGCCAGCATGCACCGCAACGCATCGGCCGCGGCGGACTTCCTGAACCTGCCGACCAACCGCATCGTCGAGCTCGGCTCCAAGGTCGAGATCTGATCCAACGCCGGCGCGCGCATGCTGAGGGATCTTTCGCTGTCGGCCGTCGTCGCCGGTTTCGTCGCGGTGCTGGTCGGTTTCACCAGCTCGGTGGTCATCGTGTTCCAGGCGGCCGCCGCACTGGGCGCGACGCCGGAGCAGACCACTTCCTGGGTGCTGGCGCTCGGCCTCGGCATGGGGCTGACCAGCCTCGGCCTCAGCCTGAAGTACCGGCAGCCGGTGCTCACCGCCTGGTCCACACCGGGCGCGGCCGTGCTGGTCACCGCGGGGGTCGGCGTCGGCATGGGCGAGGCGGTCGGCGCCTTCATGCTTTGCGCGCTGCTGATCGTCGCGGCCGGCCTCAGCGGTTGGTTCGAGCGCGTGATGAACCGCATTCCGCAGGGCCTGGCCGCCGCGCTGTTGGCCGGTGTGCTCGCGCGCTTCGCGCTCGATGCCTTTTTGTCGCTGCGCACGCAGTTCGCGCTGGTCGGCGTGATGCTCGCGGTCTACCTGCTGGGCCGGCGCCTGTGGCCGCGCTATGCGGTGCCGGGAGTGCTGGCCGCCGGCATCGCGGTGGCGGCGCTGCAGGGCCAGCTGCACCTGGGCGGCATCGACTGGCGGCTGGCCCAGCCGGTGTTCACGGTGCCCGCGTTCAGCGTCTCGGCGGCGATCGGCATCGCGCTGCCGCTGTTCGTCGTCACCATGGCCTCGCAGAACCTTCCCGGTGTGGCCGCACAGCGCGCCAACGGCTACCAGACACCGGTGTCGCCGGTGATCGCGACCACCGGCGTCGCGAGCCTGCTGCTCGCGCCGTTCGGCGGCTATGCGTTCAACCTGGCGGCGATCACCGCGGCGATCTGCATGGGGCGCGAGGCGCATGAAGACCCCGCCAAGCGCTACACCGCTGCGGCGATGGCGGGGGTGTTCTACCTGATCGTCGGCCTGCTCGGCGGCGCGGTGGTGGGGCTGATCGCCGCATTCCCGAAGGAGCTGGTGCTCGCGGTGGCCGGCTTCGCGCTGCTGGGCACCATCGGCTCGGGCCTGAGCCTGGCGATGAAGGACGACGCCTCGCGCGAAGCCTCGCTGATCACCTTTCTCGTCACGCTGAGCGGGCTGACGCTGTGGCGCATCGGATCACCCTTCTGGGGCGTGGTCGCCGGCACGATCGCGCTCGCTGTGCAACACTTTCGGCCCGCTCGCTGAGGACACGCATGGACCTGCTTTTCGTCGCCGACCCGCTGGAAGTGTTCAAGACCTACAAGGACACGACCTTCGCGATGATCCGGGAGGCAGCGGCCCGCGGCCATGCGATCTGGGCCTGCGAGCCCTTCCACCTGCACTGGCAGCGCGGCGCGAAGGTCAACGCGCGCAGCCGCCGCATCGCGCTCACCGGCGACGAGCACGCCTGGTTCACCGTGCAGGAGGAAGCCACACGCGATCTCGCGGGCTTCGGTGCCGTGCTGATGCGCAAGGACCCACCCTTCGACAGCGAGTATTTCTACGCGACCCACCTGCTGGAGCAGGCCGAGCGCGACGGTGCCCGCGTGGTCAACAAGCCGCGCGCGCTGCGCGACCACCCGGAGAAGCTCGCGATCCTCGAGTTCCCCGAGTTCATCGGGCCGACGCTGGTCACGCGCGACCCGCAGGCGATCAACGCCTTCCATGCCGAGCACCACGACATCATCCTGAAGCCGCTCGACGGCATGGGCGGCATGGGCATCTTCCGTGTCGGGCCCGATGGCCTGAACCTCGGCTCGATCACCGAGACGCTGAACCGCCACGGCGCGCAGACGGTGATGGTGCAGAAGTACCTGCCCGAGATCGCGCAGGGCGACAAGCGCATCCTGGTCATCGGCGGCGAACCGGTGCCCTACAGCCTCGCGCGCATCCCGCAGGGCAGCGAGATCCGCGGCAACCTCGCTGCCGGCGGCAAGGGCGTGGCGCAGCCGCTGAGCGCGCGCGACCGCGAGATCGCCGAATCGCTCGGCAAGGTGCTGCACGCGCGCGGCCTGCTGCTGGCCGGCCTGGATGTGATCGGCGACTGCCTCACCGAGATCAACGTCACCAGCCCGACCTGCTTCCAGGAGATCACGCAGCAGACGGGCTTCGATGTCGCGAAGATGTTCGTCGATGCCCTCGAGGCGGCGCTGAAGGCCGACTGAGCAATTCCTCACGCATCGCGCAGGCGATTTGACCCTGCGGACCAAAAGCATGGCCTTGAAGCGCGCGCCTGTTTCGCTGCTGTAGCCAAGGTGACAGACTGCAGCGCCTTCCAGGCCTAGGGTAGCTCGGCGACCACCGATCGCGCCCCGCCGCAGCGCCTCCCAACGACGGGCCGGCCGTCGCGGCAAACCACCCTCACGACATCAACCTGTGCGCCACGGCGCACGAGGAGACAAGACCATGTCCGCAAGTTTCAGCCGGCGCGCCTGCCTGCGCGGCCTCGGTGCCCTGACCGCCACTGCCTTCGCGACGCGCAGCGCCTGGGCGGCCGACGACGACATCGTCATCGGCCAGAGTGCGCACCTCAGCGGGCCGCTCGCCTCGACGCTCAAAGGCGTGCTGAAGGGCCAGGACCTCGCGATCGACGATTTCAACCGCAAGGGCGGGGTGGGCGGCCGCAAGGTCCGGCTGGTCACGCTCGACGATGCCTACGACCCTAAGCGCTGCGTCGAGAACGTGAACACGCTGATCGAGCGCGACAAGGTGGTCGCGCTGACGGGCCTGGCCAGCACGGCCAATGTGGCGGCGGTGCTGCCGCTGATCGCCGAGAAGAAGGTGCCGCTGGTCGGCGTGTACACCGGCGCGCCGGCGCTGCGCGCGAAGCCGCATCCGTATTTCTTCACCGCGATGGCGAGCTACCGCGACGAGGTGGTGCAGATGGTGAAGAACCTCGCCACGGTGCAGCGCACGCGCATCGCGCTGGCCTATCACAACAGCCCCTTCGGCCAGCTGATGCTGCCGGTGGTGGAAGAGGTCTGCAAGGAG
>Ga0207706_10002457_pt1 | contig 18092 bp, 21 predicted proteins | sample KBSC53metaG_FD_184318 | JGI IMG/M metagenome (GOLD analysis project Ga0207706, IMG submission 184318) | Corn rhizosphere microbial communities from Kellogg Biological Station, Michigan, USA - KBS C5-3 metaG (SPAdes) (version 2) | ecosystem: Host-associated > Plants > Roots > Rhizosphere > Soil ... | reverse complement strand
GGCAAGTCGGCGAGCTCGCGCTTGATGACGATCACCGGCAAATTCGACAGGCGCACCATCTCGATCGTCTCGAGCATCGATTCATGCTTGACCGCGATGAGGTGCGGGCCGGGCGGAATTCGGCCTTCGACGCGGATCCGGATGCCGAGCATGCGACGGGCAAGCAAATGACCGAGCTCGACCCAGCTTAGCACCACTGCCACCGTCGGTCCGCGCCCGAACAGCGAGGCGACCATGCCGGCGAGGACCCACAGGAGCGTGGCTGGATAGAAGATCGCCGCGAAGAGCAGCGAGCGGATAAGGGCCATCAGATATCGGCCCAGACCGCCAGCCGGCGCAGCACATATTTGTTGTACTCGCCGAACAGGGTCAGGAAGCGCGGCTCCGAGCGCACGGCGTCGGTCACCAGCCGGTATTTCCCGCCAAGGACCTTCTCGAACTCGTAGCGGGCGCGGCGCATGTGCCAGTCGCTGGTGATCAGCCGCACCGACTTGAAATGGCGCTGTGCGAGCCAGCGGCCGGCTTCCTCGGCATTGGAGCGGGTGTCGACCGATTCGCTGCCGAGATCGACGCAGCACTTGACCAGCTTGTTGCTGCCCTTGATCCGGCGCGCGATGTCGGCCTTGGTGACCGACGGGTCCGCACCTGCGACGAGGAGGCGCTGCGCCTTATGGTCACGCAGCACGTCGATCGCATGCTCGATCCGGCCGGGACCGCCCGTGAGGACGATCGCTGCGTCGGTCGCGGCGGTGTCAGCGGCAGCCGGCTTCCCGAGCGTGAACGCGAACAGGATGAACCCGATCGCATAGGCGAGCAGCAGGAGGGCGACGGCGCGGCTGATCATAATTCCTCGCGCAGCGCGGCGAGCACCGCCGAACGGGCGACCAGGGTCGCGAGCATGGTCAGTGCGAAGGGCAACAGCGCCAGGATTACCAGGTCTTTGGCGCCGAGCGTCGCCCCGCCGGTCAGCTGGCCGGCGAAGGCTGCGCCCGCCGCGAGGAACAGCAGCACCACGGCCGCGGCAGCAGCGCCGACGAGGCTGCCCATCAGCGCGTCGATCGCGATCCGCCGCTGGAACAGGTGCGTCACCTGGATGTCGGTCGCGCCGACCCCGTGCATCACCTCGATGGTCGAGCGGTTGGTGTCGAGCGCGCCGCGCGTGGCGAGGACGACCGCGGCGGCCGCCGCCCCGCTGAGGAGGAGGACGAGGCCCAGCGCCACCCATTGCAGCAGGCGAAGCGAGCTCAGCAGCGGCTTGACGCTCTCGCGATGCGCGGCGACCCGCGCATCGGGCGCAACTGCGGCAATCCGTTTCTCGACCGCACTGATGTCCGTGCCCGGACGAAGGTCGAAGTTGATCAGCGCGGGCACGGGCAGGTCGCTGCTCGCTGCGGCAGGACCGAGCCAACGCCCGAGCGTGCGGCGCATCTCGGACTCGGGGATCGCCTGCGCGCCCGCCACCCCTGGCGTGGATTTCACCGCCTCGAGCAACGCGCCGAGATCGGCTCCGCCGCCGGGCACCTCGACCGAGTAGCGCGCCTGGATCGCGCTGCCGAGCAGGCTCGCCGTATTGGCGAGGGCGAGCCCGCTCGCGGCAATCAGCATGATCGAGAAGCTCATGATCGCGATCACCCAGGGCGTCGGGCCGCGCAGGCGACCACCGCTTAGCAGCCGCCGCTCAGCGGGCGAGGCGAACAGCCACTTCACGCCTCGCCCTCGACCGGAGGACGCGCCGGCGGGTTCCTGAGGCCGCCCGTCGGATCGGCGATCGAGCCGCCCTCGAGCCGGATCATTTGTGCGCCCGGAGTGGCGCTGATCAGACCGACGTCATGGGTCGCAACGACGATGGTCGTGCCGAGGCGATTGAGCGCGGTGAACAGGTGCAGCAGGCGGTGCGCCATCTCGGCATCGACGTTGCCGGTCGGCTCGTCGGCGACGAGCAGGTCGGGCCGGTTGATGACCGCTCGCGCGATGGCGACGCGCTGCTGCTCGCCGCCCGACAGCGTCGGCGGGCGCGCGCCAGTGCGGTCCCCAAGCCCGACCCAGGCCAGCATCTCGCGCACGGCATTTTCGACTTCGCTTTCGGCGGTGCCCGCGATGCGCAGCGGAAGCGCGACATTGTCGAATGCCGAGAGATGGCGGATCAACCGGAAGTCCTGGAACACGACCCCGATGCGGCGGCGAAAGACGGGCAAAGCGTCGCGCGGCGCCTCGCTCAGCTCCTCGCCGAACAGCCGGATGCGGCCGCGCGTCGGGCGCTGCGCGAGATAAAGGAGTTTCAGGAGCGAGGTCTTGCCCGCGCCGGACGGGCCGGTGAGGAAATAGAAACCGCCGTTCGCGAGGCGAAAATCAAGGTCGCGCAGCACCTCGGCGCCGGTACCGTAGCGCAGCCCCACGCTGTCGAATTCGGCGACCGATTCCAGCTTCCTTGCCCTCCCTTGCGGCGACCGCGCGCCCTGCGCGTCGCCTTGCCAAGCCCCGCGCATTCCTGTTTACCCTGTGAACACCGTCCCGGAAGAGGGCTTTTGCGCGAAAGATGATCCTCACCTGCCCCAGCTGCGGTACGCAATATGTGGTGAAAGACGGCGCGATCCCGCCCGAAGGGCGCCAGGTCCGCTGCGCCTCGTGCAAGCATAGCTGGCACCAGGACGCCCCGGCCATGGAGCTGACCGACGAAGTCCAGGCGAGCGGCGAAGCTGAGCCGGCCGAAGACGAAGAGAGCATCGTCGAAGCAACGGTGATCGAGCCGCGCAGCGGCCCCGAGCTGGAGGAACGCGCGTACGAAGAGGCGATGATCGACGAGGATGCCGACGCCGAATCGATCGCCGAGCCCGCGCCCGTCGCGCCGATCGCTGAGCGCGCACCGGAAGCTGCACCGGCCGCCGCGTCGGACTGGGACGCACCGCCGCAGGCCGAAGCGGCGGACGAAGATTTCAGCCCGTTCGCGGCGCCGGACGAGACGGTTCCGCGTCGTTCACGCGGCCCGCTTCTCACGCTGCTGCTCATCGCGATTGTCGTCGCCGCTGTCGTTGCGGCCTTTTGGTTCTTCGCGCCGACGCAATGGAAAGAGAGGGTCGGTCTCGGCAACGGCGGCGCCAGTCCGCTGGCCCTGGTCACCACGCACATGGACCGCCAGCAGCTCGAAAGCGGCAATGAGCTGCTGACCGTGACCGGCCGGGTCATCAACCCGACGTCGCGCGAGCAGGACGTGCCGCCGCTCCAGGCGCAGCTACGGACCAAGACCGGGAAAGTCGTTTACAGCTGGGTGATCGCGCCGCCGGCGCGGACCCTGGCCGCGGGTGCGAGCGCGAGCTTCAACAGCGCCGAAGTCAATGTCCCGCCGGGCGGCGACGAGCTGACGATCACGCTCGGCTCGCCGAGAGCCTGAGCCCTACTCGAACTCGACCAGTTTCGCCGGAAGCAGCGTTGCGTCCGGCCCGCGCACGAGCGTCTGACGAGGCGGCGGCGCGTCATGGCCGATCGGCCGGTCGAACCGCACCCGGACGCCGGAAACGATCCGCACGATGGCGCGCGCCTGCGCCGTAGCGCCGGTGGAGGACCGGGGCGGCTGAGGCGGCAGGACGGCCAGGCTCGCGGCGAGAAGCAGCATTGGTGCATTGCTAACGCTCGCGGCGCGAATTGGTAAAGGAATCCTTAAAGATCAGTCCCGCGATGGCACGCCTTGGCGAGTGCGCCACACGGCATTGCGCGCCATTTGGCCCTTTGCTAGAGGCGCCGCCTTGCCAGTGGCGGTCGCCGTTCGGGCGTGCCGGCTCTTCTCCTGACGTGCGGTCGTGGCGGAACTGGTAGACGCGCAGCGTTGAGGTCGCTGTGGCCGAAAGGCCGTGGAAGTTCGAGTCTTCTCGACCGCACCAACATGCAGACGGACCTGCTGCGATTGTGTCGCAACAGCAGGTTCACGCGCCTTGGGGTGGATTCAGGGCGTGCCCGCGGGCGGCCCCGTGGCCGCGGCGATGACCGGCAGCGGCCGAACGGGGATTGAGCCGAGGCGGGCGATGGCCTTGTCGGCACTGATCTCGAGGTGGATGCCGAGGTCGGCAACGACCTTCGCCGCGAGCGCCGAGCTTTGCGCAACCCGCACGGTGTAGGCGCCGTATGCAACACGTTCGAACAGGAAGAAGCCGTCGAAGTCGCTGACCGCGGTCGCCGCGACCTTCCCTGACGAATCGACCAGCTCGAGCTCGAGGCCCTCGAAGCCGAGGCCACCGCTCTTGACCACCGCGCCTTCGATATCGCCGCCGCCGACGAGGCCGATCTGCACGTCGGCGGGCACTCCGGGACGCGGCACCACGACCTGCAGCAATTTCTCCGGCACCAGCATCGGATCGGCAAGGCTGGTCTGGTCGAGCCCGACGGCGACCGGCACGTACGGGCTCAATCCGCCGACCATGACGCTGCCCTTCGCATCGGTCAGGCGGTCGGCGAGCGTGCTTCCCGTCGTCACCAGCGCGCCCTTTTCGAGCGGCTCGGACGCATCGCGGACCCCGTCGCCGTTCAAGTCGCGGTAGACGGTGGCGCGGACGGCGCCGGCCTGGGCGAGCGGGCGGCGCGACAGGCTGAGCCCGCGGCGCGGGTCGAGCGAGAAGTTGAGGTTGACGCCAAACGCCACCGAGCCGTCGGTCGCCGCCTCGCCGGTCAGGGCGATCGCCATCGAATCGAGCCGCCGGATGTGGCTGACGCGGGCGCGCGCCTGGTGGCTCAACCGGTCGTAGGTCAGCGCGCCTTCCCAATCGACGTTCTCGGACGCCGACCAATAGGCCGAGACTTCCGCGTCACGGAATCGCGACACGGGCGCGACGTCGAAGTCGACGCCGGCGCGCAGGCGCACGTCGCGGAAGCGGCCGGTGCCGATGAGGCCGGCGGTCAGCTCGTCGGGCGGCGCCGGCCCGTTCGCCAGATATTGCTTCCGGTAAGTGAGGTCGGTCGCGAGGTTGAAGCGGTTGAAATTGGCCGAAAGCCGCATTGCGGCGTCGAGCTGGCTCGAGCCGTCGCGGCGGTCGGTATAGTGGACATCGGCGTGCGCCGGCAGCATCGCGTGGCCGATCTTGACCGGCAGGTCGAACGTCGCGCGCAGCTCGCGCACGCTTTCCTGCTTGCCGCCGCGCAAATGAAAATCATTTGCGAGAAGGGCCTCGGCGCTGACATTGACCGGCCCGACCTTGCCCAGGATTTGCGCGTGTGCGGCCATTCCGCCGTTGGATTCGCGGGCGGCGCCGACCTCGACCAGCGCGGCGCCGACCGAGCGGCGGACCGTGCCCTCGAGGAAGGTCAGGCGCTGGTCGTCGACCAGCATCATGCGCGCGAGCGCGCCGACCGACGTGCGGTCGTCGATGCCGTGCTCGACCGAAACGGTCGCCTGCGCCTTGGGCAGGACTTGCCCGTCGGGCGGCTTTTCCAGGGTGAAGAGGTCGCGGCCGGGCTGGCTGACGCCGGCCCAGTACCAGGTCTTGCCCGCCGGCACGTTGTCCTTGCCGACGTCGATCAGCTCGTCACGGGTCTTGACCTGGCCCTGGGGGCCATAGAGGATGATCTGGACCCGGTTCTGGCCGTACAAAAGCTGAATGTCGTCAAAGACATAGCGCTGGCTGCCGTTCGGCTTGGCAAAGCCGAGAAGCTCGCCGTTGCGATAGATTTCCGCTTCCCAGCCGGTGGGGAGATCGCCCTCGAAGCGCGTTCGGTCGAAGGCGGCGCGCACCGCAAGCGGGCGGTTGGTCACGACCGCGCCGCGTCCGCTCGCCACCGATCCGGTGAGACCGCTGTCGAAGCCCTCGACGTCGCCGAAGCCGAAGTGGGTCGCTTTCAAGGGCCCAAGCAGGCCGCCGTCGGGATCCGAACGGAAGGCGCGGACGCGCACGCTCCGCGGCATGCCTTTGGGGCTGGTGTTGATCTGCGCGTCGTAGGACAGGCGCGCGATCTCGCCCGCGGCATAGATCGAGCTTTGGCGGTCGACCTTGACGCCGTCATGCGCGCGATAGGTGAGGCCGGCGCTGACGACGAAGTCGAGCGCCGGCGCCCGCCACATCCGGTAGGGGATGCGGACCTGCGGCAGGCTCTTGAGATCGAAGGTCGCCGGATGGATCTGCGCCGCGCGGCGCTGCCGCTCGACCGCAAGCTCGACCGGGAGCTTCGCTTCGGACTGCAGGACAAGCACGGAACCGGCGGTCACCGGCTTCACCCCGATGCCGAACCAGCGCGAGAGTGCGCTCGTCTGGATGCACCAGCCGTCGGCCGTCTCGCGAATCGTGCCGGGCGCGATCGCCTCGGACCTGGCGCCGTAGGCGACGCTCATTGCGCCATAGTCGATGGCGATGCGGTTGCTTTCCTTGAACGCCCAGCCGCTGGCCTTCTTCGCGGTCAGGTCGATCCGCATCGGCACATCGAGTGCAGTCAGAAAGTCGCCTAAGACGACACAGGTGCCCTCGGGCGTGTTGTAGGCGCGCACGCCGTCGCCGAGCTTCAGCTGGCGGATGTTGACGTCAAGAAGGAACTGGTCCTCGGGATCGGCGGTCCACGATGCCGCCGCCGGGGGCGGGGGCGCGGACGCGCCGACGGCGCCGCCGCACAGAGCGAGCAGCGCCGCCGCCTTGCGCAGCCAGGGGCCGCGTCCGAACATTTGGAGGTCCTCGAGGCCTCGCCTGCCTAGCGCAGCACGGCCTGGGTTTCGGCGAGGACGTGCGACCCGTCGTCGCCGGTCTCGACATATTGGACCGTCACCGGCCCCGCAACGTCGCCTTTGAACGAGGCGCTGACCGGCAGCGAGAGGTGGCGGGTGCCGATCTCGGTATAGACCGCGACCGCCTTCTGCAGCGCGATCGGGTCCTTGACGCCTGGCTTGAGGACCCGCACCTCGCCGAAGGTCGAGCGTTGTCCGCTGCGGCTAAGGTCCAGAGAAACAACGGGATTTCCATCCTTCTTGGCGAGGTGGACATTGGCGATGCCGGCCGTCGCCTGGAGATTGCCAAGGCGGACGATGACCGGGATCGTCACGCCGTAAACCGGGATCAACTCGAACTTCAGGCCCTTTTCGGGCTCCTTCGCCGCGGCGGCCTGGACCACCGGCGTCGCCGGCGGGATCGCGCGGAACAGCAGGTGGACGCGATATTCGCCGTCGGGCAGGCCCTGGGGCGGTCGCGCCGCGATGCGGATCGCCTGCGGCTCGTGCGGCGGAAGCGTGACTCGCCGCGGAGCGTAGATGATCATGTCGGCGGCGGTCTGGTCGGCCGCGGTGGGCTGCGTGACCTCGTCGAGGCTGCCGTTTTCATCCATCCGGCGGAATTCGATCGAGATGCGGTAGGTCGCGGGCTCGTCGCCGATATTGTTGAGGATGATCTCGGCGCCCCGCCGGCCATCGAGCACGAGGCGCGTCGGCGCGACGAGCAAGTCGCCGACGCCGGCCTCGGCGGGCGCGGCAAAGGTCAGCAGCGGCGCGGCGAGCGCGGCCGCGAGGGCCGGCTTGGTCCAGAATTTCATCTCGGCGATCCCCACTTTGCTCCGAAGGAGCGGTCGCCTCCTCTTTGCTCCGGAATGGTTGATATTCGGTCAACCATGACTGTTGATTCGGCCCGGTGGAGGGCTCGACGCCGCTAATAGTCGACGGTGACGTTCATGGTGCCGACGTAGGTGCCGCCCGCGGTCGTCGAATTGAGCGTGATCGAGCCGCCGATCGAAAAGTCGCTGCCCGGGGGGCCGGAGTTGGTGAGCGTGACGCTCGCCGGGGCGCTTATCACCAGGGTCAGCGTCTGCGTCGCATCGCCCTGGTTGACGAGCGTGACGTTGGGCGCGGTGATGTGGACAACCTGCCGGTTGCTGCCGCTGACATTGTATTGCGCGGGCTTGGTCGCGCCCGAGCAGGTGACATTGGCATTGGTGCAACTGAGGGCGCCGGCCTGAGAAACTCCGACCGTCGCGCCCGACCAGCTGCCCGGCCCCAGCACGATGGTGCCGAGGTCGAGATCCTGGAGCCAGGTCAGGACGAGCGGCTTGACGACATTGGCCGAAACCTGCGCCGTGCCGGGTGCGGCGGCAGCGGGCGCCGCGCCAATCAGGGCGCAAGCCAATCCGATGCTCGAGGCAAGGCGGTACGGACCCACGGAATTCCCTGTTGCCGTTCGAGGCAAGCCGCTCGACCCCGGCGAGGTACATCCGGAATGGTTGATTTTCGGTCAACCATGACTGCGGACCGCGCGTGTGAAAAAGGGCCGCCGGGACTGGCGGCCCTTCCCCTTCGCGCCGGGATCGCTCCCGCCGCGCCCACTAGCCGTTAGTAATTGACGGTGACGTTGAATTGACCGGTGTAGGTGCCGTCCACGGTCGCCGAGCTTACGGCGATCGAGCCGCCGAGGCCGAAGGTCAGCCCGGAATTGCCCGAATTGCCAAGATCGACGAACCCGGGATTGTCGACGGTCAGCAGCAGCGTCTTGGTGCTGTCGGCCTGGTTGGTCAGGGTGACGTTCGGCGCGGTGATGAACACCCGCTGGTTGTTGGTCCCGGTCACCTTGTACTGCGCGGCCTTGGTCGCGCCCGAGCAGGTGACGTTGGTGTTGCCGCAGGTGAAGACGCCGGCGCTGGTAATGCCGACGTTGGTCGCGGCCCAGGTCCCGGTCCCGAGCACGATCGTGCCGAGATCGAGGTCCTGCACCCAGGTCAGCGTCAACGGCTTGACGATCCTGGCGCTGGCATTGGCATTCTGATTCGGCCCCACGGCGAGCGCGGGCGTGCTTTCGAGCGCAAGCCCTGCGAACAGGACCAGCGCCGTCCAGCGGACGGGTGTAAAGCGTTTCATTCGGCAGGCTCCGAGCTAGCCTTATGATTGGCGCCTCATTAACCTTGATCGCTTACGGCTTTCCTCAGCATTATGGTTAATGCCGTCTTAGGATTCCGACCTGCCGTCACTCATATTCGGCGCGGATCGCAAGATCGCCGCGATAGTCGCCGTCGGCATCGCCGGTGATCCGGATCCGGCCGCCGAAGCGAAAGGTTAGCGTGCCCGAGGAATCGAGCCGCGGCATCGCCGGCAGGTCGCTCGTCACCTCGTCGAATGCAATCTCACCGCCGCCGAGCGAATAAAGCTCGATCCGCGACGGCAGCTCGACGCGGACGAAGCGGCCCGGCTCGCCGTGCAGGATCGCCGTCCCGGCCATCGCGCGCGGGCCGATGTCGGAAACCGTTCCCTGCGCGAAGCGCGTTCCGTCGGGCCTCAATTCGGCGCTTCCCTGCCCGGAACCCAGGACGACCAGCCGGTCGAAGCTGACCCCCGTTTCGATCTCGACCGTGACCGCATCCGCCGATTGCTCATCCGTCCGCGACGTGACCGGCGTGCTGCACAGCCGGCACTGGCCGTACGCGGGCGCGGCGACGGCAATCCAGGCGAGGGCTGCGGCGAAAGCGAGGCGGAACATGCGCGCGGGCCTACAGGCGAACCGGCTAAAACGGGGTTAATCGCCGGCTAACCCTGATCCGGAGATGGTGAGCGCGTCACCATGCCTCGCCTATTGTCCCGCCGCCTCCAGCTTTCTATCCCCTGACGCCGAATGGCCCGCCCCCGCCCAGAACCCAGCGCATCGGGACGCTCCACGTTCAGGTCGATCATCAAGGGCGTGGCCTATGCCGCGCTGCTGGGGCTGCTGGCGCTGATCGTCGCCGTCGCCGTCGCAACCGCATACCTGCCGAGCTACGGGACGCTGACCAAGCGCTCGGACCTCGGCCAGATGATCCGCGTCCGCGCCGCCAACGGCCAGGTGCTGGTGTCGCTCGGCCCGAGCTTCGGCAAATGGCTGCCCTACGACCAGATTCCGCCGGAGATGCGCGCGGCGATGATCTCGACCGAGGACCGGCGCTTCCGCAGCCACATCGGCGTCGATCCGATCGGCATCGGGCGCGCGCTGGCCTCCGCGGTCATCAAGAACCGTCGCATCAGCGCCACTTCGACCATCACCCAGCAGCTCGCACGCAACATCTTCCTGACCAACAACCGCAGCTTCGTACGCAAGCTCAAGGAAGCGATCCTGGCGCTCGCGCTCGAGCGCAAGTTCAGCAAGAACCAGATCCTGGAGCTGTATCTCAACCGCGTTTACTTCGGCGGCGGGGCCTATGGAATCGACGCGGCGTCGCGCAAGTTCTTCGGCCACGGCGCCGATCATTTGAGCCTGGGCGAGGCGGCCATCATCGCGGGGCTGGTCAAGGCGCCGTCCAACTATTCGCCGACGGCCGATATCGAAGCTGCGCGGACGCGCTCGGCCGTCGTTCTCCAGACCATGGCCAAGAACGGCTTCATCACCGAGGCCGACGCGGCCGCGGTCGATCCGGCAACGGTCCGCATCCAGCAGACGACCAACAACAACAGCGTCCGCTATTTCACCGACTGGGCGCTGCCCCAGCTCGACACGCTGATCGACGAAACCTCCGACCCGATCGATGTTTGGACGACGCTCGATCCGCGGATGCAGGTCGCCGCCGACAAGGCCGTCGCCGCGAACACGCCGAACGGAACGCAAGGGGCGCTGGTCGCGATCGACCGCGACGGCGCGGTGCGGGCGATGGTGGGCGGCAAGGATTATGTCGATTCGATCTACAACCGGGCGACCCAGGCCGAACGGCAGCCTGGATCGGCCTTCAAGCTGTTCGTCTATCTCGCCGCGCTCGAATCGGGGATGAAGCCGACCGACACGATCGTCGATGAACCGGTGACAATCGACGGCTGGAGCCCGCGCAACTCGACGCGGACCAACCTCGGCCCGGTCTCGCTGCGCGAGGCTTTCTCACGCTCGATCAACACCATCAGCGCCAAGATCGGCGCCCAGCTCGGCTTCTCGACCATCGCCGACATGGCGCGCCGCTTTGGCATCTCGACGCCGATCTCGACCTTCCCCTCGATGGTGCTCGGCACCAGCGACGTCCGGCTGATCGACATGGCCCGCGCCTTTGCTTCGGTGAACAACAAGGGCGTGGCGGTGACGCCCTACGCGATCCGCAAGGTCGTCACGGCCGACGGCCGACAGCTCTACCAGCACGATTCGAGCGAGGAGCGCGTGCTCGTCGCCCCGTGGGTGGCGGCGGAAATGACCGACCTGTTGCAATCGGCGGTGCTGACCGGCACCGGCCGCGCCGCGCAGATCGGGCGGCCGGTTGCCGGCAAGACCGGGACCACCAGCTCCAACAAGGACGGTTGGTTCATCGGCTTTTCGAGCGGGCTGACCACGGGGGTGTGGATGGGCCGCGATGATGCGCGGATGGTCCCCGGCCTCCAGGGCGGCACTGCGCCGGCGCGCGCGTTCCACGATTTCATGGTCGTTGCGGTCGCCAACCGGCCGGTCGAGCAATTCGAGACGCAGGTGCCGATCCCCGACTGGCAGCTGACGCCCGAGGAAGAGATGTACGGCGACACCGCGCTCGACGAGAATGCCGTGCAGCCGATGATGGTCGACGAGAACGGGATGCCGATCGGCATGCCCCCGCCCGAGCCGGGCATGCCGCAGCAGCAGCCGATGGTCCGCCCTGACGGCACTGGCGAGCCGACCCAGCAGGAGCTCGACCAGGCGTTCCCGCCGCAGCCGCAGCCGCAGCCCCGCGTGATCACTCCGCAACCGCGCCAGCCGCAGCCCCAGCCGCAGCCGACCGAGCCAAGGTCACCGCCCCCGCCCGATCCTTCGCAGCCGCGGCCCGAGACGCCGTAGCTCGGCCTTCGCCGCGGCCACGCCAGGCCCGAACAGCCATGCCTCGAAGGCCTTGAACTCGGGCCCGTGGTTCATGTGCTTCAAATGGGCGACTTCGTGCGCGACGACGTACCGCCGCACGTCGGGCGGCGCGAGGATCAGTCGCCAGCTGAGGCGCAGGCGCGCCTCCGAGGAACAACTGCCCCAGCGCGAAGAAGCATCCCCAACCGCGACCGAGCGCACCGATACCCCGGCCTTCGCGGCGAACTCGGCGACGTCGTCCGACATGCGCTCGAGCGCGAGGCTTTTCAGGAACCGCTCGACGCGGCGCGGCACGGCGTCCTCCGGGCCGCCGCAGCGAAGCTCGGCCCCGACGAGGATTGGCGTCCTTGGATGTGACGGCCCCCACTGTATGCGCACGTCCCCGCCTTCGACCGGGATCAGCGCGTCCGGCGCGAACGGCTCGGGTGGCGACGCGCGCGCCAGCTGCGCCTCGATCCAGTCGCGTTGGTCGAGCGCCCAGGCGAGCGCGGCACGCCGGCTGGTCCGCACGGGACAGGTCAGCCTGAGCGTCCCGGTCGCTTCGTCGAACCGCAGCCTCAGGCGGCGCGCGCTGCGGATGGGACGGATTTCGACGGGCACCGGGAGCCCGATGTCGAGCGCTTCAGAGCGGGCGGTCGACCACATGCCACTCGAGCTCCCCCGCATCCTCCTCGCTCACCGTCCAGCCGCGCGTCGACTGGCCCGCTTCGTGCACCGTCTCGCGGCTGCCGGAAATCAGGTAGTGCCAGTCGGGCAACGGCTCGCCCGCGGCGCGCAGGCGATAGGCGCACGTATCAGGGAGCCAGTCGAGAGCCCCCAGATTGTTGCGGTCGAGCCGAACGCAATCGCTGACTCGCTGCATCCGGTGCTTGTAGTCGAAGCAGCGCCCGTTCCTGCGGTCGAGCAGCTTGCAGGCGACGTTGGTCGGATAGAGAAGTCCCGTCTCCTCGTCCTCGATCTTGTGCACGCAGCAGCGCCCGCAGCCGTCGCACAAGGCTTCCCATTCGCCGCGGTTCAGCGCCGAGAGCGGCTTTTCCCAGAAGGGCGGAGAAGCGTTCATGACAAGGCCACACTTGCTCTGCTATCCGCGCCCGATCAAGCCGGGTCATTGGGGTTAAGTCCGTGAACAAATTGAGCTTTGCAGCAAGTGCTGCGATTCTCGCCGGAATATCGTCCGCGGCGGGAGCGCAACAGCTAACCTCGAAGAGCTACGATTTTGTCCAAGCTGTCGAAAAGCGCAACGGCGACAAGGCGACCGAGATTCTCAACGACAGCCCGCCCGGAATTGTCAATTCGCGCAATGGCGAGGGCGACACCCCGCTGATCATCGCGATCGAGCGGTCCGATCCCGACTGGACCGGGTTCCTGATCAAGAAGGGCGCCGATATCAACCTTGGCGGGCATGGCGGCGACACGCCGCTGATCGCCGCGGCGCGCGTGGGGTTCGAGGAGGCGGTCGAATGGCTGATCGGGCTCGGCGCCAAGGTCGACTCGGAAAACAGGGCCGGCGAGACGCCGCTGATCGTCGCCGTGCAACAGCGGCGGCCACAGATCGTCAGGGTCTTGCTTGGTGCCGGCGCCGATCCCGACAAGGCCGATTCAGCCGCCGGCTATTCCGCGCGCGATTATGCCAGGCGCGACACGCGCAGTCGGCAGATTCTCGATCTCATCGAGGCGAAGAAGCCGAAGCCTCCGGCGAAATAGCTAATTAGCGTCGCCGAGCGACGGATCGATCTGGGCCGAAAGCCGCCGGGCCGCCCGCCGCGCGAAGTGCAGCAGTTCGGCTTTCCGGCGCGCCGGAGCAAGCGGCCGATGCGCAGCGTCGCGGATGATCGCCGCATCGTAGCGGTCGGCGACGATCAGTCCCGCTTCCGCGGGCAGATAGCGCTCTTCCTCCAATAACCGCGCGAGATGCGGCGGCACCGCCCAGTAAAAGCGGTCGCAATAATCGAGATAGTCGAACCACTTGCCGTCGCCGACGAGGTCGGCCTTGGCGACCTTGATCTCGACGATCGTGAGGCTCCCCTTGGCATCGATCGCCATGAGGTCGGCGCGGCGGCCATTGGGCAGCGGCATCTCGCACACCGCGAACAGATCCTGGCGGCAGAGCAGGCGGGTGACGCCGCGCGCGACGTCACCGGCAATCGGCGGAGCATCGGAAAAACAGAGCGAATCGAGTTTGGTCGCCACGCGGCAGGGGTAGAACAAATCGACAACGGCGCAAAGCGAAACGGGCGAGCTCTCGCCCGCCCGTCGACTGCCCCGCCTTTGCTCTGGAGCCTAGCGGTAGAAGACGTGATTGCCGATCGACGCGACGCGCTTCAGGTGCCATCCCGGCGAGACGTAACGCGCGTGGAAAAACAAGGCGTTGCCGACAGCCGATTCCTTCAGATCCTGGTCGACGATCTTCGCCATGGCGACCGCGGTCTGCCACTGACGGCTGGCGCGCGGCGCCGACGGCAGCGAACGGCCGTGGACGAACGAGAACTGGCCGCGCTGGAACAGCACGCCGCAATAGCTCGACGGGAACCGGCCGCCGCTCTGGGCGCGGTTGGCGATGACCTGGCCAACCGCGAGCTGCCCGGCGAGCGGTTCGCTCTTCGCTTCAAAATAGATGCCGGTGGCGAGGCATTCGAGCTCGCGGCTGCCGGCATCGGACGATTTCAATTGCGCGACCATCGAGGAGAGGTCGCCGGTCGGCCGCACCGTGGACGTTTCGGCATCCTCGCCGGCGTTATCGCCGGAGGTGTCTTCGGCATTGGGGACCGCCAGCTCGGGCTCGGCCTGCGGATCGAGCAGGTCCGGAGTGACAATCTTCGGGAGACTCGCCGTCTCGACCGAAAGGAGGGGCTCGGACGAAGGCCCCGCGACGGCCGGAGCAAATGTTCCGGCCGTAAGAATGATGCTGGTCAGCAACGCTGAACGAAAAGAAACCAAAATATCAGCCAATTTGTGCGGTCAACTGCCCGATAGAGGGGAGATTTACTCTGCGATTACTTCCGCAATCCCCCTGCGCAGTTACCCGACTCGCGTGGCATTCCCCTGGTTTTTCCATGCGGGAATGCCCCCCGCTCTTGTTGTTGCATCGGTTTCCGCGCCCGGCGGGGCAGGGTCAACCCGTTAAGGTCGTTTCAGCGATGAACCGTTCAGGCTCCGCGATGTCCAGTTCGATTGCCCAGGAATCCTCGTCGAAGCGTGCCCGCTTTCGGAGGAATTCCGCCAATTCCTCGGAACCCGCCGATTCGCCGGGACCAACCTGGGTCCAGCGGTAGCTGCCGTCCGGCGACAGTGCGCGCTCCAGGCAGGCGCTGTAGCGGCCCCGGCTGGTGACGATCAGGAGCAGCGATCCGCGGTCGGGATCGCCCTTCCTCATTACTGTCGCGAAATCGCCGTTGGCCGCGGCTCGGCGCAGGATGCCCGCAACCTCGACATGGCTCGGAAGCCGCTCGTCGCTCACTTGGGTTCAGGCCGCGTCGCGCTCGTCGGCTCCGAGCAGCACGGCCGCAAGCGCATCGCGGCTGCGCGCGCCGCGCATCTTCTCGAGCGTCGCGGCGTGACGCGTGACCCGGCTGATCGCAGCGAGCGCCTTCAAATGCTCGGCGCCGGCGTCGGGCGGGGACAGGAGGAGGAAGACGAGATCCACCGGGCGGCCGTCGATCGCCTTGTAATCGACCGGTTCGGCAAGACGGGCGAAGAGCCCATAGATGCGGCCCGAGCCCTCGACCTTGCCGTGGGGAATTGCAACGCCCTGTCCGAATCCCGTCGAGCCGAGCTGCTCGCGCTCATTGAGACTGGCGAGGATCGTCCCCGAATCCTGGCCGAGACGCTGGGCAGCAAGGTTCGACAGCTGCTGCAGGAGTGCGCGCTTGCTGCCGCCCGGAAGCGCGGTCTTGATCGCATCGAAATCGAGGAAATCGGCAAGCTGCATGGGCTGGACTCGTCACGGGCCGCGGCGATGAGACTGGCCGCGAGCATGGAAAAGGATGGTTCGTCAGTCGGTATGCGGCTCGACCCAGCCGATGTTCCCGTCTTCTCGGCGGTAGATCATGTTGAACTCCCCCGTCCCTGAATTCCTGAACATGAGCGCGCTCGTATTGCGCAAGTCCATCAGCATCACCGCGTCGGACACCGTGGACTCCGGAATGTCGATCCGCGTCTCGGCGATGACGGTCGGATGGTCCGCGCCGGCGCTTTCTTCCTCGGGCGGCGCCGAAAACACGGTGTAGCCCGCATTTTCGACGTAAGCCTGGGCAGCCTCGTCGACCTTATGTTCCTTCAAGCGGTTGGTGTAGCGCCGAAGCTGCTTCTCGATCCGGTCGGCGGCGCCGTTGAACGCCATCTCGGCGGTCCGCGCGCTGTATGAGGCTTTCAGGACGACGCCCTGGACGACGGGCGCGATGATGTCGCAGGTGAAGTCGTTGTTCGGCCCGCGCCCGAAGGTGACGTTAGCCCCGACGCTCCTCGAAAAATATTTTTCGGTGATTTCGGCGACCCGGCGCTGGGCATGTTCACGCAACGACTCGCCGGTATCGACCTGATGCCCCGCGACCCGGATGTCCACCTGGCTGAGCCTCCTCGAATGACTGGGCGGCCGCTTAGGACCGCCCCGAACCTCGCGTCAACCGGCCGGGGCGAAACGCGCCCACAACGGATCGACGAGCTGGGAGATAAACGCGCGGTGACGCTCGAGTTCCTCCGCCGCGGCGAAATGCGGACGAGCGGGGCGGAATGTCCGGACGACGACCGGCCGGTCCGCGGCCGACACGGCGACGGTGCCGGCTTCGGCGACGAGCCCGAGGCCGATCTGCCGGCCGCCGGTAAGCTCGACATAGACCTGGGCGAGCAGCTGGGCGTCGAGCAGCGCGCCATGCTTGACGCGGTGGCTGCGGTCTATCCCGAAACGCACGCACAAGGCGTCGAGGCTATGCTTGGCGCCCGGATGCTTCGACCGCGCGAGCATCAAGGTGTCGACCATGCGCTGCATGCCGACGGGGTGGCGTCCGCAACGCTGGAGCTCGAAATTCAAAAAGCCGAAATCGAAGCCGGCATTATGCGCGACGAGAGGCGAATCCTCGATGAAGTCGAGCAACTCCTCGACGCGCTCCGCGAAGTGGGGCTTGTCCGACAGGAACAGGTTGCTGAGACCGTGGATCTCCTGCGCCTCGAACGGCATGTCGCGCTCGGGGTTGAAGTAAGCGTGGAAATGCCGCCCCGTCTCGACGCGGTTGAAGATCTCCACGCAGCCGATCTCGACCATCCGGTCGCCGCCGGCCGGGTTCAGCCCCGTGGTCTCGGTATCGAAGACGATCTCACGCACAGCTAAACCTATGAATCTGCGCCGAGTCCGAGACAAGCCAGAATATCTCGCACCTGGCCTTCTGTTGTGGATAGGTCGGCCCCCGTATCGACCACGAAGTCGGCCCGGGCGCGCTTCTCCTCGTCGGGGGTCTGCCGCGCGAGGATCGCCGCGAGCTTCTCCTCCGTCATGCCGGGCCGCGCCAGGACACGGGCGCGCTGGGCGTCGGCCGGGGCGGACACCACGACGACTTTATCGAACGCATCCTCGCCGTGGGTTTCGAACAGCAGGGGAATGTCGAACAGCAGCGCCGGCTTGTCGCGATTGTTGAGGAGAAACCGCGCCCGCTCGGCGTGAACGGCGGGATGGACGATCGCTTCCAGCGCGGTGAGCTCATCGGGCTTGCCGAGAACGTACGCCGCGAGTGCATCGCGATCGAGTACGCCATCGCTGACGGTGCCGGGAAAGCGCTCGCCGATCGCAGCGATCAGCGTCGCATCCTCGGCCTGGAGACGGCGGACAACGGCGTCGGCATCGAACACGGGCACGCCGGCGCGCTCGAACATCTCCGCGACCGTCGACTTGCCCATGCCGATCGATCCGGTGAGCGCGATTCGGATCATGCGGGCATCAGTCCGCGAGTGCGCAATGCGCCGAGCAAGGGCAGCAGCGGCATGCCGAGGATCGTGAAATGGTCGCCTTCGATTCGGTCGAACAATTGGACGCCGCGCCCTTCCAGCCGGAACACGCCGACGCAATAGCCGACCTCGGGCCATTCGGCATCGAGATAGGCCGCGATGAAGTCTTCGGACAGATCGCGGACCTGCAGCATGGCAGTCTCGACATGCCGCCAGTCGAGCTTTCCGCCGTGCGCGAGTGCGACCGCACTGGTGAGCTTCATCTCCCTGCGCGAAAAGAAGCGCAGATGCTCGGCCGCCTGCTCGCGGCTAGCCGGCTTGTCGAACGTATGGCTGGCGACGCTGACCACGCTGTCGCTGCCGATGACCCACTTGTCGCCCGAGACGCTGCACGCCTTGAGCGCGGCGAGCTCTCCTGCGATCTCTTCGGCATCGTTAAGCCTC
>Ga0207706_10002456_pt1 | contig 18092 bp, 9 predicted proteins | sample KBSC53metaG_FD_184318 | JGI IMG/M metagenome (GOLD analysis project Ga0207706, IMG submission 184318) | Corn rhizosphere microbial communities from Kellogg Biological Station, Michigan, USA - KBS C5-3 metaG (SPAdes) (version 2) | ecosystem: Host-associated > Plants > Roots > Rhizosphere > Soil ... | reverse complement strand
TGAAGTTTTAACCGTTCGCACTGAGCGTAGCCACGCAGCGGCGAAGTCGAAGTGGCACCGCGACAGGCTTCGACTTCGAGCCTTCGGCGCTACGCTCAGCCCGAACGGACTCAAACATATTCGCGCCGCATCAATAGGCAGCCGCCGCGACGCGATCGAGCGCAGCCGCAAGCTGCGCCACGGTACGATCGACGTGGCGCAGCTTGTCGAGGCCGAACAGGCCGATGCGAAAGCTCATGAAGTCGGCGCGCTCGCCGCATTGCAGCGGCACGCCAGAGGCGGTCTGCGCGCCGGCCTCGATGAACTTCTTCGCGTTCTGTATGCCGGGGTCGGTGGTATAGCTGACGACGACTCCGGGCGCCTCGAATCCTTTCGCCGCGACGCTCGGAAAGCCGCGCGATTCGAGCAAGGCGCGCACCTTCGCACCGAGTTCGAACTGCGCCGCGCGCGCGGGCGCGAGGCCCCAGGCCAGCGTCTCGCGCATCGCGTCGCGCAGGCGCACGAGGCCGTCGGTCGGCATGGTCGCGTGATAGGCGTGCTGGCCCTTTTCGTAACCCTCGGCGATCTGCATCCACTTCTTCAGGTCGCAGGCGAAGCTGTTGCTCGTGGTGGCCTCGATCGCCGCACGCGCGCGTTCGCCGAGCATCACCATCGCGCAGCAGGGCGTGCTGCTCCAGCCCTTCTGCGGCGCGCTGATCAGCACGTCGACACCGGTCGCCTGCATGTCGACCCAGGCCGCGCCCGAGGCGATGCAGTCGAGCACGAACAAGGCACCGACCTCGCGCGCCGCGGCGGACACGGTGCGCAGGTAATCGTCGGGCAGGAGGATGCCGCTGGCGGTTTCCACATGCGGCGCGAATACGAGCCTGGGTTTTTCCGCGCGTATCGTGGCGGCAACTTCGTCCGCGGGGCACGGCGCCCACGGCGCCTGCGCGGTGTCGACCAATTGGCGTGCCTTGCACACGATCGCGCCGGCGCCGAAGCCGCCGGCATTGAAGATCTGGCTCCAGCGGTAGCTGAACCAGCCGTTGCGCACGATCAGCACTTTTTCGCGATTGCCGAACTGGCGCGCGACCGCCTCCATGCCGAAGCTGCCGCTGCCGGGCACGATGACCGCGCTGTGCGCGGCGTAGACCGACTTGAGCATGCCGAGGATGTCCTGCATCGCACCGACGAAACGCTTGGACATGTGGTTGAGCGCGCGATCGGTGTAGACGACCGAAAATTCGAGCAGGCCGTCGGGATCGACGTCGGGAAGCAGGCCGGGCATGAGACCTCCGTGGTTGCAAGGGGCGTGCAGATTCTGTTGTACAGATTCTCCGCCAGTCACGTCGTGCGCACGACGAGCCGGCTCGGCAGCGTTTCGGATGCGACTTTCTCGCCACGGAACAACGCCAGCGCCTTGCGCGCAAGCAGCACGCCGCCTTCGTGCCAATTCTGGTGCACGGAGGTCAGCGGCGGGATGAAGGCGGCGCCGATCGGCGTGTCGTCGTAGCCGATCACGGTCACGTCCTCGGGCACGCGCAGCCCGGCTTCGATCAGCGCGCGCACCGCACCCATCGCGAGCAGGTCGTTGATCGCGAACACGGCGTCGAAGCGCGTCTTCTTGCGCAGCAACCCGGCTACGGCCTCGAATCCCGATTCGGCCGTGAACGCCTTGTGGTCGATAATGATCGGCGCAATGCCGTGCGTCTTCAGGTGCTTGACGAAACCCGCGTGGCGTTCGGCCATCTCGGCGTGATCGGTGTCGCCGAGGAACACCGGATGATGGCGGCCGAGCGCGACAAAACGTTCGGCGGCACTCGCCCCGCCCTGACGGTTGTCGCTGCCGACGACGACGTGTGCCTCGTCCGCGCCCGGCGCGCCCCACACCACCATCGGCAGACGCAGACGGTCGAACAGATGTACCGCCTGCTGCCTGGCGCCCTGGCCGAGCAGGATCACCGCATCGGCCGCCTGCACGGCCGGCGCGAGCGCACCGGGGCGCGTGGTCAGCAGCACGCTGTAGTTTGCCGTGGCGAGTTCCTGGGCGATGCCGCCGAGCAGTTCGAGCGGATACGGATCGGACATCGGCCGGTTGACGCTCGGCTTCATCTCGACGATGACCGCGATCGTGTGGCTCTGGCGCAGGCGCAGGTTGCGCGCGCTGACGTTGAGCTTGTAGCCGTGCTCGGCGGCGAGCGCGCGCACCTTGTCGCGCGTGCCCGCGGCGACGATGCCGTTTTCGCTGAGCGCGCGCGAGACGGTGATTTTCGATACTCCGGCCAGCCGGGCGAGATCGGCCATCGTCAGCGCGCCCTCGGGCGCGGCGGCAGCCTTGTCGTTGCGTCGGAATTTGGGCATGCGGTGAATCGAGCCGTGCGGTCGGCATTGCCGAGTCCGGGCTTCTAGTGTCGCGTTTCGCCGCTGCGCCGTCCATTGCGTGACGGATGTCCATATGTGCATTCGCAGCAACTGGTATCGGTATCTTGATATCGATAACATTCGATGTTAGCGTGCGCCCCGAGTAGCCGTCCGGTGACAGACGCGCAGCAGCGCGCGGGCCGGGCGACACCGAGGGAGATCGGATGCCATTGCACCAGTCCGCTGCGCATTTGCCTGCGCGCCCGGCCACGGAAACCGCCGCCGGTGATGCCTTGCCCGCCGCGGGTGCGCTGCGCATCGTGCAAACGCAATGGCTGCCGGCACAGGCCGCGCGCGACGAAACCCTGTTCGCGCTCGCCGACGGTGCGCTCGGCGTGCGCGGTGGCCTCGAGGAATCGGCCAGCGCGACGCAAGGCACCTTCCTTGCCGGCGTCTGGGAACGCAGCGCGATCCACTATCACGAGCGCCACCACGGCTTCGCGCGCACAACCGACACGCGCGTGCCGGTGGCCGATGCGACCGCGATCCGTATTCTTGTCGACGACGTGGCCGCCGATCCCGCGCATGGCGAAGTACTCGCATTCGAGCGCACGCTCGACTTGTGCGCCGGCATGTTGTCGCGCAGCATCGCATTCCGCAGCAAGAACGGCGCGACATTCGAGGTGAAGGCACAACGTATCGTGCCGTTCGCGCATCCGGGCCTGCTCTGCATCCGTTGGACACTGCGCTCGCTCGACTACACGGGTCCCGTCACGCTCGAATCGGCCATCGTCGGCAATGTCGCCGCCGCGGCACAAGGCGACGATCCGCGTTTCGGCACCGGCGCCGGCCTCGCCATGCAGATCGCCGATGCGGCGGCCGATGCACACGAGGCGCGCCTCGCCCAGCACACGCGCGCCAGCGCGATCGGTGTCGTCTGCGTGCAACGCCAGCGCGTCGCCGGCGCCGCGTTCGCCGGCGCCGCAGCCGATGCCGGCAGCGCGCGCCAGCGCTACAGCGCACAGCTCGTACCGGGCACCGAAATCACGATCGAGAAATACGTCGCCTACGCGTGGACCCAGCCCGGCGGCAGCGAAACCGATGCGGCATTGTATAAATCCGCACAAAGTACACTCGACGCGGCGATGGCACAGGGCTTCGATGCGCTCGCACGCGCGCAGGCGGCCGAATTTGCCGCGTTCTGGAACGATGCCGCGATCTCGATCGATACCGTTGCGATCGATTCCGCCGCCGGCAACGGCGACGCGCAGGCCCTCGCCTTCAACTTGTTTCACCTGTTCCAGTCGGCGAACCGCGACGGCCACGGCGGCATCGCGGCCAAGGGCCTGACCGGCGAAGGCTACGAAGGCCACGTGTTCTGGGACTCGGAAACCTTCGTCCTGCCTGTGCTCGCGTTCACCGCGCCGCAGTTGATGAAGCCGAGTCTCGTCTTCCGCTACCGCACCCTCGAACGCGCGCGCAGGCATGCGCGCGAAATGGGTCAGGCGCGCGGCGCGCTGTATCCGTGGCGCACGATTGCGGGCGACGAGTGCTCGGGGCACTACCCTTCGGGTTCCGCGCAATACCATATCAACGCGGCGATCGCTTTCGCCATGCGCCTTTACCTAGAGGCCACGGACGACAAAGCATTCCTTGTCGAAATGGGTGCGGAAGTCCTGATCGAAACCGCGCGCATCTGGCTCGAGATCGGCTTCTTCAACCCGCGCCGTGACGGCGCGTTCTGCATCTGCGCGGTGACTGGTCCGGACGAATACACCGCGCTCGTCGACAACAATTACTACACCAATCGCATGGCGCAAGAACACCTGCGCTTCACCGTCGCCGTCGTGCGCGAGCTCGCCGCCGAAGCGCCGGATGCCCATGCAGCGCTCGCGCGCAAGCTCAGGCTCGGCGAATCCGAAGTCGACACATGGTCGCGCGCCGCCGAGGCGATGTATCTGCCCTACGACGAAAAACTCGGCATCGTCGCCCAGGACGACACCTTCCTCGACAAGCCGCGTTGGGACATCGCCGGCACGCCCGCGGAAAAATTTCCACTGCTGATGCACAACCATCCGTTGAACTTGTATCGCTATCAGGTGTGCAAGCAGGCGGATGCGCTGCTCGCGTTCGTCCTCACCGATTCCGCGCACGTCGATACGGCGATCAAGCGGCGCAGCTTCGACTACTACGAAGCGATCACGGTGCACGACTCGACCCTGTCGCCGTCGACGTTCGGCATTCTCGCTGCGGAGTTGGGCGACGCGGACAAGGCACAGGAATACTTTCACGAGAACCTGCGCATCGACCTCGACGATCTGCATGGCAACACCAGCCATGGTGCGCACATGGCGGCGATGGCCGGAAGCTGGCTCGGCCTGGCATGGGGCTTCGGCGGCCTGCGCGTGCGCGAAGGCATGCTGCATTTCGATCCGATCCTGCCTCCCGGCTGGCGTGGCTATCGTTTCGGCCTGGTCTGGCAGGGGCGCAAACTCAAGGTGGCCGTCGATGCGAACGGGGTGACCTACAGGTTGGCCCAAGGTCCATCGCTCGACATCGTCCACGGCGGCGAGCGCGCCAACATCGCGACCGGCAACGCGCAAACACTCGCACTCGGGCACAGCGGCCGCGCGAATGCCGATTCCGCCGTTGCCCGCTCATTCCAGGCCTTGATCTTCGATCTCGATGGCGTGCTCGCCGATACCGCACACCTGCACCACGCCGCGTGGAAGCGCCTCGCCGGCGAACTCGGCCTGCCCTGGAACGAGGCGATCGGCGAGAAACTCAAGGGCGTCGACCGTATGGCCTCGCTCGAGATCGTGCTCGGCGACGCGGCGAAAAAGTATACGGATGCACAGAAGCGCGAACTGGCCGATCGCAAGAACGGCTACTACCGCGCCGCGATCGCGACGTTCTCCGCGAGCGACCTGCTGCCCGGCGCGCTCGCCGCGCTGAAGGCCGCGCGCGCCGCAGGACTGAAAATCGCGCTGGCCTCCGCAAGCCGCAGCGCGGGAGAGCTTGTCGAGCGCATGGGCGTGGCCGATCTGTTCGACCACGTCGTCGACTCGGCCACGATCGCGCGCGCCAAGCCCGATCCGGAAATCTTCGTACGCGCCGCGCTGGCGCTCGGCGTCGCGCCGGCGGACTGCCTCGGCATCGAGGACGCGCAGGCCGGCGTGGCCGCGATCAAGGCCGCCGGCATGGCCGCCCTGGGCATCGGCGACGCGCGCGTGCTGCACGAGGCCGACGCGGTGTTGCCCGACCTCACTCAATTCGATCTGGCGAAATTCGTTAGCAAAAAAAACAGGGAAGACCGAGCTGCAAAGACCTGACCGCCGCAGACCCGCAACGCAGAATTCGCGGGCTGAGGGTAACAACAACATCGTGTTCATACTTCGGAGGGAGAATCCCATGAAACAGATCCACAACCGTCATCCAAAAACACCGCGGCAGAATATGATTCGCCTGGCCCTGACCACGGCAATCCTCGCCGCGCTCAGCCCCATGGTGATGGCCGCGGACGCGGCACCCGCACCGACCGCAGACCCGCAGGCGGCCCCCGCTCCAGCGCCGGGCGATCAGAACAAGGGCAATGCGGCGGCGAAATCCGACACCCAATCGCTCGAAGGCATCGTCGTCACCGGTACCGCCACTGCGGGCGGTGTGAAGAAACTCGACGCAAGCTATTCCATCACCGCGGCCAACGCCGAACAGATCAAACAGGCCAATCCGAAGAGCACGGCCGATATCCTCAAAATCTCGCCGGGTCTGTGGCCGGAATCTTCCGGTGGCCAGACCGGCGCCAACATCGAGATCGCCGGCTTCCCGGGCGGCGGCGACGCGCCGTTCTTCACGATGATGGTACAGGGCACCCCGCTGTACGGCATGTCCTCGCTGTCGTTCATGGATTCGAGCTCGTTCGTGCGCCTCGACGACACCGTGGAGCGCGTTGAAATCATCCAGACCGGCCCCGGCGTGTTGTACGGTGCCGGCCAGATGGGCGCGACCGCAAATTTTCTGCTCAAGCAAGGCACCTCGGAACCGTCCGGCTCGATCGCCGTGACCTACGGCAATGAAGGCATGTATCGCGTCGACGGATTCTTCGGCGGCAAACTCGCCGATGGCTGGTACGGCAGCATCGGCGGCTTCTGGCGCCAGTCGGATGGCGTGCGCAGCCCGCAGTTCAAGTCGGACGACGGTTACCAGCTGACCGGCACATTGACGCATGACCTCGACAACGGTTCGATCATGCTCTGGGCACGCACCCTGCAGGACAAGAACCAGTTCATGGTGCCGACGCCGTTGATCGAGGACGCGCACGGCAATTTCTCGACATATCCGGGCTTCAACGCGCTGACCGACACTTACGGCAGCAAGGCCATTCAGAACGTCACCCTGGTCAATCCCGCCGGCGGCACCGAGCAGGCCAACCTCGCCAACGGCCGCGGCGGTAACCTGAACTTCTTCGGCGGCAACTACGACGCCGAATTCGGCGGCTGGACCGTGTCCGACAAATTCGTCTGGAGCGGCGGTCAGCTCAACACCAACGCGCTGTTCTCGGGCCCGAATCCGAAACCGCTTGGCTATTTCCTGTATGGCTGCAACTGGTCGGGCGGACAGGCTTCCGGATTCTGCAACTCCAGCAACCAGCCCATCGACAGCAACAACCTCGGCTATCCGCTGAGCCAGAACATCGCCTACAACGGCGCGTCGAGCCTCAACCAGAGCGTGATCCAGCAAGGCTGGTGGTTCATCCAGAAAGACCTGCGCAACCTCAACAACGACTTCCGCATCAGCAAGGAGATTTTCGACGGCAACACGCTGACCGCGGGCGTCTATCTCGCCCACTACACTGACGATGACAACTGGTCGCTCGGCAATCCGATGCTGATGACCAACACGCCCAACGCCACGCCGATCACGCTGAGCTATGCCCAGGGCGGCAACACCTACTACGTCACCAATCCGCAGGGCATCCTGAGCTACGGCCAGGGCTTCAACATCATCGAGCACGGCATCGGCAACAACAAGGCGTTCTACCTCGCCGATTCCTGGCGGCTTTGGGACAAGTGGCTGTTCGACATCGGCGGCCGCGTCGAGAACATCAGCGTCAACCAGCGCACTTGCAACCAGAAGAACGTCGATCTCGACAACAATCCCTATACGCTGTACGACAACAAGGCGCAGATCTGCGACGGCACCTACACGACGTTGCACTACGACAAGACCCATCCGGCATTCACTGCGGGCCTCAACTATGAGATCGCCGACAACATGTCCGCGTATCTGCGCGTGTCGAGCGGCGGCCACTTCAACGATTTCGACAACGGCATCCGCGGCACGGGCGGCAACTTCGCACCGATGCAGAAGATCCGCAACTTCGAGTATGGCTTCAAGTGGCAGACCGATTGGGTCTATGCCGATTTGTCCGCTTACCATCGTCAATTCAGCGGTCTGACCAACAGCCTGACCAACGGGGCCTCGAACCCGCTCGACTGTGACGGCGTCCCGACCGCAACGAGCGGAAAGGCGCAGTGCCAGTACATCTACGGCGCGGATACGAAAGGCTTCAATGGTCACGTCGTCCTGACCCCGGTCGAGAACTTCAAGATCGACGGCCTCGTCGCGCTCATGTACGGCCACTATTCGCACGCCGCGACGACGCAGGCCTATATCGACGTCAATGGCGATACCAAGTACGTCGACATCAACGGTGCGCCGCTGCAGCGCCAGCCGATGCAGCGTTACATGGTCACGCCGAGTTACAACTTCGTGTTCGACTGGGGCAACATCATGCCCTTCGTCACCTACTCGTATAACGGTCAACGTTACGAAGACACGACCGGGCTGGCGCCGCTCGGCAAGTACCACACCTGGGACTTCGGCGTCGTCGCCAACTACGGCAAGAACTGGCAGTTCCGCGTGCAAGGCACGAACCTGACCAACGAGATCGGCCTGACCGAAGGCAACGCGCGTGTCGCCGGCGTGCCGACCGGTCCGGGCGGAGTGCTGCTGGCACGTTCGATCGAAGGCCGCGAGATCAACTTCCAGGCCAAGTACCAGTTCTGATTTTGCCACGCTTCGTTTGTCCTCTCAGACAGCGGTCCGAATCGATCCTCCAACGCGATTCGGGCCGCCCTTTTTTTGGACAATCGACTGCATGAGCCAGCGTACATGAAGATCAACCGCCGCGACTTCCTCGGCGTGGGCCTTGCTGCGGCTGTCGCTTCAAATCTGTCCGCATCGGCCGCCGCGAAAGCTCCTGCGAAGCCCAGACGCAACGTTTTGCTGATCGTCGCCGACGACCACGGCTACGATCTGGGCTGCATCGGCGGCAAGGTACGTACGCCCGCGCTTGATACGCTTGCACGCGAGGGCGTGCTGTTCACCGATGCCTATGCGTCGGTGTCCTCGTGCAGCTCGAGTCGCGCCACGTTGTACACAGGTCTGTACTCGCACACGAATGGCATGTACGGGCTCGCCCATGACGTGCACAACTTCTCGCTGCTCGACGACGTGAAGACATTGCCGTGGATGCTCAAGCAGGCTGGCCATGCGACCGCGCTGGTCGGCAAGCTGCATGTCAAACCCGAAGCGTCGCTCGCCTACGATGCCTGGCTCGAACCCGAGCGCCCGCTCGTGCGCGACGTCGCCGCGATGGGCCATGCCGCGGGCAAGTGGATGCGCGCCCAGAACAAGCCGTTCTTCCTCACCGTCGCCTACAGCGATCCGCACCGTGCGGGCGACGCATCGAACTTCGGCAACACGCGCGACTGGCCCGAGGTGAAGCGCGAGCGCTACCAACCCTCCGATGTCGTCATTCCCTCGCATCTGCCCGACCTGCCCGGCGTGCGCGCCGACCTTGCCGAGTATTACGAAGCGGTCAGCCGCATGGATACGGGCATCGCCATCCTGCTGCGCGAATTGAAGGAGTCGAGCCACGAGGACGATACGCTCGTTATCTACTTGTCCGACAATGGCCGGCCATTCCCCGGCGCGAAGGACAATCTCTACTACGAAGGCATTCACTTGCCCCTGATCGTGCGCGCGCCAGGCGCGTCGAAACGCGGCCTGCGCAACCGCGCCCAATTCAATAAAGCCATGGTGAGCTGGATCGACATCACGCCGACGATCCTCGATTGGACCGGCGTGGCCCCGCCGAAGGATTATCGCTACCTGCCACTGCCCGGCCGCTCGATCCTGCCGATACTCGGCGAGACCGATGCAAAGGGCTGGGACGAAGTATTCGCCACGCACAGTTTCCACGAAATCGACCAGTACTATCCGACGCGCAGCCTGCGCACGCGCAAGTACAGCTATTTCCTCAATCTCAAGCCCGAACTCGAAGTGCCGATCGCGAGCGATGTTGCACTGTCACCGTCATGGAAAGCGATCACGACGATACCCGACGCGAAACTCGGCAAACGCACACTGGAAGCGTTCCACCACCGCGCTGCCGAGGAGTTGTACGATCTGACTGCCGATCCGGACGAGGTGGTCAACCTCGCCGGCGACAAGAAATACGCCGCAGTGCTCGCCGACCTGCGCCAGCAACTCGACAGCTGGCGCACAAAAACGCACGATCCGTGGCAGAAGGGTGTCACCGATCCGTTCGGGCGCGCACACTAGAAAAACATAGAATTGGGGAGACCGAATGAGCAATCGATTCCGCATGATCCTCGCCCTCGCGCTGATCTACGTGATCTTCGCGATCCTGCTCAACAGCGTCGGCACGGTGATCCTGCAGTCGATTTCGACCTTCGGCGTCACCAAACCGCAGGCGAGCAACCTGGAATTGTTCAAGGACCTGCCGGTCGCGATCACTTCGCTGCTCGTCGCCTCGTTCCTGCCGCTGCTCGGCTACAAGCGCGCGATGATGATCGCGCTTGCGCTCGTCGGCACGGCCTGCATCGTCATGCGCCTGTACCCGACCTTCCATACGACCGAACTGCTGTTCATGTGCGTCGGCATCGGCTTCGCGCTCGCAAAGGTTTCGGTGTACTCGTCGATCGGTCTGCTCACGCACGACCCCGCCGAGCACTCGCGCCTGACCAACACGATCGAGGCGCAGTTCATGATCGGCGTGCTCGTCTGCGGCTGGCTGTTCAGCGCCTTCATCGACGATGCGAATCCGGCCAATCCGGTCTGGTTCAACGTCTACTGGGTGCTTGCTGCGATCTGTGCGCTGATCATCGTGCTGCTCGCCACTTCGACGCTGGATGAATCAGCCGCGCACAGCGAGCGCACCAACAGCTTCAAGGGATCGCTCGCGGAGATGTTCCGCCTGTTCCTGCGCCCGCTGGTCTACGTGTTCCTGATCTCGGCCTTCCTCTACGTGCTGATCGAACAGAGCTTCAGCACCTGGCTGCCGACGTTCAACAACGAGATCCTCAAGCTGCCGCACGCGATGAGCATCCAGGTCGCGACCATCCTCGCCGGCGCGACCGCGCTCGGCCGCCTCGCAGCGGGCCAGGTGCTGCGCCGCGTACCGTGGTACGTGCTGCTCAACATCTGCGTGGTCGGCATGGGTGTCCTCGTCGTGCTGGTCTTGCCGCTCGCGCGCGATGTGATCGAACGCCCCGACGTTGGCTGGTTCAACGCGCCGATCGCTGCCTATCTGATCCCGCTGATCGGCCTGCTCATGGCGCCGATCTATCCGGTCATCAACTCGGTCGCGCTGTCGTCGCTGCCGAAGCCCGCGCACGCAGCGATGACCGGCCTCATCGTCATCTTCTCCGCGCTCGGCGGCACGCTCGGCTCGCGCATCACCGCAATCGTGTTCTCTGCCTTCGACGGCATCCACGCCTTCTACTTCTCGCTCGTGCCGATGAGCCTGATCTTGATCACCCTGTTCTTCTTCAAGCGCGAGACGAATCGCGCGGGCATCGGCGGCCCGATTGCGGTCAAGCTCGCGGCGAAATGACGGCAAGGCCGTCACCCCGGCAGGGAGTGCCGGGGTCCAGATTCCAAGGACGGCCTGGATTCCGGCAATCCATGCCGGAGCGACACCTTCTTAGTCTGGAATTCATTTGTATGAAATATCGCAATCTCATCTTTACCTCTCTTTTCGTACTCGCCGCTCCCGCCTTCGCCGCCACCGACCCCAGCTTCGTGCTGACCGGCACCTCGAAAGACTTCGACACCTACTTCCCGAGCTATCTCGCCAACGGCTGGTTCTCGACGATGACCAGCGTGCGCGGCACCGAGCCGAACATGGCCTACATGGTCGCGTTCATGGACTACAAGAAGGACGACATCTCGCGTCCCGCGGCGATTCCCGGCTGGAGCGAGATCGACTACAACCCCGGTGGCGGCTGGCTCAACTCGACGCGCGTTGCCCCGCATATCTTCACCGACTACGCGCAGACGCTGGACATGCACGACGCCACGCTGACGACGAGCTACCGCTTCGTCTATGCAAACAAGGCCACCGACGTGAAGGTGACGACGTTCGTCAGCCAGGCCGCGCAGCACCTCGCCGCAACCCAGCTTTCGATCACGCCGCAGTTCGACGGCGAAGTGCAGATCACTTTCCCGATCCGCCTGTGGACCGAATACGCGCCGCGCTTGCCGATCGGCAAGCTGACCGGCGATCAGATGATCGCTTCGGTCATTGCCAGCGGGCAGACGCTCGACAACAAGCCTATCCCCTACTCCGATCGCACGGCGGTCTGGTACCACGGTGTGACCCACGTGTCGGGCGCCAACGGTGATGCGAAGGATCTGACCCTCTGGCTCGACGGCCGCGCCGAACAAGGCCTCGCCATGGCCGAGGCGGCGGCAATCGCGCTGCCGAAGGATCTTGCCGTCGTCGACACGAAGCTCGAAAAGAACGACGTCAAATTGTCACTGAACCTCACGGCCAAAGTGCAGAAGGGCAAGACGTATACCTTCACGAAATACATCGCGATGTCGCGTGAGCACCGTGCGCTCGGTCTTACCGAGCGCGGTAATTCAAGCGAAAGCGGCGACGCCAAGGTCACGCTCGACCTCGTGAGGAAAGCGCGCACGACGGGTTTCGACAAGCTGCTCGCCGCGCACCAGAGCGCATGGCACGAGCTGTGGAAATCCGACATCCTCGTCGACGGCGACGCCAATGTGCAGAAGGCGATCCACTCCGACCTCTACTACCTGCTCTCGAACACCACGGTCGGCACCGCGTGGCCGATGGGTGCCTGCGCGCTGACGCCGAACTACGCAGGCCATGCATTCTGGGATTCGGATTCGTGGGTGTTTCCCGCGCTGCTGTTGCTGCATCCCGAGCGCGCCAAACCGATCGTCGACTTCCGCCATCGCACGATGCAGCCTGCGCGCGAGCGCGCGAAGCAGTTCGACGTGAAGGGCACGATGTATCCATGGGAGTCCGATCCGGAAACCGGTGTCGACAATACGCCGCACTTCGCCTACGACGTCTATCGCGAAATCCACGTCAACGCCGACATCGCGATCGCGCAGTGGCAATACTGGCTCGCCAGCGGCGACAAGAAGTGGCTCAAGGATAGCGGCTGGCCGGTGATCCGCGAGATCGCCGAATTCTGGAAGAGCCGCGTCAGCTACGAAAAGGACCACGACCGCTACGAGATTCACCACGTCACCTCGCCCGACGAGGCCTACAACGACGTGCCGAACGACTCGTTCACCAACGGCGCCGCGCGCAAGGCACTCGACATCGCGATCAAGGCCGCCGCGCTCGTCGGCGAGAAGGCCGATCCGGCCTGGGCGGAAATATCCAAGAAGATGTACATCCCGTTCGATGAAAAGAACCAGCGCCATCTCGACTTCGACGAAACGGTACCGCACGACAAGATCACCTGGATGGGCTCGTCGCTGTCGTGGCTGTCGTATCCGAATCTCGACCTGCCGATGTCACCGGAGGTGCGCAAGAACAATTACGACTTCCAGTTGCACGAGCTGAAGGTGCACGGCGACGATCCGAACGAGATGATGATGGTGATGCTCGCCGTGCACGCCGCGCAGCTCGGCGATGCGAAATCCGCGGGCGATTGGGTCGAGCGCAACCTCATCGGCTTCCTCAAGGCGCCGTTCAACGTGCGCACCGAAACGGTGGCGAACAACGCGGGCTACATCCTCGCCACTTCCGCAGGCTTCATCCAGAGTTTCGTTTACGGATTCACCGGCCTGCGTATCGATGACCAAGGCTTGCACGAAGCCTATCCGCCGACGCTGCCCGCACAATGGAAGTCACTGACGCTCAGAAACGTGGCGTTCCGCGGCAAACACTACGACATCGCGGTCGAACGTGGCGCGGACGGCAAGGCGAAGTTGACCCGCCGCGCGCATTGACGACACAGCTCCCAGAGACCGACGCGAACCGGTCGCTGCGCATCATGACCCCACCCTCGCCCGCGCTGCTCGACACCATGCGTCGCATCGACGCAGCGCTGCGGGCCGGCGAGTTCCATGCTGCGCACGACCAGCTCGCGGCGCTCGTCGAAGCGCAGCCGGACTTCGTCGAAGCGTTGCGCCTGTATGCCGGCACCAAGCAGGCGCTAGGCAACATCGGCGGTGCCGAGGAAATCCTGCGCAAGGCGCTGGCCATCGATCCGAACTGGACGCCGACACTGGCCGCACTCGGCGAACTCCTTCTGGTGAGTGGCGGTGGCGCCGAGGCGGAATCGCTGTTGCGACGCGCGGCGCAACGTCTGCCGCGCGCCACCCTCGTGCTCGCGCGCCACTTCAACGATTCGCAGCGCGTGGGCGAGGCGTTCGCGTTGACCGCACCGGCATGCGCGAACGGACATGCCGACGCCGACCTAGTCGCCCAATTCGTCACTGCCGCTGCCACGCTCGGCCGCCTCGACGAGGTCGTCGCGAACTTCCGCCGCATCGCCGAGGCGAGACCCGAAGATCCCGTCGCGACCCAGGCATTGGCGATCGCGCTCGATGCCGCGAACCAGCCCGCGCAAGCCGAGCGCATCGCCGCACACGCGCTCGCGCTGGGCCATCGCAATGCCGCGCTGTACCAGACACAGGCGCGCAGCCTGATCGCGCTCGGCGAGTTCGATCGCGCCGAGACGGCGCTGCGCGATTGCCTGCGCCTCGATCCTCAGCGTAGCGAGGCGCACGATCATCTCGCCCGCCTCGTCTGGATGCGCACGGGCGACGGGGCGCAGGCGACCGAGACGCTCGACGCCGCCCTGCGCACTTTCGCAGCCGATCCGGCATTGCGTGCCACGAAGGCGGCGATCCTCCAGGGCGTCGGCGACGCGCGCAACGCTTACGCCTGCCTCGCCGAGCAGGCCGGGCATCCACAAGCGCCGCCGTCGCTGCTCGTACGCGCCGGCCTGGCCGCGCTCGACTTCAAGCCGGCACTGGCATTGCCTCTGGCCGAACGCGCGCTGCATGCGATGCCGGCCAACACCGCCGCGCGCAGTCTTCTTGCAGCGGCGCTGCTCGGCGTCGGCGACGCCCGCAGCGCGCTGCCGCACTGCGATGCGCTACGCGCGGCGGCGCCCGACGACCAATACTTCATCGCTCTGCAAACCATCGCGTGGCGCCTGCTCGACGATCCGCGCTACCGCGAATACTGCGACTATGCGCAATGGGTGTTGCCGCAGCACCTCGAAGCACCGACGCCATGGTCCGACCTCGCGAGCTTCTTCACCGATCTCCGGAGCAGCCTCGACCGCTTGCACAACCCGCACGGCCATCCGCTGCTGTTCCAGTCGCTACGTCACGGCACCGAGACAACCGAAGATCTGTCGCGCAGCGACGATCCCGCGATCCGCGCGCTGTTCGCCGCGTTCGATACGCCGATCCGCCGCTATCTCGAACATATCCACAACGGCCCCGAGCCGCTGCGTCGGCGCAACATCGGCCGCTGGCGCTTCAACGGCAGCTGGTCGGTGCGCCTGCGCTCCTCGGGCTTCCACACGAACCATGTGCATCCGCGTGGCTGGATCTCGTCAGCGTGCTATATCGAACTGCCCGACGTCGGCAACGATGCTGAGGAGAACGCCGGCTGCCTGACCTTCGGCCAGCCGAGCCTGATCACGACGCCCGCGCTGCCGGCGGAGCACATCGTGCGTCCCGAGGTCGGCATGCTCGTGCTGTTCCCATCGTATTTCTGGCATGGCACCGTGCCGTTCGCGAGCGAGCGCTCGCGATTGACCGTCGCCTTCGATGTGGTGCCAGGGCAGTGATGTCCACTCCGCAGCCACTGAAATTATCTGGCGAGGCAGCTGGCTCAGCGCTCGCCTTCAAGCGCATTGAACGCGATCGCGATGCGCGGCTCGTCGGCGTCGTGCGGTTCGACGTAGTGCTCCATCCAGCACGGGAACAGCACGAGCAGGCCGTCCTCGGGCGCGAGATGGATGTCGCTGTAGCCGTTCGGTACTGCGCCCTTCACGTAGCCGTGCACGACGCCGGCGCGGGGGTCGCGGAAGACGAACTTGCCCGAACCGGGCGGCACCTTGAGATAGAAGCTGCCCGAGAGCAGCGAACCTTCGTGCAGGTGCAGAAAATTGAAGCCGCCGCGATCGTGCATGTTGACCCACGACTGCAGGCGAAAAGAGATGTCGCCCTGCCCCATCTCGCGCAGCGCCGCGGCGCAGCCGGCGCGCACCGCCTGTTGCAGCGACGCGAACGCCGGGCGTTCGAGCAGGCTCATGTCCTCGCTGTTCCAACCGTGACGATTCGTGCGGCCGGCCGGCTTCGGGCTCGCGGCACGCAACGCCAGGACTTCATCGACCCACGCCGCCAGTTGCGCGGCGGCGAACGGCAGGCGTGCCTGCCAGATGCGCGTCACGAACAGATCGTAAGGCCGCAGCGCGGGAGTCGCCTGCGCTTCGCCGGCACCGGCGAAACCGGATTGGGAAAAACCGCCCGGCATCTGCATCGTGAATTTGAAATTGCTTGCCATCCCTCGCTCCGTCGCAGCGCGAATAAGCGTCATATTGTGCGAGCGATGCACGGCACCGCAAGCGTTTTTGGCAACCGTCCGATTCTGGAATGCCCGTGAAGCCATCGCATCTCATCCCGTTCATTCTCGCCTGCGCGAGCGGCGCCGCGTCGGCGTCCGACGCCAGCTTCACGCTGACCGCGACGGCGAAGGACTTCGACAACTACTTCCCCGGCTATCTCGCCAACGGCTACGTCTCGACCTTGACCGGTCCGCGCGGCACCGAGGGCAATCTCTCCTACATGGTCGGCCTGATGGACTATGCCAAGGACGACTTTTCGCGTCCGGCGGCGATTCCTGGATGGACCGAAATCGACTACTCGACCGGCCAATCCGACGCCGGCCGCTTCTGGATGAACCAGGTCGATCTCAAGCCGGCGATCTTCGAGGACTACCGCCAGACCCTCGATCTGCATGAAGCGACACTGACGACTGGCTATCGCTACGTCGACCACAAGAAATCGACGGTCGTAAAAATCGTCACGTTTGTCAGCCAGGCATCAGCCCATCTCGCCGCAACGCAACTCACGCTCATACCGGATTTCGACGGCGAAGTGGAGTTGTCGTTTGCACTCAACCTCTGGGCACCGTACCAGCCGCGCCTGCCACTCGCCAGACTGAGCGGCGACGAGATGCAGGAGGCGGTTGCCGCGCAGCAGATGAAACTCGTCGCGATTCCGCCGGCGACGCCGGACCGCGCGCCGGTGTGGTACCACGGCGACGTGCATGTGCAGGCTGCCGACGGCGACGCGAAAACGGCGACGTTGTGGCTCGACGGCGTGGCCGAGCAGGGACTCGCGATGGCCCAGGCGGCAGCGATCGCGCTGCCGCAAGGCGTGACGCCGACCAGCGCCAAGCTGTACAAAAGCGCATATCGGCTTGCGCTGAACTTATCGGTAAAACTGGAAAAAGGCAAAACCTATACTTTTACCAAATACGTCGCCAGCTCGCGCGAAGGTTGGGGTGGCGACGCCAAAGCCGATCTCGCACTCGCCACGCAGGCACGCAAGGGCGGCTTCGAGAAACTGCACGCCGCGCACCTCGATGCTTGGGCGAAGCTGTGGAAGTCCGACATCGTCATCGACGGCGACGAACGCGCGCAGCGCGCCGTGCATTCGGATCTCTACTACCTGCTGTCGTCGTCGACAGTGGACACGGCCTGGGCCATAGGCGCCTGCGCACTGACGCCGGGCTACGCGGAGCATGTCTTCTGGGACTCGGACTTCTGGGTATTTCCCGCCCTGCTTCTGCTCCACCCCGACCGCGCCAAATCGCTGGTGATGTTTCGCGCGCGCACGCTCGCGGCCGCACAGGCGCGCGCGAAGGCCGCCGGCTACGCCGGTGCGAAATATCCGTGGGAAGCAGACCCCGAGAACGGCACCGAGCAGACGCCGCACTTCGCCTACGTGCTCGGCGAACGCGAAATCCACGTCAACGCGGACGTCGCGATCGCGCAATGGCAATACTGGCTCGCCACGCACGACCGCGCATGGCTCAAACAACACGGCTGGCCGGTGATTCGCAACCTCGCCGATTTCTGGGTGAGCCGGGCCACCTGGAACGCGAAAAAGCAGCGCTACGACATCCTGCACGTGACCTCGGTCGACGAGGACTACAACGACGTGCCCAACGACACCTACACCAATGCCGCGGCGGCAAAAGCGTTGCGCATCGCCGCGCAGGCGGCCGCAGTGGTCGGCGAAAAAGCTGACCCGCGCTGGACCGACGTCGCGACAAAACTGCACATCCCGTTCGACGCCGCCGCGCAGCACCATCTGCATTTCGACGAAAGCGTGTCGCACGATCTCGACACCTGGGGTGGCAGTTC
>Ga0207706_10002450_pt1 | contig 18110 bp, 15 predicted proteins | sample KBSC53metaG_FD_184318 | JGI IMG/M metagenome (GOLD analysis project Ga0207706, IMG submission 184318) | Corn rhizosphere microbial communities from Kellogg Biological Station, Michigan, USA - KBS C5-3 metaG (SPAdes) (version 2) | ecosystem: Host-associated > Plants > Roots > Rhizosphere > Soil ... | reverse complement strand
CCCCGAGACCGGCGAGCTGGGTGTGGCCGTCCAGTCGCGCGCCTTCAACACCGGCGCCGCGTGCGCGTGGGCCGAGGCGGGCGTGGGCGCGGTGGCGACGCAGTCGTTCACCGAGCGTCGGTATGGGCCACGCGGGCTCGCGCTGCTGGCCGCGGGACGGGACCCGCGCGAGGCGCTCGACGAGCTGCTCGCGGCCGACGACGACCGCGAGATCCGGCAGGTCGCGTTCGTCGACACGCGCGGGACGACCGCCGCGCATACCGGTGAGAGCTGCATCCCGCATGCCGGCCACCTGGCCGCGGAGAACGTCAGCGTGCAGGGGAACATGCTCCGCTCGGCCGACGTCTGGCCGGCGATGCGCGAGGCCTTCGACGCGACACCCGGCAGCCTCGCAGAGCGTCTGCTTGCCGCGCTCGACGCCGCCGAGGCGGCGGGAGGCGACTGGCGCGGCAGGCAGGCGGCAGGGCTCGTCGTGGTCTCGGGCGAGCGCGACGAGCAACCCTCGGTCGACCGCGTCTTCGAGCTCCGCGTCGACGATCACGAGGAGCCGCTCCGCGAGCTGCGACGTCTGCACAGGCTCGCGGCCGGATATCGGCGCCGCAACCGGATCGACGAGACCGCCGATCCGGACGAGGAGCGCGAGGCGGCGCTCGAAGCCGGCCTGCGCCCGGACGAGGCGGCGCTCGCTGCCCTGTTTGCTCACGCTCGCCGTGGCGAGGCCGACGAGACCGTCGCGCTCATCGGCGAGCTCGTCGACGCCGAACCCCTCTCGATGGCGGCCTTCGAGCGCTACGAGGCGCTCGGGCTGATGCCGCCCGGCCTCCTCGACCGCGTCCGCTCGCGCTGAGCTCCGGGCCCGCCGGCCTACAGGGGCGCGGGGTCGGCCGCGCGCCACGGCTCGAGCCCGGCGTACGCATCGCGCGCGGACGACGCCTCGACCTCTACCCCGGCGCCGTGGCGGAGCGCAACCTCCGAGACCGGGTAGTGGATCCCACCGCCCGTGCGCGCGCCGACCATCAGCAGGACGCACGGCTCCAAGCCTTCGTTCACGAAGACGTGCCGGGTCCCGGGCGGGCAGTGGACGAGATCCCACTGCTTCACCTGCCGCTCCTGCTCCTCGACGATCGCGGTGCACGAGCCGCGCAGGACGAGGAAGTCCTCCTGCGCCTCCTCGGCGTGGTACAGCGTCGAGCGCTCGCCCGGCGCGATCACGGAGAGGTGGATGCCGACCTGCTCGAACTCGCCGCCCTCGGGCTCGAGTAGACACCGCTTCCCGAACCCCGCGCGCTCCACCCAGCGCGCGTCGGCGTCACGAGCGTTGACGACGAACCAGGTGTCCGCCACCGGCCCATCCTAGTGCGCGAGTGCCGCGGTACGATCGCCGCGTGCCCGTCGCACTCCACTTCACCGGCGACGCCGAGGCCGACGAGCTCATCGCCAAGGATCCGCTCGCGCTGCTGATCGGGTTCGCACTCGACCAGCAGATCACGGTGCAGACGGCTTTCGCAGGCCCGCTGAAGCTGAAGCAGCGACTCGGCTCGCTCGACGCGGCGACGATCGCCGCGACCGACCCGGCCGAGCTCGAGACGATGTTCCGCACGCCACCTGCGATCCACCGCTTCCCGGGCTCGATGGCGAAGCGTGTCCACGACCTCGCGCAGTACGTCGCCGACGAGTACGACGGCCACGCCGAGCGCGTCTGGACGCAGGCGAAGGACGCGAAGGACCTCGAGAAGCGGATCCGCGCCCTCCCCGGCTTCGGCGACATGAAGGTGCTGGCGCTGTCCGCTGTCCTCTCGAAGCGCTTCGGCGTCGAGGTCGCGACGCCGCTCGCCCCGAGCTTCCCGACCCTCGGCGACGTCGACTCGGTCGAAGCGCTCCACGAATACCAGGCGGCGAAGCGAGCCCACAAAGCGGCCCGTCGAGCACAAGCTCAGCACTGATTATCGCCGACGCAGCGGCTTTCGCCTGCGAGTTAGGCGGCGGTGTCCGTAGGGCCGCGAGGCCCGATACGCCAAGGCGACTGCGGAGGACGGGAAGAACTCCCGGTCTCGGAAAGTCGAGTAAGTGACGACCCTGACGGGCGGACTGGCGCGATCGTTGTGGTTCAACACTGAATGATCAAAGATTCGTAATCCGATGGCGCAGACCCGCTCGGTAAGCGAACTGGTCGATCGTGGCCGCGCGGCGGCAGGGCGAGGAGCGTGGCGCGAAGCGTACGACCTCCTGGCGGACGTGGCCCCCGCCGACCTGTCGCCGGCAGACCTCGAGCTGATCGGCGAGGCGTCATCCTGGTCTGGCCCCACCGAGCGCTGCTTGGAGGTCTGGGAACGAGCGTACGGCGCCTATCTCGCTGATGAGGATCGGAGAAGCGCCGCGCGCATGGCCCTCTGGCTTCTCTACGCCCACAGCGTAGCCAGGGCGCGCTCGGTGGCGGCAGGCTGGTACCAGCGCGCCGAGCGGTTGCTCGCGGACGAGCCCGAATGTCGTGAGCACGGCTATCTCGCCCGAGCTCAGGGGCTCGCCGCCGATGCCCGGGGCGACACCGAGTCGGCGACACAGCTCCTGCGGCGGGCGCTCGAGTTGGCGAAACGGTTCGCCGATCCGGACCTCGAGGCTCTCGTTCTTCACGCCGAAGGTTTCATGTTGGTTCGCGACGGCGAGGTGGACAAGGGCTGGGCACTGATCGACGAGGCTGCCGCGGCCGCGGCTACCGGTGCCCTGCAGCCGACCGCGACCGGGACTGTGTACTGCGGGACCATCCGGGCATGTCGAGACGTCCTGGAGGTCCGTCGCGCAGGCGAGTGGACGGCACGTTTCGAGCAGTGGTGTACACGAACCTCTCTCCCGGGAGGATGGCGGGGCGACTGTCGTGTCCACCGTGCCGAGGTGCTGAGGCTCCGAGGTCGGTGGGCGGAAGCCGAACGAGAAGCGGCATCGGCTTGCGAGGACTTCCTGGCGTACAACATGACCTGTGAAGCAGGTCAGGCCTACTGCGAACTGGGGGAGGTACGACTTCGTCGCGGCGATCTCAGCGGAGCTGACGCTGCCTTTCGCCGCGTGCTGGAGGTCGGCGGGGAGCCACAGCCCGGCCTTGGCCTGCTCCGGCTGGCCCAGGGAAGCCCGCGTGCCGGTGTTGCCGAGCTCACACGCGCTCTTGCGGACCATCCCGAAGATCGCGTAGAGCGCGCGCGGCTTCTCCCGGCCTTCGTCGAGCTCGCGAGTGCCGCCGGGCAGCTCGAGGCAGCGCAAGAAGCGACCGACGAACTCGCTGCGTTGGCGACGCTTTTTGGCTCGGACGCGCTGGCCGCTACAGCCTGCTGGGCAAGCGGGCTCGTCCTCCGCGCCACAGGGGATCCCGGTGCCGCAGTGTCGCCGCTCCGTGAGGCGGTTCGACGTTGGTACGAACTGGACGCGCCGTACGAGGCCGCACGAGCGCGCACACTGCTCGCCGAGGTGTACCAGTCGATTGCCGATGACGATGCGGCCGCGCTCGAGTTGGAGGCCGCGCTGTCGACCTTCGAGCGTCTCGGGGCCGCAGCGGCGGCCCGTCACGCAACCGAGCTGTTGCGCGGCCATGCCGACACGACGACAGCGACGTTTCTGTTCACCGACGTCTGTGGGTCGACGAGCCTCATCGAAGCGATCGGCAATGTGGCGTGGCTCGACCTGATCGAATGGCACGACCGAACGCTGCGTTCACTCTTCGAGGAGCATCGCGGCGAGGAGATCGACCATGCGGGCGACGGCTTCTTCGTCGCCTTTCGTGAGCCCGCGGCGGCGCTCGCATGCAGCGTCGCGATCCAGCGGGAACTCGCCAGACATCGTCGCGAGCACGGCTTTGGACCTCCCGTCCGCATCGGAGTCCACACGGCCGATGCAATCCCTGCCGGCCGCGGCTATCGCGGCAAGGGCGTCCACGCCGCCGCCCGAATCGCCGCGGTGGCTGAAGCAAACGAAATCGTCGCCAGCCGCGCGACAGCTGACGCCGCGGGAGCGCGGTTCACCAATCCACGCGTCGTCAATCTCAAGGGACTTTCCCAACCGGTCGAAATCGTCAGCGTCGACTGGACGTAGCCAGCGCTGTTCAGGGTTCGGCCATCCCGAACGGGGAGCGTCAGACGCGGGCCAGCGCGACAATGGACTCGTGGTTCGACGGCATCGGCCGCAGGCTCGTTGCGAGTCGTCAGCGATGTCGGAGCGGGACGTGACCTGTGACGCGGTTCGGGACATTCTCCTGACGCTGCCCCCTGGCCGTAGGACGCATGGCGCCCGTACCGTCCGATCGACCGGCGCACCGACGCCGACAGGTGACCAAGAGGGTCACCAAGAGCAAAGGAGCGAACGTGATGACGCCCAGGGTCTTCCTAACGACCGCGATCGCAGGCGCCGCGCTCGTGTTCGCGGTTCCCGCCTTCGCCGAAGCGAACCCCAGTGCAAGCTGCAACGGGATTGGCGTTTCGGCGCATGCTGGTGAGCCGGGTGCGATCGCGGCGATCACGCTGGAGATTCATGCGCTGGTGAAGTCCTTGGGCTTCCCTCCTGGCATCGTGGACTCGACGTTCGCGAAGCTCCACGACGGGAGCGTGGAGGCTTGCTTCCCGTCGTAGGGGGATCCGCACCGGATGCGGGAGGGGAGAGAGCCGATTGCTGAGCGGGCTCAGCTCGCTTGATGCAGTTGCTGCTTGGCCCGCCCCCACCGACGCGGAGTTGGTTGGAGTAAGCCCCAGAAAATGGCTGCCTCGTCGTCTTCCCGAGCCTGCGAAAATGCTCGGGAAGAGGACGTGGCCGTGGTGGCGGCAGGTGCGACCCCGCCGACCAAGTGCCGAGACAGGAATGCCGCAGATCACCGCGGCTGCTCCAAGCGCGGGGATGATCGGACTCCTCGAAGGTTCTCGGCTATTCCTCCACGAGCTGTCGCTCTCCGAGCCCGGCGGCTCGCGCTAAGAGGCCGGCCTCGGCGCGGTCGGCTACCTGGAGCTTTGCGAAGATGGCCGACACGTAGTTGCGAACGGTCTTCTGGCTGAGGAAGAGTTGTGCGGCGATCTCTGCGTTCGTACGGCGCTCGGCGAGGAGTTGCAGGATCTCCAGCTCTCGGTCGGTGAGCTCGGGGAACGCTTGGGTCGGGTCGAGTGCCGGCGGCGTTGCGAGGAATCGCTGTAGCCGGTCGGCGATCCCCGGCCCGAAGATGGCCTCGCCGTTGGCGACAGACCGGATCGCTCGGAGCGTCTCGTCCTGGGCCGCGCCCTTGAGCTGGTAGCCGCGTGCGCCCGCGCGGATGGCGGCGAACACGGCCTCGTCGTCGTCGTGCATCGTCATCACCAGCACCTTGACGTCCTCCGATGCGTCGACGATGCGGCGCGTTGCATCGATGCCGTTGAGCCCGGGCATGTTGATATCCATGACGACGACGTCCGGAACGAGCGCCACCGCGGCCTCTACGGCCTCCTCGCCGGTCGCAGCCTCACCCGCGACCTCGGTGTCGGGAATCGACTCGAGCAGAGCACGGAGGCCGGCCCGGAAGAGCGGGTGGTCGTCGGCGATGAGGATCCGGATCGGTCGGCTCATGCGGCAGTCTCATCCATCGCATGTCTTGGGAGCGACGCCGTCACGAGGGTTCCACGATTCGCTCTGGAGCTGATCTCGCAGCTGCCACCGATCTCTTCGGCACGCTCCCTCATCGTGTGGAGCCCGATACCGGCCGAGCCACGTGAGAGACCTTCCCCGTCGTCCGCGATCTCGAGCCGGAGCACCGTCGGCTCGACGGCCACGCGAACGTTGCAGGTCCGGGCGTGAGCGTGGCGCTTGACGTTGGTGAGCGCCTCCTGCGCAATCCAGAAGGCGGCCACCTCGACGGCGGCCGGGAGAGCGGGCAGCGCGCTCGGCGCTTCGATGGTCACAGAGGTCTCGGGAGAGGATTCCTGCGCGGCCAGTCCCCGGAGCGAGGCGGCCAGCCCGAGCTGGTCGAGCGCCGGCGGGCGAAGTCCGTAGATCAGCCTGCGGACGTCTTCGATCATCGTCTGCACCTGCTGGGTGGCCGAGACGAGGAGCTCGTCGGCGCGCTCGAGATCCGAGTCCGCCAGGTTCCGGACTGCCTCGAGGGTGAACGTGAGGCCGGCCAGGGCAGGCCCGAGACCGTCGTGCAGGTCGCGACGGATCCGCCTCCTCTCCTCTTCACGCAGCTGGACGATGCGCTGCCGCGCCGACTGCAGCTCCTGCGAGAGACCGACCGTGTGGACCGTGGCGGCGACTTGCGGTACGAGGTCGACGATCAGGCGGAGGTCGCGCTCCCGCAGGCGCTCGCCCACGCGTGGTGAGAGCCGGAGCTCGCCGGTGGCGATGCCTTGGTGGACGAGCGGGAAGGCGAGGACGTCGGTGCCCGGCGTGCCGTACTCGGCGGCGATCCTCACTTCCGGTGGAGCGTCGGCTGTGAGGGCGACACCGACGTACTGTAGGGCGAGCGTCTGGCCGATCGTCTGGACGACGGTGGGGAACACCGCGTCGGGTCGCAGCGAGCTTGCGAGCGTCCGGCCCAGGCCGGCAATCGCTTCATATGGGTCGTCTCGGTCGCCGTACATCAGTCGATTGACGAAGCGCTGCACGCGCTCCCGCACGGGTTGGAAGCAGACGGCGACGATGCCGGTCACGACGAGTGAGACGAGCAGGTCGCCGCGGGACGACAGCGTCGTGCCCACCAATCCCACGACCGCGACGTAGCCGGCGACGACGCCGACGGTCAACGTGCCGTAGACGAGCGCACGATTTACGACTAGGTCGATCTCGTAGAGTCGGTACTTGAGAACGGCCACGGCGATCCCGGCCGGAGGGAGAAGGAACGCCAGCACAGGCAATGCCTCCGCTCCCGGTACGACGCCCCACAACAAGGCGCCGATGACAGCGAGCGGCACGGCGAGGCCGAGCGACACGCCCACCCAGCGCAGCTGTTGCCGCTCCTCGCCGCCCGAGTTGCGGTAGCGGACGATGAACGCCGCAAGCGACCCAACCAGCCCGACGATGACCAGAATCACACCCACCACGCCGGCCACGACGATCGCTGCGCCGCCTGCGCGCGCCGGGTTCTCGATCGGAGTGGCAGCGCCGAGCTCGAACGTCGGAGACGTCGAAACGACGACCGACGCAAGCACCGTTCCGGCCATCACCGCGGCAGGAACGGGCCACAATCGACGCGACGCGAGAGTGCCGTCCGGCATGAGCAGCAGCAACGCGCTCAGCGGCAGCGCAAGCGCCGGCAGCCACCACCAGTTGTCGAACCACGCTGCGGCAAGCCCGCCCGGGAGAGAGCCGGGGTCCGCGACGAGCGCCTCGACGGCGTACGCGTACATGAGGCCGCCGATCGCTCCCCAGAGGGCCATGACCGCCAGCAGCCAGGAGATCGGATGCTCGGGCCTGCGCGTCGTCAGCAGGAGCCCGATCAGCGCGAGAAAGACGTTGCCTCCGAGATAGATGAGCGTCTTGTAGATGCCCGTGTGCAGGTCGAGCGCGAGCGCGACGACGAACCCGGTGGACGACAGGGCGAACAGGGCCCACCCGAGCTTCGCCCACCCCCCGGCACGGAGGGTCGGGGCGACGATGCCCGCCGTCGCCAGGGTGTCCATCACGGGAACCTGTTGATCCGCGCCATCGATCGAGCGTAGACGGGTTTTCGGTACCCGGCCAGCGATGAGCTGCGATCCGTGACGCGGATCGGGACCAAGCCGGGACACTGCCCCCTGGCAATGGGACGCACCGTGGTCGTACCGTCGTCGCCGACCGGCGCACTGACGCCGACGAACCAAGAGGAGCGGACATGAGCGATCTGGCAGTCACGCGGGCGGGAGGCGGACAGGGGCGCACGGCACTGCTACTCGCGGTCGTCTCGGTGCTGCTCTACATCGGCGGTGGGTTCACCGTAGGTGGGATCTTCTGGGTCATCGGGCCGCTCGTCGGGCTCGGCGCGATCGTCCTCGGCCTCGCCGCACGACGCGACGGCGGAGGACGCGAGGCGACGATCGCGGTCGCCATCGCCGCAGTTCCCGTCCTCTGGTTCGCCGTCTTCATGCTCGTCGCAGCACTCGACTGAGCCGCGTCCAACCAATTCGACCGCTACCCACCACTGGTTACGGATAGCGGTCGCCGCGATCGGCGAGCGTGCCCGGCTCGGCCCAGCACTGCGCAGATCGAGAGCTGCTCGTACCCCGGAGCAGGCGCTCCTGCAGGCGAACCCAAAAGGAGAAAACGATGCGACACAACCTCAAGTGCAGCCTCAGCGGGCCGGCGCTCGTTCTGATCGTCGCCGCCTCGGTCGGCCCCGCGGCCCGCGGCAACGACGTCCGGGAAAAGCAGGCGGCGCCGGCGCGATTCGCCGTCACGGCGACCGAGGCCGGCAAGCAGTTGCGTCTCTCCGTCCCGAAGTCGGTGGCGGCGGGACTCGTGACCATCACGCTGACGAACAGGGGCAAGGCGTTTCACGAGGCCCAGCTCATTCGCATCGACCAAGGCCACACGCCGCGGGACGCGCTAAAGGTCATAGCCGCCGAAGGGGCGCCCAGCCCCGGCTGGATTCACCCAGCAGGCGGTACCGGTCCCGCACCGCCGGGTGGCAAGCGCTCGGCGACACAGCGGTTGCGGCCGGGTAACTACATCGTCTACGACGCCCCTTTCCAGAACGAGGGGCAGGGCTTGAAATTCGGCGTGGCCTCGTTCAAGGTCGAGGGCGAGGCCGACGACGGCGGCGAGCTGCCAACAGCGCCAGCGAAGATCGAGGCGTACGAGTACGGCTTCAGGGTGTCGGGGCTGACCGCCGGCAAGAACACGATCGAGTTCTCCAACACCGGCAGGGAGCCGCACCACGTGATCGCGGTGCCCTACAAGGCCGGCGCCACGCTGACCGAGATTCGTAACGCGTTCAGAAGACAGGGAGGCGCCGAGCCGCCGCTCGACTTCGAGCACACCTCCTACACCGCCAGGATCGCCGGCGGTGCGAAGCAGATCACCGAGCTCGCTCTCGACAAGCCCGGCAAGTACGCCCTGCTGTGCTTCGTCAGCAATCGCAGGGGCGGTCCGCCGCACGTCGCGCAAGGGATGGTCGCCGAAATCACGGTGCGCTGACTGGCGGCCGCCATTCCAAGAAAGGCGGCGCCGACAATCACCTCCGCGGGGTGGGGTTCGGCGCCGCAGCTGTAGGGAGGCATGCGCAGCCGCAGGCGACGCCGGGCGGCTCGTCGCGCGCAGGCGAGCTCCTCCTGAGGGCGAGCCGGCGCGGCCATCTTCGCCGGACGGATACCGTGACCCGATGGTCTCCGAGTGGCCTTCGGTGTCGTACGCGGCGTGGAGCGACACCTGCGACACCCTGCATGCCCATACACAGGTCCTCGGCAAGATCGCGGTTGCGCTCGCGCCGCCGGAGCCGCAGTTGCAGCACGCCGCGCTGCAGCTGACCGCGCGTGGTTGGGAGACGCTGCTCCTCCCGGCCACGAACGGCTCGGGAGGGATCGTGGCCGCACTCGACCTGCGCACCCACGAAGCGGTCGTCGAGCACACCGACGGCCGCGTCGAGCGGATAGCGCTCACGCCCGACAGGCCGGTCCGCGACGTCACGCGTGAGGTCCTCGCCGCCGCGCGCGAGCTCGCGGGCGCGTTCACGTTCGACCCGACGCCGCAGGAGGTGACGTGGACCGTCCCGCTCGACGAGGACGACGAGCACGCCCGCTACGACCCGGAGCACGTCGCGACGTACATGCAGGCCGCGACGCGTGCCGCGCTCGTCCTGGCAGCGTTCCGCGCTCCGTATCGGGGAGACTCCACACCGGTCAACGCGTGGTGGGGCTCGTTCGACCTCGCCGTCGTCCTGTTCTCGGGACACCCCGCCGAGCCGCCGTCGGACGACTTTCTCACCCGCAACTCGATGGACGCACAACAGTTCGCGCTCGGCTGGTGGCCCGGAGACCAGAGACATGGCCGCCCCGCCTTCTTCGCCTACGCCCACCCTGCCCCCGAAGGCTTCTCCGACCTCGAGCTGCCACTCGGAGGCTGGGACGCGCAACTCGGCGAGTACATCCTCGACATCGACGACCTTCGGCAGTCGCGCGATCCGCACGCCGCCGCACTCGAGTTCGCCCGCGCGGTCTTCCGCCACGCATGTGCCGTCTGCAACTGGGACATGGGCCTCGCGGCCACCGCCGACGGCGTACCGCCGCCGATTCGCTAGCACCGAAGGCTCAAACCCGGAGTCAGGACCTCGTGCCGCTGGATAACGGCAGACTGGCACACCATGGAGGGTGAGCCCGGGCACCAGCTGCACGACCACGGGCACCACGCTTCCGGACACGGGGGAAGCGAGGACGCCCATGCGGGCCACGCGGGCCACGCCGACGTCTACCGGCGCCGCTTCTGGATCACGCTGATCCTGGCCGTCCCGGTCGTCGTCTACAGCGAGATGGTCCAGGACTGGTTCGGCTACACCGCGCCGGAGTTCCGGGGAGACGGTCTCGTCGCTCCCGTCCTCGGCACGGTGATCTTCTTCTACGGCGGCTGGGTCTTCCTGACCGGCGCGTGGTCCGAGATCCGCGAGCGAGCGCCCGGGATGATGCTCCTGGTCTCGCTCGCGATCACGGTTGCCTTCCTGGCCAGCGTGGCGTCGACGCTCGGGCTCTTCGACCTCGAGTTCTGGTGGGAGCTCTCGGCGCTCGTGGTGGTCATGCTGCTCGGCCACTGGCAGGAGATGAAGGCGCTCGGTCAGGCGCGCGGCGCGCTGAGCGCGCTCGCCGAGCTGCTGCCCGACGAGGCCGAGAGGCTCGTCGACGGCGGGAGTGAGCACATCCCTCTGATCGAGCTCCGGATCGGCGACGTCGTGCTCGTGCGTCCCGGCGCCCGCGTGCCCGCCGACGGTGTGATCGTCGGAGGCCGGGCCGAGCTCGACGAGTCGATGATCACGGGCGAGTCGAAACCGGTCGCGATGGGCGAGGGCGACCGCGTCACCGCGGGAACCGTCGCGACGGATTCCGCCCTCCGCGTGCGCGTGACTGCGGTCGGCGAGGACACGGCGCTGGCCGGGATCGAGCGGCTCGTCGCCGAGGCACAGGCGTCGCGCTCCCGCACGCAGGCGATCGCCGACCGCGCCGCCGCGCTCCTCTTCTACGTCGCGGTCGTCTCGGCGGTCGTCGCGTTCGTCGTGTGGGCCGTGCTGGGGGACGTGGACTTCGGCGTCGTCAGCGCCGTCAGCGTGCTCGTGATCTCGTGCCCGCACGCGCTGGGGCTCGCGATTCCCCTCGTGATCGCGATCTCGACCTCGCTCGCGGCCCGCAGCGGCATCCTCGTCAAGGACCGTCTCAGCCTCGAACGCAGCCGCCTGGTCGACGTCGTCCTGTTCGACAAGACCGGCACGCTCACCCGCGGCGAGCACGTGGTCACGGGTATCGCCGGCCACGATCGCGACACGGTCCTGGCGGAGGCCGCTGCGGTCGAGTCGGAGAGCGAGCATCCGCTCGCGCGTGCGATCGTGACCGCCGCGCGCGAGCGTGGCGCCGTCCCCTCCGCGCGCGACTTCAGGGCGATGAGCGGCCGCGGTGTCGAGGCGTCGCTCGACGGCACGCGGATCGCGGTCGGCGGCCCGGTCTTGCTGCGCGAGCGCAACCTCGAGGTGCCCGACGAGCTCCGGCCGGAGACGGAGCAGTGGCAAAGCCGTGGCGCGTCCATCCTGTATCTCGTCCGCGACGGCGCCGTCGTCGGCGGCTTCGCGCTCGAGGATCGCGTGCGCCCGGAGGCGCGCGAGGCGGTCGAGCGGCTGCACGAGCTCGGGACCGAGGTCGCGATGATCACGGGGGACGCCCGGCAGGTCGCCCAGGCCGTCGCCGCCGAACTCGGTATCGACGAGGTGTTCGCCGAGGTGCTCCCGGAGGACAAGGAACGTCACGTCCGCGAGCTGCAGGCTCGCGGGCACAGGGTCGCGATGGTGGGCGACGGGGTCAACGACGCTCCAGCGCTCGCCCGCGCCGACGTCGGCATCGCGATCGGCGCCGGTACGGATGTCGCGATCGAGTCGGCGGGCGTGATCCTCGCCTCGGACGATCCGCGCGGTGTCGTCAGCGTCGTCACGCTCTCGCGCGCGAGCTACCGGAAGATGATGCAGAACCTCGCGTGGGCGGCGGGCTACAACGTCGTCGCGATCCCGCTTGCCGCCGGGGTCCTCAAGCCGTGGGGCTTTACCCTCCCCCCCGCCGTCGGGGCGGTGCTGATGAGCCTCTCGACCATCGTTGTCGCCCTCAACGCACAACTGCTCCGAGGGCTCGACCTCACGCCTGGTCGATTACGCTCGTGACGCTGATTCGACTCCGCTACTCGCCGAGCCCGACCTGCTTCGTGACGACGTCGGCCGGGACAGGAAAGGAGACACCATGAACCGTCTCGAGGAGAGGGTGGCCGTCGTTACCGGTGCCGCGAGCGGCATCGGTCGTGCAACGGCGGAGCGCCTCGCCCGCGAGGGTGCGCTCGCGGTCATCACCGACGTCCAGGACGACGCCGGGGAGGAGACCGCAGACGCCATCCGCAAGGATGGTGGTCGAGCTGCGTATCTCCACCTCGACGTCACGGACGAAGACGGCTGGAGCGCGGTGGTCGAGAGCGTGCTCGCCGACCACGGGCACCTGGACATCCTCGTCAACAATGCCGGGCTGGGCGACCTCGCTCCGATCGAGGAGACGACGCTCGCGGACTGGGAGCGGACGATCGCGATCGACCAGACGGGCGTGTTTCTCGGGATGAGAGCGTGCGGCGAGGCACTGAAGGCGTCCGGCCACGGAGCGGTGATCAACATCAGCTCGATCTTCGGCACGTCGGGTGGCTTCGGCACCTCCCCGGCCTATCACGCGGCCAAGGGCGCGGTGCGGACGCTGACGAAGAACGTCGCGCTCCATTGGGCCACCGAGGGAGTCCGCGTGAACTCGATCCATCCGGGCTTCATCCGCACGCCGATCCTCGATCAGGCGAAGGGGACCGAGGTGTGGGACGCGATGACGGCGTTGACACCGATGGGCCGACTCGGTGAGCCGGAGGAGATCGCCGCAGCGGTCGCCTACCTCGCGAGCGACGACGCCTCGTTCGTCACCGGCCTCGAGCTCTACGTCGACGGCGGCTTCCTCGCGCGGTGACGCGGGCGGATCCGCCCGATGGATTCGCCCGATGACTGCACGGCCCTTCGGCCGACGCGGCCTCAGCGCTCGACGGTGCGCGCCCGGCTCAGGACGCTGCCGTGGGCGGCGAGTCGCCTCGACCGCGAAGGTGGCGGCCGCGCCGCGGCACGCGCCGGCGTCAGAACCGACACGATGTCGACCGCACTAGCATCGGATGGTCGAGAACGCGGAGGCGCATGGAGAACGCGACACATCGAGTCGTGGTCGTCGGCGGAGGCTTCGGCGGGCTCCGGGTCGTAGCCGGGTTGCGGGGTGCGCCCGTCGAGGTGACGCTCATCGACCGCCGTAACTTCCACCTCTTCCAGCCGCTCACCTATCAGGTGGCGACGGGCGCCCTGTCGCCCGGCGAGATCACCTATCCCCTGCGCGCGATCTTCAAGCGCCAGCGCAACGTCCGCGTGCTACTTGCCGAGGTCCGCGACTTCGACCTCGATGCACGCGTGGTGCGGCTCGGCTCGATGTCCGGCGTGCCCACGCCCGAGGAGGTGCACTACGACAGCCTCGTCGTCGCGGGCGGCTCGGCCTACTCCTACTTCGGGCACGACGACTGGCGGGCGTACGGCGTCGAGGTGAAGTCGATCGAGAGCGCACTCGCCGCCCGCGGCCGCCTCCTCGCCGCCTTCGAGGCAGCCGAGGCGACGCCGCACGAGGCGGATCGCGACGCGTGGCTCACGTTCGTCGTCGTCGGCGGCGGCCCGACCGGCGTCGAGATGGCGGGCCAGATCGGCGAGCTGGCGCTCGACACGCTGCGTCGCGACTTCCGCAACATCGATCCGCGCAGCGCGCGCATCCTCCTCGTGGAGGCCACAGACCGCGTGTTGACGAGCTTCCCGCCCTCGCTCTCCTCGAAGGCCGAGCGCTCCCTGCAGCGGCTCGGCGTCACGGTCCTCACGGGTCGTACGGTCGTCGGGATCGACGACGACGGCGTCACGCTCGCCGACGGCGACGGGGCCACCGAGCGCGTCGCGAGCCGGGTCGTGATCTGGGCCGCCGGTGTCACCGCTTCGGGCCTTGCAGGCCGGCTCGGCGAGCTCACCGGCGCGGAGCGCGACCGAGCGGGCAGGGTGACGGTCGAGCCCGACCTCACGCTGCCCGGGCACGCCGAGGTGTTTGCGATCGGCGACATGGTTCGCGTCCGTGACTCGAACGGCGAGGCGAAGCTGCTGCCCGGAGTCGCGCCGGTCGCGATGCAGCAGGGGCGCCACGCCGCGCGTGTCATCCGCGCCCGCCTCGCCGGCGATCCGCACGAACCGTTCCGCTACCGCGACAAGGGCAACCTGGCGACGATCGGCCGCGCCGCCGCCGTTGCCGACATCCACGGGCTCAAGCTGAGCGGCTTCCTCGCCTGGATGACGTGGCTCCTCGTCCACCTCTGGTACCTGATCGGCTTCCAGAACCGCCTGCTCGTGCTCATCCGCTGGAGCGTGAGCTTCCTCACGCACGGGCGCGGAGCCCGGTTGATCGGCACGGGGAGCGAGCCGCGCTAGCCGCGCGGACCTATGAGCTGCGACGCGGTCCACCCCACGAGCCCGCCGGCAGCGCCGAGCTCGAGGACGAGTGGCGGGGACGCGGGTGCGGCGAACTCGACGCCGTCGACCTCGACCGTGCCGGAGGTTTCGATCGCGATCCGGGATCCGTCTCGCGCCGCGTCGGCGGCCGCGGGGCAGGCGACGATCGCGAGCCCGAGGTTGATGCAGTTGCGGTAGAAGATCCGCGCGAAGCTGCGGCCGACGACGCCGCGGATCCCGCTGCCCTGCATCGCGAGCGGGACGTGCTCCCGCGAAGAGCCGATGCCGAAGTTCGATCCGACGACGAGGATCGTCCCGTCGACCACCCGCTCGCGCAGCGAGGGGTCGAAGCCCTCGAAGAGGTACTGCGCCATCTGCGCGGGATCCTCGACGTTCAAGTACGCGCCCGGGTACATGACGTCCGTGTCGACATCGTCGCCGGGCACGACCAGGGCGACACCCTCGACCCTCGTCACGCGATTGTCCCCGGATGGACGAGCTCGCCGGCGACCGCGGCCGCGGCCGCGACCCACGCGTTCGCGAGGTAGACGCCGGCCTCGGGCGAGCCCATGCGGCCGCGGAAGTTGCGGTTCGTCGTCGCGACCGCGTTCTCCCCGGCGGCGAGGATCCCGTTCGAGCCGCCGAAGCACGCGCCGCACGTCGGCGTCGAGACGATCGCACCGGCTTCGACGAACTGATCGAGCAAGCCCTCGTCTGCGGCCTCGCGCCAGATCGCCTGCGTCGCAGGCACGACGATCGCCCGCGTGCGCGGATGGACGCGCCGCCCAACGAGGATCGACGCGGCCTGCCGCAGGTCGGTCATCGTCCCGTTCGCGCAGTTCCCGATGTACACCTGGTCGACTTGCACCGGGCCTGCCTCCGACACCGGCTTCACGTTCCCCGGAAGGTGCGGGAGCGCGACGAGCGGCTCGAGCGCCGACAGGTCGAGCTCGAGGCGCTGGCGGAAGCTTGCGTCGGTGTCCGACCGTTCTGTCGACCAGGCGGCCCGCGCGCGATCGGCGAGGTAGTGCTCGACCTTCGCGTCGGCCGGGAAGATGCCCGTCTCGGACCCTGCCTCGACCGCCATGTTCGCAACCGCGAGGCGCTCGTCGACCGAGAGGGCCTCCGCGCCCGGCCCGACGAACTCGAGCACCGCGTTCGTGCCCCCGCCGACCCCGATCTCGCCGATCACGGCGAGGATCACGTCCTTTCCCGTCACGAAGGGCCCCGTTTCGCCGGTGAGCTCGACCTGGATCGTGTCCGGGACGGCCTGCCAGAACGAGCCGAGCGCGAGGCAGGAGGCGATGTCGGTGGAGCCGAGCCCCGTCCCGAACGCGCCGAGCGCGCCGTAGGTGCACGTGTGCGAGTCGCCGCCCGCAATCACGGCGCCGGGCACGATCCACCCTTCCTCGCAGAGCAGCGTGTGCTCGATGCCACCGCGACCCTGGCCGTAGAACGTGACACCCTGCTCGTCCGACCAGTGCTTGAGCCGCGCCTGCAGCTCGGCGGACTTCACGTCCTTCGCCGGCATGAAGTGGTCGGCGACCATCACGACGCGGGACGGGTCGAACACCCGCTTTGCGCCCATCTTCTCCATCGCCCGGAATGCCACCGGCCCCGAGACGTCGTTCGCCATCACGACGTCGCAGCGGACGGTGACGACGTCGCCGGGCCGCACGTCGTCCGCGTCGCAGTGCGCGAGCAGGATCTTCTCAACCAGCGTGTGCGCCAACCAGCGCTCCCAGTGCGTCAAGGCACTCGTCGAGTGACACGACGTCGCCGTACTTGAGGTCGATGTCGTAGAGCGCCGCGTCGTGGGCGGCGGGGTTCCGGTCGCCGACCGCCTCGCGCGGCACGACCGGCCGGTAGCCGTGCTGGACGACGTCGACCGCCGTGGCCCGGACGCAGCCGGACGTCGACGCGCCCGTCACGATCACGCTGTCGCACTGGTGCGCGGCGAGCAGGCTTCCGAGCGGCGTCCCGAAGAACGCCGACGCGTACAGCTTGTTGAGCACCGGCTCCTCCGGACGGGGCGCGATCCGCGCGTCGATCTCGACCCACGGTGACCCGGCCTCGAGGGTCAGGAGCGCGGGCACCTTCTCGATGAACGCCTTCGCGGTCAGCTTGTCTCCCTCGCCGTAGGAGACGGTCGTGAAGACCACCGGGATCTCCGCCCTCCGCGCGGCCTCGAGCAGCCGGCGGATCGCGTCGATCGTCTCGTCGAGCTCGCAAACGAGCGGCGAGGCCGGGTCGGTGAACCCGTTGTTCATGTCGATGATCACGAGCGCGGGACGGCGGCCGACACCACCGCCCCGCTGCCCGAAGCCCTCGAACTGCGTGCCCGACACGGCTACACCGCCTCCCGCTCGCGGAGCCGGGCGAGTGCCTCGGCCCCGTCCTCGAGCGGCGACCAGCGCAGCGGCGTCGCGGGCGTCGGAGGCTCGAGCCCCGTCTCCGCCTTGCACGTCGCGAGCACCTCCTCGAGAGGCGGCCCGAAGTCGAACGCGAGCGCGTCGCCACGCTCCGTGCGCTGTCGTTCGCGTTCCTTCTCCGTCGCCCCACTGTCGGCCTCGCCGTCGTCGCCGACGACGACCCCGTAGCTCGCGAGCGCCTTCTCGCGCGAGACGAGCCCGAGCTGGACGTCGCGGACGACGGCCTCCACGGGCCGGTCGAGCCGGTCCTTCCAGCCGCCGCCGCCGGCCGTGCGGTAGACGAGCATGTCCCCCGCGTCGACCTCGACGTTGTCGCACTTCGAGGGAAGACGCGTCTCGGACCCGTCGGCGCGGACGAGGATCTTCTCCGACCTCCCGCCGGGCTGACCGCCGAGGACGCCCCAGGGTCGCGTCAGCCAGCGGTCGTCGTGGATCGAGACCTCGCCCGGCTCGAGGTAGACGTAGCGCTTCTCGACGCCATTGCCCCCGCGGTGGAGGCCGGCGCCGCCCGAGTCGGTGATCGTCGTGTAGCCGTCGATCCGCAGCGGGTAGTACGCCTCGAGGTACTCGGTCGGGATGTTCTCGAACAACGGCCACCACGAGTGGCCGTCCATCCCGTCGCCGATCGGTCTTCCGGGGATGCCGCCGTAGAGGATCTCCATCGAGTAGAAGAAGTCTCCTCCCGAGTCCCAGCCCGAGTAGAGCATGTACGGCGACGTGCCGTACCCCGCCGCGGTGTTGAGCTCGGGGGCGTTCTTGCAGAGAGCGCCGCCGAGAACGTCGAACTGCCGCGCGAGCGCATGCGTACGGCAGCCGAGCGCCGCCGGATACCGCGGCTTCAGCAGGCACCCCTCCGGCATCACGACGTGCAGCAGCGGATAGAAGCCGTCGTTGAAGAGGATCTGGGGATCGTTGACCATGATCAGGTAGATCCCGATGAACATCTTGAACATGCCCTCGGAGAGGTAGAAGTTGATCGGGCC